>ERZ808042.29-NODE-29-length-148975-cov-7.549356_pt1 | contig 148975 bp, 140 predicted proteins | sample MGYA00380193_ERZ808042 | MGnify/ENA primary metagenome ERZ808042 (study PRJEB31490, sample SAMN06133401) | mouse gut metagenome | isolation source: M1_2 | host: mice | place: China: Chengdu | collected 2015-05 ...
GGAATAATTGGGTTTATTGCAAGAAAATTTAACGCCGCATGCCGGGAAAAGACCCGGGCAGACGGTGGATTGAGGTTGTGAATACAGGTTCTAAGAGTGTCTTGAATTAAGGTGGGGTGACGATGCGGTATTCCATACAAAATTCATTTCTCCAGGTGGAAATCGCCTCGCTGGGGGCGGAGCTGCGCTCCATCGTCGGGGCGGACGGGAAGCAGTACCTGTGGCAGGGCGACGGGGCCTACTGGCCCGACCGGGCCCCCAACCTGTTCCCCTATGTGGCCCGGCTCACAGACGGGGCCTACTATTTGGACGGTCAGCTCTACCACATGGATATTCACGGCTTTGCCATGCGCTCGGAGTTCTCCCTCGTGGAGCGCGCAGACGCCAGCCTTACCATGGAGCTGGCTTCCACAGAGGAGACCATGGCCCTCTATCCCCGGGCCTTTGCCTTCCGGGTCAGCTACGCGCTGGAGGGTGAGACCCTGTCCGTCACCTACCAGGTGGACAACCGGGACCAGCGGATCATGTATTTCGGGCTGGGGGCCCATCCCGGCTTCAACGTGCCCCTGGGGGAGGGAGAGCGGTTCGAGGACTACCGCCTCCGCTTTGACCCGCCCTGCCGCCCCCGCAGGGTGGGCTTTACGCCGGACTGCTTCCTGGATGGGACGGACCGGCCTTTCCCCCTGGCAGAGGACCGCTTCCTGCCCCTGGACCACAGCCTGTTCGACGACGACGCCATCGTGCTGAAGGGCGCGGGGCGCCGGGTGACGCTGGAGGCGGAGGGAAAAGACCGGGCCGTCCGCGTGGAGTTCCCCGGCATGGACTATCTGGGGCTGTGGCACTGCCCCCGCGCCGACGCGCCCTATCTGTGCGTCGAGCCCTGGTGCTCTCTGCGGTCGTCCCAGGGCAAAGTCGCCGTTTTGGAGGAGCAGCTCGATCTGGTCCGGCTTCCGCCCGGCGGGCGCTATCAAAACACATGGAGGATCGGCATAGTGACCCGCAAAACGCCATAGCTGGAATATGTGAAAAGACATCGGGCTGAAGGGCTGTCCTTCCGCCCGATGTCTTTTCGCGGCGCCGCGCGCGGCGCTATGGTGGAGTAGTTCAGCTTTAGTAAGTCGGTCGACCGGCTTACTCTGCTTGACGAAATTATAGCCAGCCGCCCTGGATTTGTCAACCCGCCTTTTCACAAAAAGACCAAAAGGAAAGCGCCCGGTGGACAGGCCCGGACGCGATATGATATAATTGACCCATATCATGAGGGATGGGGAGATTTTTATGGCGGCACCGAGAAAAGACGATGTCAAAGCGGCGGTATTGAACGCGGCCCAGGCTCTGCTGGAGACCGGGACCTGGGGGGATATCTCCCTGGCGGACATCGCCAAACAGTCCGGCGTGTCCAAGGGGACGCTGTATTACCACTACAAGACCAAGGGCGAGCTCCTGTTTGATTTGGCGGACCGCTACCTCAGCCAGCAGTGGGACGACTTCATCCGCTGGACGGAGAACAAGGAGAAGGACACCTCCCTCCAGCGGCTGGTGAAGTATGTTATGGAGCGGGACATTGCCTCGGCGGGGCTGCGGATGCACCTTTTGTGCGAAGCCCAGGCGGGGGACGAGATCCTGCGGGAGAAGCTGGTGCGCCGATACAGCGAGTTCCAGCGGCTCATCAGCGGAAAAATCGCCGAGCGCACCCAGGTGTCGGCGGGTTTTCTTACCTGGCTGGTGCTGCTGGTGTCCGACGGCATCATTGTCCAGGAGGCCATCCAAAACGGGGCCTTTGACACCCAGGCGTTCATTGCCCAGGGGGCCGAGTATTTGGCACGGCTGGGAGAGATCGGGAAAAATGATGGACAGGCGTCCGGCAGGCGCGAAAAATCCTGAGAAGCAGTTGTGCTCCCCAGGATTTTCCATAGGTAATACTACCGTTCCTTGCCAGATGGATTGTCTTTCGGTGATGCTGTCAGCCTCAGAACGCATAATGGAGCCTGAAAGGGGAGCGCCGCCATGAACCACCCCTGCGGCACAGTTATGGCGCGGCGTGGGACCTAGCCTTGTACTCCCTGCCCCAATTCGACATAGCGTCCAAAATGGGCTTTAAGCTATAGCCCAGTTCCGTCAGGGTGTACTCTACTCGAGGCGGCACCTCGGGATAGACGGTCCGAATCAGCAGGCCGCTGTCCTCCATCTGGCGGAGCTGGGCGGTGAGCACCTTTTGGCTCACGCTGCCAATGGACCTTTTCAATTCGCCGAAGCGCTTCGTTCCAGGCAGCAGGTCCCGCAGGATCAGCACCTTCCATTTGTCGCTGATCAAGGTCAGCGTTGTTTCCACCGGGCAGGCCGGAAGCTCCTTGACTGCCGCCATAATTATCCCCTCCATACCATCAATTGTTTCCATTTTGGATGTACGGCCTAATTCTACTGTATTGCCAATGCCTCTGTCAAGTGCGGGCCTGCATCGACAAAGCTTTAAAATTTCCGAGTACCTTGTCCACGGCGAAACCCGTTGAAAGCGGCCAATGGTTTCCCCCAGGTAACCGCCCAATGGTTACCTGGGGGTGCCTATGCCACAAAATTGTGCGTACTTGCGCTGCGGCCTCCTCTGGGATACATTAATGGCAACAGGAGAACATAGCCTGCAAAAACCAAAAAACTGGAGGAAGCAAACATGAACAAACGGGATTTTACCACCATCAAGCTGGACCAGGGCGAAGTACACGTCTATGACTTCGGAGACGTAAAGCTCCACGCGTACCAGACCGGCGACCCGCTGGCCGACGAGGTGTTTCTGCTGGAGAAGGCCGGCCAGTGGGTGGTGCTGGAGCCGCCCTGCTTTACCGGCAGCATCGCCGCGCTGAACCGATACCTGGAGGGGAAATCCGTCGTGGGCGTGCTGGTAGCCTACCATGGGGCGGGCGCCGCCTTCCAGCCGCGGGCCCCCAAATACGCCACCGCCAACGCCGTCGATTATACGGAAAACGGCGGCGGAAGGGCTCTTATCAGCCAGTTCACCGAGACCTTCGGCGCCGCGTTTGACGGCAGCATCCACTCCATTGACCACATCATCGGCGAGGGCCCGGTGTCCATCGGCGGGATTGGCTTCGTCATCCATCAGACCGCGGAGGCCTTCGATGTGGAGATCCCCGAGATCAACGCGGTCTACACCCATATGCTGGGCCATGACTGCCACTCCATTGTGGCCGGGGCAGGCCACGCGGACGGGATCATCAGTCAGCTGAAGGGCTACATCCAAACAGGCTATGAGCTGGTCCTCACCTCCCACTACACCCCGGAGGATTTGAAGGACGCCCAGACTAAGATCGACTATCTGGAGCAGCTCAAGGCCATCGCGGCGTCCTGCTCCGATGGCGAGGCCTTCAAGAAAGCGGTCAAGGCGCGGTATCCCGCCTACAGTGGCGAGAACTATCTGGACATGACCGCCGGATTTTTCTTCGGCTGAGCGGCGAAAGGCTCCCTGCGGACAAACTCCGCGGGGAGCCGGAACGGAGGATTTTTTATGGAGCGAGCAGAGCAGGTCCGCACCCTGAATGGCTTTCTTTTGCGTGAAATGCCCCGCCTTTTGCCCCAGGGCGGGGCCGTTCCCCGGGACGCGGCCAGCCAGCGCCGCTTGCTGCGCGCGCTGATGAATGTCCGCCCGCCTATGGTCCTGGACGCGGGGTTCCTGGCCCTTCAGGACGAGGTGCTGGGGGCCGAGCGGGAGGAAAAGGGCGTGGTGGAGGCGGACGCCCTGCCTGCCGTCGCCGCTCACCCCCAAATCGCCCTCTGGCAGGGGGACATCACCCGGCTGCGGGCGGACGCCATCGTCAACGCCGCCAACAGCGCCCTGCTGGGATGCTTCCACCCCTGCCACGGCTGCATCGACAACGCCATCCACTCGGCGGCGGGCCTCCAGCTCCGGGAGGAGTGCCATCAGATCATGGAGGCCCAGGGCTGCCCGGAGTCCGCCGGGGGAGCCAAATTGACCAAGGGGTATAACCTCCCGGCCCGGTACGTCCTCCACACCGTGGGTCCCGTCATCCAGGGCCGGGTCACAAGGCGGGACCGGGAGCTGCTGGCCTCTTGCTACCGCTCCTGTTTGGAGCTGGCGGCGGAGCGCGGCCTGGAGAGCGTGGCCTTCTGCTGCATCTCCACCGGGGAGTTCCGCTTCCCCAACCGAGAGGCGGCTGAAATCGCGGTAAAAACAGTGACCGACTTTCTGCAAGCTCCATCTTCTATTCAAAGGGTGATCTTCAATGTCTTTAAGGATGCAGACAAGCAAATCTACCGGGGGCTTCTCGGCCCAAACACAGCAGTTGAAACAGCTCATTGAAAAAGCTGACGCGGTCCTGGTCGGCGCGGGGGCCGGGCTGTCCGCCTCGGCGGGGCTGACCTACTCTGGGGAGCGGTTTGAACGGTATTTCAGCGACTTTCAAAAGAAATACGGCATTCAAGACATGTACTCCGGGGGCTTTTATCCCTTTGAAACGCTGGAGGAATACTGGGCGTGGTGGAGCCGCCACATCATGGTGAACCGCTATGAACGGGCCCCCAAGCCGGTCTATGACGATTTGCTGAAGCTGGTGGAAAACAAGGACTACTTTGTGCTGACCACCAATGTGGATCACCAGTTTCAGCTCGCGGGCTTTGACAAGAAGCGGTTGTTCTACACCCAGGGGGATTACGGCCTATGGCAGTGCTCCAAGCCCTGCCATCAGGGGACTTATGACAATGAGGCTGTTGTACGGCAGATGTGGACGGAGCAGCGGGATATGCGGGTGCCCTCGGAATTGATACCCCGCTGTCCCCGGTGCGGCAGGCCCATGACGATGAATCTCCGGGCGGATGATACCTTTGCGCAGGACGAGGGCTGGTACGCCGCAGCCCAACGGTATGAGGATTTTATTCTGGGCCATAAAGACTGTGCCGTTCTCTACCTGGAGCTCGGGGTCGGCATGAACACGCCGGTCATCATCAAGTATCCGTTTTGGGCGTATACGCGCAAGAATCCCAAGGCGGCCTACGCCTGCGTCAATCTGGGGCAGGCCATGTGCCCGAAAAGAATCCAGAGGCAGTCCATCTGCGTTGACGGGGATATCGAACAGGTCGTCAAGGGCATCATCTGAAAGGGCAGGCGCCTTCGGGAAAAGGCGGCCTTCGGATATTGCAAAATGGCATCCAGCCTGCTATAATCCAACACAAATGCAGGAAAAGGAGAAAGGCCCTGTGACAAAAGAGTTTTTTCGCGGCAACCGCGACCGGCTGTACGCCAAAATGGAGGACAGCTCCCTGCTGGTGCTGTTTTCCGGCACTGAGGTCCGCAAGACCAACGATGAGTACTATCCGTTTTACACCAATCGAAACTTCCTCTATCTCACCGGCCTGGAGGGCAGGGAGCTGGCCCTTCTGGCCCGCAGGGACGGACAGGGCCGGGTGGAGGAAAAGGTATTCCTCCTGCCCCCCGACCTGATGGCGGAGCGCTGGACGGGACGGCGCGTCAAGCCTGACGAGGCGGCGGAGCGGTCCGGTGTTGGGCAGGTCGGGTTTGCGGCGGATTTTGAGTCGGAGCTGCACCGGCTGGCCGCAAGCGGCAATTATGAGCGCCTGTACCTGGACCTTTATCGGGCCAGCCCCGCCGACAGGGACACCCCCGCCCACCGGCTCTTGCGCCGGGCCGCTTCCGACTACCCGTTTTTGAGGGTCGAGAACGCCAACGCCCTCATCCGCCGCCTGCGCACCATCAAGCAGCCCTGCGAGCTGGACGCCATGCGCCAGGCTGAGCGCATCACCTGCGAGGGCATCACAGCCATGATGAAGGCATCCAAACCCGGCATGTATGAGTACCAGTACAAAGCGGTGTTTGACTACATTTTAGGCCAGTACGGCCCCCAGGGGCCCGCGTTTCCCTCCATCATCTCGGCGGGGAAAAACAACTTCTGCATCCACTACAACTCCTATACCGGCCAGGCTCTGGACGGTGATATGGTGCTCAACGACGTGGGCGCCTGGTACGACTACCTCATGACCGACGTGTCCCGGGGCTGGCCCTGCGGCGGCAGATATACCGACCGCCAGCGGCTGCTGTACCAGTGCGCTCTGGCCACCTCCGACCACATGTTCCGTATCATTAAGCCCGGAATGCCCATGCGCGAGGTGGACGGCGAGATCCGCCGCTATAACGCCGCCCTGCTCAAGGACGCGGGAGTGCTGGACGATGTGGCGGACGTCGGCCGCTATATGTGGCACGGCGGGGCCCACCATGTGGGCTTTGACGTGCACGACGCGGTGGATACCCCCGAGGTCATTGCCCCCAACATGGTGTTCTGCGTGGATGTGGGCATTTACCATGAGCAGTGGGGCATCGGATTCCGCCTGGAGGACAACTGTCTGGTCACCGAAACCGGCTGTGAAAACCTGTCCGCCCTCACGCCCCGCACCATTGAGGAGATCGAGGACACCATGCGCCGGGAATTTGTGGCGGTTTCGCCATGAACCAGGTGCTGATGATTGTCATAGCCGCCGGGGCGGCGCTGGGCGGCGTCGACCGGGTCTGCGGGAACAGGCTCGGGCTGGGCGGGCAGTTTGAGAAGGGCTTTATGCTGCTGGGCCCCATGGCCCTGTCCATGGCGGGCCTGATCTGCCTCGCCCCGGTGCTGGCCGATGCGCTGGGGCGGTTTGTTGCCCCGCTGTACCGGATTACCGGAGTGGACCCGGCCATGTTCGGCAGCCTGCTGGCCATTGACATGGGGGGATACCAGCTGGCGAAGGAGCTGGCTGTGGACCCCCGCGTGGGCAGCTACTCCGGGCTGGTGGTCTCCTCCATTTTCGGCTGCACCCTGGTGTTCACCATCCCGGTGGGCATGGGAATTGTCTCCCCCGGTGACCGGCCCCTGCTTGCCCGGGGGATCATGCTGGGGCTGGCCGCTATGCCGGCGGGCCTGGTGAGCGGCGGGCTGCTGTGCGGGCTGTCCCTGTCCGTCTGTCTGCACCAGAACCTGCCCATTTTTCTCCTGGCCCTGCTGCTGCTCCTGGGGCTGTGGAGGGCTCCGGAGGCGATGGTCAAGGGCTTCTGCCTTCTGGCGGAGGGCATCAAGCTGCTGGTCACCGCGGGGCTTGTGCTGGCGGCGGTGGAATCGCTCACGGGCTGGAGTCCGATCCCTGATATGGCGCCTGTGGGGGAAGCCATGGCGGTGGTATCCGGGATCGGGGTCGTCATGCTGGGGAGCCTGCCCATGGCGGAGCTTTTGCGCCGCGCCTTGGAACGGCCCTTTGCCCGGCTGGGCGGCCGGTTGGGGATCAAAGCCCAGAGCCTGACCGGGATGCTGGTGGGCCTGGTCACCCCTCTGCCCACCCTGGCCATGTATGGGGAAATGGATGACAGGGGAAAGGTGGCCGCGGGAGCTTTCCTGGTGAGCGGGGCCAGCCTGCTGGCCGCCCACATGGGGTTTGTGGTCAGCACGGAGCCGGCGATGCTCGCCCCTGTGATGGTCGGAAAGCTCGGCGGCGCGCTTGCCGCCGCGGCGCTGGCGCTGTGGGTCGGGCGCGGCGGAGGCTCTCCCCGCGGCGCCTGAAAGCCGCGCCTGAGAAAAACGATTGCCGGGCAGCCATGCTGCCCGGCAATCGCAGCCGGCCTCGCCTCGCTCCAACCCGGCCCTGAAATTCCTGTTGTTTTACCGCGGCTCAGGGTGTATAATATTAGGCAGCGAATCTGTGGTATTCAAAATTGAGGTCCAAGAGCAAATTAAAACCGACATTTCATTACAAGAGGTGGTAGCAGATGGCAAAGAAAACGAATAAAAAGTCCAACGGGATCAGCAAACCTGCTGTGGTGGACGGCAAGGAGGCAAAGGGCAAAGAGGCGCAGGCTGTTGCGGAAGAGCTGCCCAAGGAGGAGACCCCGGCACAGGAGGCGGCAGAGCCTGTACTGGAGGCGTCTGCGCAGGCCGCCATTGATGCGCCCGCGTCTGCCGAGCCCCCCGAGGCCGCGGAGCCTGTTTTGGTAGAGGAGGAGGTCCCGGCTTCTGACTCCGGCGAACCGGCCGCGGAGGAACGCGCGTCGGAGGCTGCCGCAGAAGCCGCAATCCCCGAGGAGATCTATACAACTCCCAGAAAGAGCGTCGCGTTTATCGGCTCGGAGTGCTATCCGTTTGTCAAGACGGGCGGGCTGGGCGACGTCATGTACGCGCTCCCCAAGGCGCTGGTGAAGCAGAACTGCGATGTAAGGGTCATTCTGCCCCGATACAAGTGCATCCCTTGGGAATATCAGGAGAAGATGACGTTCCGCGGCGCGTTTGATATGGACCTGTGCGCGGACGGACGCTGCTATTATGTGGGTATCATGGAGTACGTTTTGGATGGGGTCGTGTACGATTTCATCGACAATGAGGAGTTTTTCAGCTGGGGGAATCCCTACACGGACCTGGTACAGGACATCCCCAAATACTGCTATTTCGCCAAAGCGGCCCTGGCGGTCTTGAACTATATTAATTGGATTCCCGACATCATCCACTGCCATGACTGGCAGGCCGCCCTGGTGCCCGTTTACCTGCGGACCCAGTTTGAGAATACGGCGCTGAGCTCCGCCAAGACCATCTTGACAATCCATAATCTTCGGTTCCAGGGGATTTACAATATCCCCACGGTCCGCTACTGGTCCGGGCTGCCCGATCACGTGTTTGATATGGGGGCTCTGAAAACCGGACACAATGACGCGAATATGCTCAAGGGCGGGCTGGCCTACGCCAATGTCATTACGACGGTGAGCCAGACCTACGCGGGAGAGATCCAGACAGCATACTACGGCGAGAATCTGGACGGCCATCTGCGGTACCATTCCGGCAAGCTGTGCGGGATCGTAAACGGCATCGACTATGACATCTGGAACCCAGGCACCGATGCCAGGCTGTATGAGAATTACGATATCACCACCGTGCTGGACAAGAAGAGGGAAAACAAGCGCAGGCTGCAGGAGGAGCTTGGCCTGGTCCAGGACGACCAGAAGTTTGTGATCGGCCTGATTTCCCGGCTGACGAATCAAAAGGGCCTGGACCTGGTCAACGCGATCCTTCCCAGCATCATGGACGGAAATACCCAGGTTGTCGTGCTGGGCACCGGGGACCAGATGTATGAGGACTCTTTCCGCTATTATGAGGGCGCCTATAAGGGGAGCGTCTGCTCCAACATCATGTACGATGAGACCAGGGCCCACAGGATCTATGCCGGAGCGGACGCGCTGCTGGTCCCCTCCCAGTTTGAGCCTTGCGGACTGACCCAGCTTATCGCCATGCACTACGGCACGGTGCCCATCGTTCGGGAGACCGGCGGGCTGAAGGATACGGTAACGCCCTACAACATGTTCTCCAATACGGGAAATGGGTTTACCTTTGACCGTTATGAAGCCGGATTGCTGCTGGACGCCATCAATCGGGCCAAGGACCTCTATTTTAACAACCGCTGGTGCTGGGACGAGATGGTGCAGCGTGATATGGATAAGGTCCTGTCCTGGGAAAACTCCGCAAAGCAGTATAAGGAGCTGTATCTCGATTTGGCGCGATAAGTTTCTCCCCCCAAAGCGGTACAGCTTTCTCGGACACGGTTTGCGGCCTCTTTTCTGGATGCGGCTCCCAAGCCTCATTCTGTTTGAGACCGCAAACCGTGTCTTTTTATCCTCTCCGGCTTGGGCATCAGGTGATTTCTGCTTTTTCAACAGGGGCCGCCGTTTGACGGTGATACCGCGCTCCATTTTCTGCCCCAGGCTGTGGCCCAGCGTTCACAATAGAGGGCCTCATATGAGACGCCGCGCGTTCTTCTGTAGCTGGCAAAGCAATGGCACCAGATGACGCTTGGGACAGCGACCACGACCCAGTATAAGGGGCCGAGGAAAAGGCACTGGACCGTGTGCCCGTATTCATGGACGCAAAGGCTTTGGCTCTCGTCCCCGCTGTGCGCGCTGACAAAGATGAAAATGCCCAATGACAGTTGTACGGGGACAACGTATTTAAGAAAACCGGGATAAACCGGGAAGGGGCGGGAAGGCATAAGAAAACCCGCTATTTCAGCGGGAAACGGGGCATTTTCAGCCGGGACGGGCCCGCGAGCGGGGCTCGGTTTATCGGACAAGTTGAGAAGGGAGCGTCGATGTGGTCGGCGCTCTTTTTTTGTGCCCAGAATAGCCCGGGAAGGCCCCAGGAACGGCGGCGGTGGGGCCGGGCATATCAGGGGCCCAGGAGCCGGGAAAGCCCCGTGTATCAAGGCTTACAAGGCAGGAGGGCCGCTCCACCCGCCCCGGAAGTCGCAGCAGCAGCAGACCAAAGAGGGCGGGCTTTGCGGCCCATGGTGAGATTATAGCAGACGGGCCTCGGAAAAGCAAGGGGGCGGGCCGTGCAAACAGGGCGTTAAAACGTGCAGAAATTAACACCTACCCCGGGAAAGGGCCGTTTTGGGCTCCCCATCACCCGGGATCACGCCGGGCGGAGCCGTTACAAGCCGTTACTCGGGCCGTGCAGCCGTGCGCGACGCCGGGCCCCGGAGCGTCAAAATCACCCAAAAGCAAAGGGACATTTTCACAAAAATACTGTTACCCTGTCCCATTGGTTGCGCCGCAACGGTTTTCGGCTTTCTGAGCCCCAAAAACTTTAGCACGGCAAAGGGACATAGAAAAGATTAAAGATTTAATCAAGCAAGCGCAAAAAATCAGGCGGTTTCGTCGTGGGCTTCATGGCCTTCGGCGGGGCCGCTTTCTTCGTTGCTCTCGTCGAAATATGTCGAGTAAATAGACCCCCTCTTTTTCTCGACGTGGCGCTTGTACTTGAGGTGGACAATGTCGAAAACGTCCTCCCGCTCCAGGGAGGGCAGGAGCCGGAACATGGCGACAAGGTCGGTCTCCACGCTGGATAGGGGGCTCCCGTCGCAGGTGAGCCCTTGCTCTTGCTTAAAATCATCTAACTGGCGAAGCCCATCGTCCTCGCCACCCTCTTTTTTGGGTGATAGCTCAAGCAGATAGTCAGCCGAAACCTCAAAAAATTGGGCAAGTGAGCATAGCGCAGTATATCCGGGCTTAGATTCACCGCTCTCCCACGAGCTTACATTCCCCCCGGAAACTCCTATAGATTTAGCTAATCTTCCTTGTGAAACGCCGGATTCTGCCCGTAATTGTTTAAGAATATCTGAAAACATATTTCCTCCTCAAAAATTTGGGTGATTGCCCTAAAAACTATTGACATCACCCTAATATTAGGGTATAATGCGATTAGATTAAAAAGTTAATCAACAATAGCATATCACACCCCACCCAAAAAGGAAAGCACAAAAAGGAGGCGGCACATGAGAAACGGCAAGAAGCCCACGCGAAAGCAGAAAATCAGGCTCGGGAAGGCGGGCCTCGCCCCGGAAAATTGGCTTGTAGTCAGGCAAAAGCCGAACGGCGAGCTCGTGATCCTCCACAAGCACACCGACACAGTCAGGGTCGTCCCGCCGTTGGTCGGCTGACCCGCACAACAGGAAGGAGCAGCAGTACATGAAAGACGACTATATCAGGAGCCGGATCAAGAACCTGGAGCGGAGCCTCCAATGGCAAGAGGAGGATCTCGAAAAATCCCGACTTGCCCTTGTTGAGCGGGCCAGCAAATGCACCGCCGAGCAGATTGCCCATGGATGGCTTGAGAGCGACATCAATCAGATCAGGCTCGAAGTCGAGGAGGTTAAGAGCCTCCGCGACCAGATCAAGCTCCTGGAGCACCTCTTGAAAAACGCCGAGTAAGCCGAAACGCCCGCCCAGGGCGTCGCCGGAGGGCGTCCTCCCCCGGCCTGACGATGGCAGGACGAACAACAGGAAGGAGCAGCAGCAGATGAACGACTACAGGATTATTTATAGCACCGTCGAGGGGAACGCCCAGGAGACCGTCACCGAGCGAAGCGAAGTAGCAGCCCGGAAGTTCTTCAAGGCCCGGCACAAGGACGCGGAGATCAGCGACATCGAGCTCGTCAACGTCGACGTCAACGCCACGAAGGAGCAGGAGCGGGAGACCATGGAGAAGATCAAGGCCATGGTCGCCGAGTTGGGCCCCCAGTCCTACCTTGCGACGGCCCTCGAGGGCGTCTTCGAGATCGCCGAGATGAACATCGACGAGGACGCGGCCTACAGCTTTCCGGGGCAGGTCAACATCCTTAAGAAGCAGCTCCAAGAGATGGGCAGCAAGTACAACGCGGCCCGCACCGACACGGAGGTCTTGAACAGTCAGCTCGCCGCCGCCCAGGAGCAGCTCGCCGCCCTCAAGCGGCAGCAGTTCCCCGAGGAGCTCCGGCGCGATCTTTGGGTCATGGTTACGACCGAGGCCGAGAAAAGCCGGGCCCGGATGGCCGAAGCCGCCGAGAAGATGGCCGTCGGCGCTGACAATCCCGGTTGCGTCCTCTTTAAGGACTCCGTCGCCCTCTACCGCGCCGAGAAGGCCCGGGCCGAGGCCATGGAGCAGCGGGCCGACGAGCTGGACGCCCTGGAGCCCAAAGGCGAGAAATGAGCCGAAACGCCCGCCCAGGGCGTCGCCGGAGGGCGTCCTCCCCCGGCCTGACGATGGCAGGACGAACACTTTACGCAAGCCTCTCCTCTACGCTGGAGGCGGGCTCCATGGCGGGCGATGGCAAGCTCAATTATCCTATCTGCTCTACGGAGCTCCGCTGCTCCGGGACAACCTACACGACAGGAGGCGAGCGCAACTTATGAAGACGATCACAGCGGTCGGCATCGAGAAAATTGGGCGTCGGTTTGCCGACTCCATCGACCACGCGGCCTATACGCTGAATGGGGATCCGAAGACGGTTGAACCGTTCCGGCGTCTCGTGAGCGCGGACGAGGTCAAGATTTACGTCTACTTCGACGACACGGTCACGGGCACCGTGGGCGACGTTCAGCTCGTGGACACGGACGGCGACGTAGTGGCGGCGTCCGACCGGGCCTTCGAGAAGCCACCGAGCAAGGGGCTATATGTGGCCTTCAAATACAAAATACTCGAAAAAGAAATGGAGGTGCAGATCAAGTGAAACCCTATGAAAAAATTGGATGGGTCGACCACGTCGTGGACATCGCGACGGAGGAGGTCATCCAGGAAGGGACACCCGTAAGTCAGACGAACATGAACCACATGGACGACGGCATTTTCCAGAACCGCGAGGCCGTCATCCTCCATGAGGGGCTGATCGCCGACAACCAGCAGGAGATCAAGGTTCTGAAGGACGCCACGCTGAACAATATGGTGAACAACGTCTTTCTCAAAAGCTTTGACTCCGTGGGGGCCGTGCTTATCATTTCCGGCGTCTATGACCCCCGGGCCCGCAAAATCTATGTATAGGGTCGCTTGCACCCGAAAGGAAGCAAGCTGCATTCTCGGCAACTTCTTCGGCGAGCTTTGCTTGACGTGCGAGGATTGCGGGGCCCGCCCTGACAACAAGCTGGCCCTCAAGACCGCAAGCGGCCTTGCGCTCGAAGCGGAGCCCGGCCTCGTCATCGAAGGACACAGCGCCCTCACAGGGGAGCCCGCGAGGGTCAAACTCACCGACTACGGCTTCGAGTTCTTCGGGGACATCACCGAGATTGCCCGCATCAGGAATGCGAGGTGCGTGTACGTTGGCTGAACCGTCGATCCTGCAAAAGAAGGCTGAACTTTTTCTCGAAAAAGATGTTTACCCCTTGCTCAAGAACTTCCCCCAATCGGAAAAGTTTTCCCTGTCCCAGGAGATCAAGCAAGCGTGTTACAGGCTGATCCGGGCGTCGGTCATGGTAAACAACCTCAAGGCCGTCAAGAAACGGCTGGAATGGTGTGACGCGGCGGACGCCGAGAAGACCCTGATCCTTGTCCTGTTCAAAGTGGCCCGGACGCAAAAGTACATCACGCAAAAGAAGCTCCTGGAGCTGCAAGGCAAGCTCGACGAAATGGGGCGCATTATTGGAGGCTTGCAAAAGTATTTCATAGGCGCGGCCCCCAACCGTTGACAACTGGATAAAAAGTATTTTCCTACTTAGGGTTATCTCTGTATGGGCGTCCAATCGCGTGGGGCGGGGGTATCATTCGGCCCGCAACTTCAACAACAACAATGCGACGAATCGGAACGCGAATTGGGGGTTTCGCCCCGCCTTGTAGGTTATCGCGTCATTCTCGGCTACGGCTTAGAGTGCGCGTCCTTGTTATACTTCAAGGGAGAGGTAATCCTTCGCCATGCCTATAGACGGCGTAAAAACAGTGAATGAGCTCCGCCCGGCCCTCTCGTATGGGGAGGGCGGAGGGACGTCTGCAATGTGGGTAACAACCCGCGTCATCGGTGCTAAGCCGTTCTAACTGGAAAGGATACCACAATGACGAAATTCCCCATTTTAGTGAAGACCTCGCAGAAGGTGAAACATCCAAAAGTCCCACCAATCAGGCCCCTCCGTCCTTATGAGGAGATGGTCGGGTGGGATATGATCGAGATGGGCTACCACAATGTCCTTCGAGGTCAAAGAAAGTACACGCGGGAGGCGGTCAACTACGACCTCCTCTGTGAAGTCAACAACGTCGAACTCTGGCGGGAGCTGAAAGCTATCGGGCCGCGACCCGACCCCGCCCGGCGGCAAGCGGAATATAAACCGGGCCCCTATCGGCATAAGATCATCACGGAGCCAAAGACCCGGAGCCTCCACATTCCCACGCTCCGGGACAAGATCGTACAGATCGACATACACGAGGCCCTACAGGATATTTACCGCCCCGTTTTTGTCGACCGCTCCTTCGCCTGTCTTCACGGGAAGGGCCCCATCCGGGCCGCGCTGAACGTGCAGCATGATATGAGGGTTGCACGTATGAAGTGGGGCGAAAACGCCGCCGTCATAAAGATCGACGTCAGAAAGTTCTTTTACTCTATCGACCGCCGAGTTCTCAAGCAACTCCTTGCGAAGCGGTTCAAGAAGCTAAAGAAAAAGCACCCGGAGTTCTATGAAGACCTCCTCCGCTTTTACAGGCTTCTTTGCAAAGTGATCGACTCAAGCCCGGAGGGAGAAACAGGCGTCCCGCTGGGGAACGTCAGCTCCCAGGACTTCGCGAATATCGTCCTCAACGAGCTCGATCAGTTCTGCATCCGCTTCCTCGGAGCAAAGCTCTACACGCGCTACGCCGACGACGCAATTATCCTTGCGCCGGACAAAGAGACCGCGAGGGAGTGGCTTGCTAAGATCAAGCAGTTTGTCAAGGACAGACTGCATCTCGACCTCAACAGCAAGACCAAAATATTCTATATGCGGCAGGGCGTGAACGCCTACGGCTACAAGATCAAGGCCACCCATCTCGAGCTCCGAACTACGTCCAAGCAGAAAGAGAAGCGGCGGATTAAGGCCATGATCGCGAAGCTCCGGGAAGGCAGGAAGACGCGGCAGGAGATACAGCAAGAGGTGAACTCCTGGCTCGGCTTCGCTCGCTGGGCGAGCGCGTACAACCTCGCGAAGAAGATATTCGCGCCTTACCGCTGGATTAAAGTGGAAGGAGAGCTCCCATATGGCGCAATATCTCGGAACCGTGCAGCTCGGCGGGTTTTACAACAACGGAACGATCCTCAAGCGGCCCGTCAAACCGTGGCGGCCTGACACGGCTGCTCCAGGAAGCACGGCGGGCGATATCCCGCAAATGTCCGGCAGCATGGCAAACTATACCTTCGGCAATACGCCCGCCGACGCTGCAAACAAGCTCCAATGGCACAAGATCAAGGACGGCGACAAGACCCTCTTGATCTGCGACCGGGTCATCCTGGTTTCTGTGTCGTGGAACGACCTCAACGAGCAGGGCTACATCACAGGCAAGACCGTCACCATCGACGGGGCGACGTACAAGTGCCGCGTCCTCACGGGCGGTAGCAACTACCGCAACAGCTCGGACGCCTATGCGGGCGGGACGCCCACTAATAACGAGTGGGACAGGTTTATCACCCGGGAGGAAGTTATCACCGGGCTCCCGGCCCCACTGTCCTCCGATCTGGACACATCCCAAAATGCGACTGACTTGAACTCCGCGCACAATCAGTTTTGGAATTGGCTCTATGTCTATTCTTGGTGCCAGGAGGTATATTCTGGAAGTTCGTCCCCTCGCGTGGGGCGGGGGTATCATTCGGCCCGCTACTTCTACTTCGACTCTGCGACGAATCGGCACGCGGGTTGGGGGTTTCGCCCCGTCCTTGAAGTCCTGAACACTGACCCTCTGATCTCTGACACAGACCGCGATTTGGGGGATAAGAACAGCAACTTCACGATCGAGTACACCGTGGACGATTCCGACTCCGGCGACGTCCTGACGGCGACGGAGTCGATTGATGGGCAAACGACGAAGTCGTTTGCCCCGACGCGAAATTTGAAAAATAGTATATCTGTTCGAGTGGATGAGATGAGCCTCGGGAAGCACACGGTCAAGGTCGTCGTCACGGACGGGCAGGGTGGAACAGCCTCCCGGACGTGGACGTTCACCCGCACAAACGCTGCCCCGACCATCTCCGGCGTCGACGTGAACCTGGGCGACAAGAACCTCGCCTTCGCCTACGAGTACACCGTGGACGACGCGGACGGGGACACCCTCACCGTGAAAGAGGAGCTCAACGACACGGAGCTCCGCACGATTAACAATGCGCCCCGGGGCGAAACGCTCTCCATATCCATCACGGCGGAGCAACTCTACAACCTGGGCCTCAACACGGTCAACACCCTCAAAATCACCGTCACCGACGGCAAGGGCGGCACGGCCTACCGCCGCATCACCTTCAAGCGCACCAACTCCGCTCCGAGTATTTCCGGGCAGGACACCGACCTCGGGCTCCAGACTGGCAGCTTCGCCGAGGAGTACACCGTCACCGACGTCGAGGGCGACAATGTGGTCGTCACCGAGTTCGTGGATGATAAGCAGATCAGGAGCTATCAGGCCACCCTCGGGCAGGCGGAAACGATCGAGCTCTCCCGGGAGGAATGGCTTATCCTTGCCAACGGGGCCCACCAACTCCGGGTCGAGGCCGTGGACGGCAACTTCGCGACAAGCGTGAGGGTCTGGAACTTCGCCAAGAACGAGAAAGTCATCGAGTTCCAGCTCGCCGCCCCCGAGGAAACCGACGAAAGGGCCTCCAAAATCTTGATCACCCCCACATGGAAAACCGAGGGCGCGACCGTCCTCGTGGAGGCTTGTAACAATGCTTTCGACGCCGTCCCGACATGGGAGGATATCACCGCCATGGTCGTTCTCAACCGGGTCTACAACTTCACCAACACGGCAAAAACAGCGGACAAGTGGGGCGTGAATGTCCGCTTCAAGCTCACCAAAAATGACGGCTATGACGGGGAAATCTCCGTCTCCGGGTTCGGAGGTGCTTACGAATGAGCGAAGCCAACGGAATGAAGTATTTGACGCCGCGCCGTCCTGTCTCGGAAATTCAGCGGGAAGCCAGACGCAGCACGTCGGCCCAGGCCGTCGCCGAGATCATGTTCGTCAAGATGGCCCAGGAGCAGCAGCTCGACGAGGTCACGATCTCGGAGTACCCCGACCTCTTTGTTCAATGGGACGAGAATTGGAGGGGCAAGGCGGGCGACATCGTCCAGGACGAGGGCCAGCTCTACCGCTCCATCCACGACGTCAAGGACGCCGGGCAGAACCGCAAGCCCTCGGAAACGCCCTCGATGTGGACGCGCATCGGGAACCCCCTGGAGGAGTTCCCGGAGTGGGTTCAGCCCATTGGGGCACATGACGCATACAGCAAGGGCGCGAAGACCGCCCACGGCGGCAAGAAGTGGGTCTCCGACGTCGACGACAACGTATGGGAGCCCGGGGTCTACGGGTGGGCGGAGTACGCCGAGCCCATGGCGGCAGCGGCCCAGGAAGCGGCCCAGGAGGCCGCAGAACAGGCCCTTCTCACACCGGGGGCATAGTTACCCCGCACCGGGCCCAAAGACGAGGGAGGGGCGGTAAAACCGCTCCTCCCGGGGCCCTGAAAAGCCCGCCCTTTTGTCCGGGCCGCTCCTCCCTTCCGGGGGCGGTCGGCGCAAGTGGGCGGGCTCGGATTTACTTCTTAGAACGGGGGCAATTTTTCTTATTTATCTTGTCCGCGTTTCTTAAAAATCTTGTCGCGCTACAACAGTCCTCCACGGTTCCCCGGCAGATAAGTGACGACGCTGTTTTGGAATCTTGCGCTGGGAAATCGCCTGAGGCAGCAGAGGAACACAGCAAGGCCGGCGAGGTTGACCGGCAGCCCCCAGGTAAATTGAATCAGGTAGAAAAATATTCTGGGCCAGCCGGTGGCAGCGATTGCCTTATTCATATACAGCGCTTCTTTCTCGATTTGTAATATCTGATTGGGAGTATATCATAGATTGTCCATGGAGAAAAGTATCGGCGGCGGCACACAAGATTTGAGGGGAGAGGTCCCCGGGCCCTGCCCGAGGACAGGCCGCAAAGGGAAGAGAATCAAGAAACGGGCAGCGTCCGACCGACGCTGCCCGTTTGGTTTGAACGAAAATTGACTTGCCATGTCCCACGGCAGGTCGGTCGCAGAGCGGCGATGCCACCCTCAGCCGCCGAACACGGCGATGAGGAAGCCCGCCGCGATGGCGGAGCCGATGACGCCGGCCACGTTGGGGCCCATGGCGTGCATCAGCAGGAAGTTGGAGGGATTGGCCTTCTGGCCCTCCACCTGGGACACCCGGGCCGCCATGGGCACCGCGGACACGCCGGCGGAGCCGATGAGCGGATTGACCTTGCCGCCGGACAGCACATACATTAGCTTGCCCACCAGCAGGCCGCCCACGGTGGAGAAGGCGAAGGCGATGAGGCCCAGGGCCACGATGGACAGGGTCCTGATGGACAGGAAGCGGGAGGCCACGGTGGTGGCGCCCACGCTGATGCCCAAAAACAGGGTGACGATGTTCATCAGGGCGTTCTGGGCGGTGTCGCTCAGGCGCTCGGTGACGCCGGTTTCCTTTAGCAGGTTGCCAAACATCAGGCAGCCGATGAGGGGGGCGGTGGAGGGGATAAGCAGAATGACAAACACGGACACCACGATGGGGAAGATGATCTTCTCCGTCTTGGACACCTCCCGGGCCTGCTCCATTTTCACCTGCCGCTCCTTCTCAGTGGTCAGCGCCCGCATCAGCGGGGGCTGGATCAGCGGGATCAGGGCCATATAGGAGTAGGCGGCGATGGCGATGGGGCCCAGCAGGTGGGGGGCCAGCAGGCCGGTGGTATAGATGGCCGTGGGCCCGTCCGCGCCGCCGATGATGCCGATGGAGCCCGCCTCGGGGCCGGTGAAGCCCAGGCACACCGCGCCGAACATGGCCAGAAATACGCCCATCTGGGCGGCAGCCCCCAGCAGCATGGAGGAGGGGCGGGCGATGAGGGGCCCAAAGTCGGTCATAGCGCCCACGCCGATGAAGATCAGGCAGGGGTACACGCCCGCCTTCACGCCGATATACAGGATGTCCAGCAGTCCGCCGTAGTGGATGATATCGGTGAAGGACAGCTCGTTTTTGATATCAAGGGCGGTGTTCTGATCGAAGTCGGCGGAGGTGACAAGGGTCTGGAAGTCAACGGCGATGCTGTTGCCGTTTTCCTCCTGGGCCTCGAAGTAGGACTCGATCTCACTGGTGGTGTGGCCGCAGGCCCTGGCCGCCAGGTAGTAGTAGTACTCCTCCTCGGTGTAGGCGTGCCCAGCCGCCGTATTGTAGAGGGCGTAGTCGTTGGTGGCGTCATAGGGGCAGTTGTAGACGTAGGCGTCCCAGATGCCCATGTGGTACAGCCCCGCGCCGGGGATGTTGGTCAGCAGCGCGCCAAAGGCGATGCCCACCAGCAGCAGCGGCTCGAACTTCTTGCCGATGCCCAGATAGAGCAGGACGCAGGCCACCACAATCATGATGAGGTTTTTCCAGCCGCCCTCCGCCAGGAACCCGGCGAAGCCGGACTCGTTTACCAGCTTGGCAAGGGTTTCTAAGATATTCATAGAAGCCCCTCCTTACGCCAGGACGATCAGCGGCGAACCGGTCTCCACATGGCTGCCCTTCTGCACCACCACCTGGGCCACGGTGCCGTCCTTGGGGGCGAGGATCTCGTTTTCCATCTTCATGGCCTCCAGCACCACCAGCAGCTGGCCCTCTTTGACGGCGGCGCCCTGGGTGACCTCCACCCGGAGAATGGTGCCGGGCATGGGGGAGTTCACCGGCTCGCCCGCGGCGGTGACGGCGGGGGCGGCGGGTGCCACGGCAGGAGCGGGAGTGGCGGCAGGGGCGGCGGCGGGGGCGGCGGGAGCGGCGGGGGCCGGGGCATAGGCCTCATACTCGTCGGTGAGCATGGCCTTGCCCGCCTCCACCTCCACCTCATAGGTGCGGCCGTTCAGGGTCACTTTATATTTCATTTCACTTGACCTCCTTAATGGACTTGAAGCGCAGCTCGTTCAGCGGCTTGCCCATCTTGTCGGCCACAATCGCCATGATCATGGCGGCCTCCTTGTCGGGCACGTCGAACAGCTTGACCTCACCGGCGCTGCCGGGGGCCGGGGGAGCGGAGGGCGCCGCGGGCGCCGCCGGGGCGGCCGGAGCAGCCGCGCTGGGGGCGGCAGCCTTATTCCGGGAGCCCGCCATGGCCTTGCCCATGAGGATGACCACGCACATCAGCAGCACCAGGCCCACAAAGACCACTGCGTAGCCCAGCAGGGCGGCGATGCCGGCGTCGCCGATGCTCATCTTGCCGGCGGTAAGAGCGAGAGTTTTCATACCGCTCCCCCCTTACGCCTCGGTGATGGTGTAGGTGGCCACGTTCTCCTCGCGGGCCTTGCGGTCCTGGAAGAACTTCTCAGCCTGGTCGGGGAAGCAGATATAGCTCATCATGTCCTCCTCGGACCGGCACAGGTCGCCCAGGGCTTCCTTTGCCTTCTTGAACTCCTCGCCGGTGCGCTTGGAGTCCTCCACGCGGCAGTCGGTGGGCTGGCCGCCCTCGCCCAGGATCTTGGCCTGGAGCTCGGCGCTCACCTCGCCGGGGGCCTGGCCGTACTCGCCCTTGAAGTAGTTCTTGATCTCCTTGGAGATCTGCTTGTACCGCTCGCCCATGAGCACGTTGGTGACGGCCTGGTTGCCCACCATCTGGGACAGGGGGGTGACCAGCGGGGGATAGCCCAGGTCAGCCCGGACGCTGGGAATCTCCAGCAGAGCCTCGTCGAACTTGTCCATGGCGTTCATGTCCTTCAGGTTGGCGATCATGTTGGACAGCATCCCGCCGGGGACCTTGTACACCAGGGCCTGGGAGTCGGTGGCCATGCTCTTGGGGTTGATGAGGCCGGAGTCGATATACTTCTGCTTGATGGGCTTGAAGTAGTCGTTGACCTTGTTGATGACCTCCTCGTTGAGCCCGGTGTCGATGCCGTACTGCTGGAGGGCATAGAACATGGTCTCGGTGGCGGCCTGGCTGGTGCCGTTGGAGAAGCAGGAGGTGGCGGTGTCGATGACGTCCACCCCGGAGTCGATGGCCTTCATCAGGGTCATGTAGGCCATGCCGGTGGTGCAGTGGGTGTGGAGGATGATGGGCATGTCGCCGATGGCGTCCTTGATGCCCTTGATGAGCCCCTCGGCCTCGTTGGGGCTCATGGTGCCCGCCATGTCCTTCAGGCAGATGGTGTCGAAGCCCATGCTCTTGAGCTCCTTGCACATCTCCACGTACTTGGCCACAGTGTGCACGGGGCTCTGGGTGTAGGAGATGCAGCCGGAGGCGACAGTGCGCTCGTTGGCGTACTTCTTGGCGGCCTCCAGGGCGGTCTTGATGTTGCGGAAGTCGTTCAGGGCGTCGAAAATACGGATCACGTCGATGCCGTTTTTGATAGACAGCTCCACGAACTTCTCCACCACATCGTCGTGGTAGTGCTTGTAGCCCAGCAGGTTCTGGCCCCGGAGCAGCATTTGCAGCCGGGTGTTGGGCATATTCTTGCGGATGCCCCGCAGCCGCTCCCAGGGGTCCTCCCCCAGGTAGCGCAGGCAGGAGTCAAAGGTGGCACCGCCCCAGCACTCCACCGAGTAGTAGCCGGCCTTGTCCATGGTGGGCAGGATGTCGGCGTAGTCCGAGTAGGGCAGGCGGGTGGCCATCAGGGACTGGTTGGCGTCACGCAGCACAGTCTCGGTGATCTGGACCTTTTTCTTCAAATTGGATACACCTCCAAAAATCTCTTTCATTATGGACGGAAAGCGCCGCGCTTACGGCGCGGCGCTTTGCCGCCGGTTTGTTAAGATAAAAACGAAATTACACCTTCGGACCAGCGGCCACCAGGGCCTTGCCCGCGTCGTTGCCGGTGTACTTCACGAAGTTCTTCACGAAGCGGCCGGCCAGGTCCTTGGCCTTGGTGTCCCACTCAGAGGCGTCGGCATAGGTGTCCCGGGGGTCCAGGATGCCGGAGTCCACGCCGGGCAGGGCGGTGGGAACCTCCAGGTTGAAGTAGGGGATGGTCTTAGTCTCGGCCTTGAGGATGGAGCCGTCCAGGATGGCGTCGATGATGCCGCGGGTGTCCTTGATGGAGATGCGCTTGCCGGTGCCGTTCCAGCCGGTGTTCACCAGGTAGGCCTTGGCGCCGGACTTCTCCATTTTCTTCACCAGCTCCTCGCCGTACTTGGTGGGGTGCAGCTCCAGGAAGGCCTGGCCGAAGCAGGCGGAGAAGGTGGGGGTGGGCTCGGTGATGCCACGCTCAGTGCCGGCCAGCTTGGAGGTGAAGCCGGACAGGAAGTAGTACTGGGTCTGCTCCGGGGTGAGGATGGACACCGGGGGCAGCACGCCGAAGGCGTCGGCGGACAGGAAGATCACGTTCTTGGCGTCGGGGCCGGCGGACACGGGGCGCACGATCTTCTCGATGTGGTTGATGGGGTAGGAGACGCGGGTGTTCTCGGTGACGGACTTGTCGTTGAAGTCGATCTTGCCGTCCTTGTCCACGGTGACGTTCTCCAGCAGGGCGTTGCGCTTGATGGCGTTGTAGATGTCGGGCTCGGAGTCCTTATCCAGGTTGATGACCTTGGCGTAGCAGCCGCCCTCGAAGTTGAACACGCCGTTGTCGTCCCAGCCGTGCTCGTCATCGCCGATGAGCAGGCGCTTGGGGTCGGTGGACAGGGTGGTCTTGCCGGTGCCGGACAGGCCGAAGAACAAAGCGGTGTTCTGGCCGTTCATGTCGGTGTTGGCGGAGCAGTGCATGGAGGCCATGCCCTTCAGGGGAAGGAAGTAGTTCATCATGGAGAACAGGCCCTTCTTCATCTCGCCGCCGTACCAGGTGTTAAGGATGACCTGCTCACGGCTGGTGAGGTTGAAGATGGCGGCGGTCTCGGAGTTCAGGCCCAGCTCCTTGTAGTTCTCCACCTTGGCCTTGGCGGCGTTGTAGGAGATGAAATCGGGCTTGAAGCTCTTCAGCTCCTCGGCGGTGGGGGCGATGAACATGTTCTTGACGAAGTGGGCCTGCCAGGCCACCTCCATGATGAAGCGCACGGCCATGCGGGAGTCGGGGTTGGTGCCGCAGAACACGTCCATCACATAGAGCTTCTTGTTGGACAGCTCCTTGACGGCCAGGGCCTTGCAGGCCTCCCACGCCTCCTGGCTGGCGGGCTTGTTGTCGTTCTTGAACTCGTCGGAGGTCCACCACACGGTGTCCTTGGAGGTGTCGTCCATGACGATGAACTTATCCTTGGGGGAGCGGCCCGTGTAGATGCCGGTCATCACGTTGACCGCGTCCAGCTCGGTGAGCTGGCCCTTCTCATAGCCCTCCAGAGTGGGGTCCATCTCCGCCTCGAACAGCTGCTCGTAGGTGGGGTTGTAGACGATCTCCTTGATGCCGGTGATGCCGTACTGTTCCAGACCATAGGTTTCCATAGATAGTTCCTCCTCTAAATATAGTGTATCACTGCAGCGCCGCCCCCAGGGGAGAGGGAAAGCGCGGGCTGATAGTGCCGGCGGGAAGCCTCTTCCCACCAAGTACACAGTATAGCATAGCTTTCCTTTTAAATCCACGACATTTTCCCTCTGCCTGTTAAACTTTCCACAAAATCGGCGTTTTAAACAACCGCTTTTGGGGAGCGGCGGGAAAAATGAGAGCACTTTGACGAAGGCAAATCCCGGGGGAAGAGGGGGTTATCCAGGGAATGGAAAACTCTGCCGAAAAAAGCAAATTCCCCGCCCTCCGAAGGAGGGCGGGGAATTTTGAGTGGCAGCTTACTCGGCCTCGATCGCGCCGGTGGGGCAGGTGCCCTCGCAAGCGCCGCAGTCGATGCAGGCGGCGGCGTCGATCTGCATGTGATCGTCGCCCATGGAGATCGCGCCCACGGGGCAGGCGCTCTCGCAAGCGCCGCAGGAGACGCACGCGTCAGTGATCTTACGAGCCATGTATTACACCTCCAACAAATGATGTGTTTTGAACCAAGCCCTATTGTACCACATTCCGTGAAAATTGCAACATGAAATTTTAAGGGGCCGGCAGGTATAATTTCGGCTAAAATTTCCCATCCTTGCCAAGTGACGAGATTTTCCACCGGGACGATGGGAGCTGATCGCGTGGAGCGGCTGAGTATCTTTCAAAGATTGAGGGGTTTTTTTATGATGGATCGGGACAAGGGGCGCAAGGAGCCCCAAAATGTGGCGGGCAGGCCGGGGGGCGACCCCCAGGCCCTCTACCGGGAGGAGCGGCCCCGGCCCAGGGAGGGGGCGGACACCCGCCTCACCGACCGGTTCTCCCGGGACCTGACCCGGATGGCCGCCCTGGGGGCGCTGGACCCCCTGGTGGGCCGGGAGCAGGAGGTGGGCCGGGTGATCCAGATCCTGGCCCGGCGGACCAAGAACAACCCCGCCCTGTTGGGCGAGCCGGGGGTGGGCAAGACCGCCGTGGCGGAGGGGCTGGCCCTGCGCATGGCCTCCGGGGCGGTGCCCGAGCCATTGCGGGGCAAGCGCCTGTTGAGCCTGGATCTGGTGTCCATGGTGGCGGGCACCAAGTACCGGGGCGAGTTCGAGGAGCGGGTGAACCAGGTGCTCTCCGAGGTGCGCCGGGCGGGCAATGTGATCCTGTTCCTGGACGAGCTGCACAACATCGTGGGGGCGGGGTCCGCCGAGGGGGCCATCGACGCGGCCAACATCCTCAAGCCCGCCCTGAGCCGGGGGGAGATCCAGGTGGTGGGGGCCACCACCCTGGAGGAGTACCGCAAATATATTGAGAAGGACGCCGCTCTGGAGCGCCGCTTCCAGCCGGTGAAGGTGGCCGAGCCCACCCCGGACCAGGCCAAGGCCATCCTGCGGGGCCTGCGCCGCCGTTACGAGGAGCACCACGGCCTGACCATTTCCGACGCCGCCATCGACGCGGCGGTGGAGCTGTCCCAGCGCTACCTCCCCGACCGCTTCCTGCCCGACAAGGCCATCGACCTCATCGACGAGGGGGCGGCCCGGATGCGGGTGGAGGAGGAGATCCCCATCTCCCTGCGGGCCCTGTCCGACCGGGCGGAGCGGGCGGCCCGGGAGAAGGCCCAGGCCATCGCCATGCAGGACTTTGAGCGGGCGGCCGTCCTCCGGGACGCGGAGGCGGACTTCCGCCGGGAGCTGGACCGGAAACAGACCCGCCAGAAGGGGAGCGCCTCCCACGAGCTGGGCCGGGAGGAGATCGCGGCGGTGCTGTCCCAGTGGACGGGCATCCCCCTGGAGTCCATCACCAAGGGGGAGGCCAAGCGCCTGCTGGAGCTGGAGGGGGAGCTCCACCGCCGGGTGGTGGGGCAGGACCGGGCGGTGTCCGCCGTGGCCGCCGCCATCCGCCGGGGGCGGGTGGGGCTGAAGGAGCCCAACCGGCCTGTTGGAGTGTTTTTGTTCCTGGGACCCACCGGGGTGGGCAAGACGGAGCTGTGCCGGGCCCTGGCCGCCGCCCTCTTTGGCAGCGAGGAGGCCCTGATCCGCTTCGACATGTCCGAGTATATGGAAAAGCACGCCGCCTCCCGGCTGGTAGGGTCTCCTCCGGGCTATGTGGGCCATGAGGAGGGGGGCCAGCTCACCGAGCAGGTCCGCCGCCGCCCCTGGTCGGTGGTGCTCTTCGACGAGATCGAGAAGGCCCACGACGATTTGCAGAACATCCTGCTCCAGGTGATGGAGGACGGCCAGCTCACCGACGGCCAGGGCCGCAAGGCGGACTTCCGCAACACGGTGGTGGTGCTCACCTCCAACGTGGGGGCCCAGAGGCTGGTGAGCAAGTCGCCCCCCCTGGGCTTTGCCGGGGGAAACTCCGACGACAAGCGCCGGGAGGAGGTCATGGCGGAGCTGAAGGGCCGGTTCAAGCCGGAGTTCCTCAACCGCCTGGATGAGGTGATCCTGTTCGACCGCCTGGAGCGCCGGGACCTGGAGCGCATCACCCTGCGGATGCTGGGGGGTGTGCGGGGCCGCCTGAACGAGCTGGGGGTGGACCTGGACGCCAAGTGGGAGGCGGTATCCCTGCTGTCCGATCCCGGGACCGAGCGGGAGCAGGGGGCCCGGCCCATCCGCCGCGCCGTGCGCCGGAGGGTGGAGGAGCCCGCCGCCGACCTGCTCCTGTCCGAGCAGCTGGGGGCGGGGGACACCCTGTGCCTGGCGGTGGAGCGGGAGGACCTTGTGCTGCGGGCGGAAAAGCGGCAGGTGTGATTGTGAAAAAGCACAAGGGGCTAATGCCCCTTGTGCTTTTGTCTGCGCTTTTCCTGGCGGAGGGCCAGCTTCCGCTCCCGCTGTTCCTCCCGCTGCTCTTTTGTGGCGGCTTTCCGCTCAACCTTCCGCTGCTCCCGCTGGAGCTGGAGGGCCTGCTGTGCCTTTGTCCCTGGCGCGGCGGGCTGGACGGCCTTCCGGGCCTCCCGCCGGGCCTGTTTCGGGCTGACAGACCGCTCCCGGTCCCAGCCAGCCTCCAGGGGTGGGCTGAACACCAGCTGGCGCCAGTGGGACTGAAAGTAGTCCAGCACCTGCTGGTCCCGGGGCTCGCCGCCGAAAATGACCCGGCATACCCGCAGGACGCCATTCTCCTCCCGTTGGTACAGCCCAACCCAGAAGGGTGGCTCAAAGCACACCGTGAGCCTTGCTCTGGAAACGCACATATTCTATTTTCCTCCTTAACGTGTGTTCCACGGAGAAGGGACAACCAAGGAGGCAGGTTACTGGCGGGAGGGCGGACTCCCGCGCCCCGACTACCCGACGGGGACTGTGTTTTTATCTCCGCGTATGGAAATTGTAGCACGTCAGGGGGAAAAAGTACAGCCCGCCTTTTGGAATGTGAGCTAGGGGCTGTTTGAAAAATAAATATTGCACAAGTCGTGCGCAAGTGCGAAAATAGGAACATGAAACGATATGAATTGACAAAAGAACAATGGGAGCGCGTGAAAGCGATACTTCCGCCAGAAAGGACAGGGCAGCGGGGCCGCCCTCGGAAAGATGATCGGAAAATGCTCAATGGTATGCTTTGGATCGCCCGTAGCGGAGCACAGTGGCGAGAACTGCCGGAGGTGTATGGCCCCTGGCAGTCTGTGTACGCCCGATTTGCCAAATGGCGGGACGACGGCACATCGGAAGCCGTGTTTCGTGCATTGTCTACAGATGCGGATATGGAAAACCTAAGCTTGGACTCTACCTGTATCAAGGTTCATGAAAGTGCCAATGGAGGGGAAAAAAACGGCAGATAAGGCAATCGGGCGAACCAGAGGCGGGTTGAATACAACGCTGCACGCTATTGTGGATGGACTGGGGAACCCGGTTGAGTTCATGTTATCTGCGGGGAATGACCATGATTCAGTCCATGCTGTTGAGTTGCTGAAAAGGATCGAGATTGGCGGCAGCAATGTATTAGCAGACCGTGCTTATGGGGCAAAGACGATCCGAGCTTATATTTCAGAACAGAGTGCCTGCTATGTGATCCCACCACAGAGCAATGTTTCTGATCCATGGCCGGTAGATTGGTGGCTGTATAAAGAGCGCCATTTGGTTGAGTGTTTCTTCCAAAAGCTCAAATGGTTTCGTAGGATTGCCACAAGGTATGACAAGTTGGATGCTTCTTTTCTTGCCTTTGTTTACTTGGCTTCTATTGCCATTTTGTTGATTTAGCACAGCTTCCCCGTTTTTTCAAACAGGCCCTAGATCACCTGATGATTTTTCCATTTCCCCCGGAGAAACCGGACCAGGAACACCGCGGCCCGGACCACCCAGTCGGCGTACATGGCCAGCCACACCCCCAGCAGCCCCAGATTCAGGCCCCAGGAGGAGCCCAGCAGCCAGCTCATGCCGATGCGGCAGATCCACATGGACAGCAGGGAGACCACCATGGTGAATCGGGCGTCTCCCGCGGCCCGCAAGGCGTTGGGCAGGGTGAAGGACATGGGCCAGAACACGGCGGTGAACACCGCGCACAGGCGCAGCACCTGCACCGACATGGCGGCGGTGGCGGGGGTGAGGTTGAACAGCGGCACCAGGACCGGGGCCGCCAAAAACAGGCCCAGGCAGGAGACGCCCATGGCCAGGTAGGAGACCTTCATCAGCTTTTTGGTGTAGCCAGACGCCTGTTGATGGTCGCCGGCCCCCATGCACTGGCCGATGACCGTCACCATGCTCAGGCCCACCGCCTGGCCGGGGACATTGATGAAGGAGGCGATGGAGCCGCTGATGGCGTTGGCCGCCACGGCGGACCCCCGCGCCAGCAGATCCACCCCCACGTCGAAGGAGGTGACCAGACGCAGCACCAGCAGCTTGCCGATCTGGAACATGCTGTTCTCGATGCCGGCGGGCACCCCGATGCCCAGGATGGATTTCACCATGTCCCCCTGGAACTCCGGGCGGAGGGGGTCCGCCACGTACACGGGAATGCCTGGCCGGGTAATCATGACCCCGATGATGACGGCCGCCGCGACCCGGGAGGTCAGCGTGCCGATGCCCGCCCCGGCGGCCCCCATATCAAAGCCATAGATGAGCACCGCGTTCACCACGATGTTGATCAGATTGACGATGAGGGAGTTGAGCATGGACACCTTGCTGTTGCCCATGGCCCGGAACAGGGCGGCCCCCGCGTTGTATATGGCGATGAAGGGGTAGGCCGCCGCCGTCAGCAAAAAGTAGATGAGGGCGGAGTCCATGACCTCCTGGGAGATGTCGCCGAAGAACAGCCGCAGGATGTGGGAGCGGAAGAGGAGAGCCCCCGCCATCAGGGTCAGGGACACCAGCATGGCCACATACAGCAGCTGCTTGGCGGCGGAGCGGGCGTTTTCCGGCTCCCGGCGGCCCAGGTACTGGGCCACCACCACCGCGCCTCCGGTGGACAAAGCGGAGAAAATGTTGATGATTAGGATGTTGATATTATCCACCAGGGACACGCCGGACACCACCGCCTCCCCGGCGGTGGTGACCATCATGGTGTCCGCCATGCCCACGGTCATGAGCAGCAGCTGCTCGATGACCAGGGGAATCATGAGCCGGACCAGCTCCTGGTTGGTGAAGATGGGCCTTGAGGCCCGCTGCGTGGTTTCCATGGATGCACCTCATGCTTCGTTCAGACAGCCCCACAGGGCCGATTTTTACCTCAGCAGCCATTTTAGCACGGTTTTTCCCCCATGGATACCGTGTTTTCCCACAAAAAAACGGCCGGCCGGGGGAGGCCGGCTGGCCGTTCAGACAGGAGGGGCGGTCTACCGCTCGCACTTCCAGAAAAATACACTGTAGGGGGGCAGCTGGCTGCCGCCGCCGAAGTCGTGCTCCTTTCCCGTGATGAGGTCCACCGCCCGGCCGCACCCGGCGTCGAAGTGGGCCGTGTAGGGCTCGCTGTCCGCGTTCACCGCCACCAGCACCCGCTCGCTGTCCGTCCGGCGCTGGAAGATGGTCTGCTTGTTGGTGAGCACCAGGTCCTTGAAGTCGCCGAAGCACAAAGCCTCGCTTTCCTTGTGGGCCTTCGCCATGGCGGCGATGGTGTCGGTGAGCTCGGTCCACTCGGGCTGGTCGAAGCAGGGGCGCAGGGCGTCGTCCCCCTGGGACTTCTCCCCCAGAGCGCCCCACTCGCTGCCGTAATATACGCAGGGTATGCCGGGCATGCCGAACAAAATGCCGTACATCAGGGGCAGGTGGGCGGGGTTTTGCAGGATGGAGGCCGCCCGTGTCACGTCGTGGTTGTCGGCGAAGCACAGCAGGTGCTTGCCCTTGTAGAGGGTCCACTGCTCGGGGCCGTACTGGCGCTTGAGGGAGTGGACGATCTCAAAGAGGTTCATGGAGTTCAAGGCGGAGTACAGCCCCTTGTAGCACTCGTAGTTGGTGCAGGAGTGGAGCATCTCATCGTTGACCCACTGGTTATAGTCGCCGTGGAGGGTTTCGCCCACCAGGAAGAAGTCCGGCTTGAGCCCCTCACAGAAGGCGCGCAGGCGGCGCAGGAAATCCTTGTCCAGGCAGTAGGCCACGTCCAGCCGCAGGCCGTCGATGTCGAACTCATCCACCCAGAACTTCACGGTGTCCAGCAGGTAGTCCACCACGGCGGGGTTGCGCAGGTTCAGCTTCACCAGCTCAAAGTGGCCCTCCCAGCCCTCGTACCAGAAGCCGTCGTTATAGTTGGAGTTTCCGTCAAAGCTGATGTGGAACCAGTCCTTATAGGGGGAGTCCCACTTCTTCTCCCGCACATCCTGGAAGGCCCAGAAACCCCGGCCCACGTGGTTGAACACCCCGTCCAGCACCACCTTGACGCCGTGCTTGTGGAGGGTTTTGCACACCTTGGCGAAGTCCTTGTTGGTGCCCAGGCGGCAGTCGAGCTTGCGGTAGTCCCGGGTGTCGTAGCCGTGGCGGTCGCTCTCGAAGATGGGGGAGAGGTACACCGCGTCCGCCCCCAGCTTTTCAATGTGTTTCGCCCAGTCACCGATCTTGCCGACGCGGCTGGCCTGGACGCCGTCGTTCTCCCGGGGGGCCCCACAGAAGCCCAGGGGATAGATTTGATAAAATACGCTCTGCTCCGCCCACATGGGCGTCACTTCCTTCCTCTGATCGCACCTCATGGCCGGGAAAGGCCGCGGGCCATGGAGCTATCAGTATACCAGAAAGGCCGGGAAAATGCAAGTCAGCGCCTCTGGCGGTCCATGCGCTCCAGCAGGGCGCGCATCTGGGCAGCCTGCTGGCGCTGCTGGGCCCGCAGGGAGCGGAGTATGGGCACGAGCTCGGTGCATATGTCATATTTCAGGGCGTTTTCCGCCATGCGCACCCCCCCCAGGCAGTGGGGAAGCATCTGGAGCAGGAAGAGCCTGGCCAGGGCGTTGCTCTCCGGGGCGCGGCCCATTTTGGCGTACATGTCCCGGCAGATGAGGTCGGTCCGGCGCTGGTAGAGCCGAAGGTCCGTCTGGGGGCTGGTCAGCCGGGCGCAGGGCTCCAACACGTCCTGCATCAGATCGATGCTCTGGGAGCACTGGCGGATGGTTTGCTGGGCCAGGCGGCGCACGGCCGGGTTCTCGGTGAAGCGCAGGACGTTGTTGGACATCTGGATGGCCGCCCGGTGGTGGGGGAGCGTCTGGACCACGAAGTTGCGGGAGACGCTCTGGCTGAGCCCGGCGGTGGTCATGCCCTGGACCATGCCGTCCAGGGTCTGGTAAAAGCAGCATAAGTAGGTTTTCGAGTCCTCGCTGAGCAGGCAGGTGTTTTTCATAGCTTTGCCCTCCTTTGACCCTATTCTATGAGGGAAATGGGGCCGGGGTTCAAAAAAGCGGCGGTCCACCGGACCGCCGTTTTTTGTTCAGGACTGCTGCTTTCCGATGTCAAAGGTGTGGAGCCAGTCCGACTTGAACAGGAAGAGCAGGAACACCGCCGAGCTGAGGGACCAGGTGAGGGGATAGGCCCAGGAGATGGTCTGAAACACGGGAAAGGCCCGCACCGCCAGGGTGACGTAGGCCACCCGGACGCAGCACCAGAAGGCCAGCATGGTGGCCATGGGCACGAAAGAGCGCCCGCATCCCCGCAGCACCCCGGCGGCGCAGTGGGAAAAGGCCAGCAGGAAGAAGAAGGGGGCCACCACCCGGGCGTGGATGGCGCCAAACTGGATGGCCTCCGGCTCGCTGACAAAGAAGCGCAGGGCGGGAGGGGCGGCGAAGAGGAAGGCCACCCCCACAAGCTCCGCCAACGCCATGCCGGACAGGATGCCGAAGGCGGCGCCCCGTTTGGCCCGGTCATACTGCCGCGCCCCCAGGTTCTGGCTGATGAAGGTGGGCAGGGCCATGGACAGGCTGGAGATGGGCAGGAATACCACGCCCTCAATCTTGGCGTAGGCCCCGTGGCCGGACATGGCGTACTGTCCGAAAGCGTTGATGTTGCTCTGCACCACGATGTTGCCCACGCTGATGACGGCGTTTTGCACCCCGGTGGGCAGGCCCTGGCGCAGCACCTGGGAGAGGATGCCGGGGTAGAGCCGCAGCTTGCGGAAATCAAGCCGGGTGTAGTCCTTCAACCGGCACATCCGCCACAGGCACAAAAGGAAGCTGAAGCCCTGGGTGAGCACCGTGGCGATGGCGGCCCCGGCCACCCCCCACTGGAACACCGCCACAAACAAAAGGTCCAGGCCCATGTTCAGCGCGGAGGACACCATGAGGTAGTACAGCGGGTGGAGGCTGTCCCCCAGGGACTGCATGATGGCCATGCAGATGTTGTAGAGGATGACGGTGAACACCCCGCCGAAGTAGATGCGGAAATAGGTGAGCGAGTGGGGCAGCACCAGCTCCGGCGTGTTCATCAGCACCAGCATCCGGGGCACCAGCAGCAGGCCCACGGCGGTGGACAGCACCGAGGCGATGACGCCGAACAGGAAATTGGTGTGGATGGCCCGGACCACGTTGTCCTCATCCCCCGCGCCGTAGTACCGGGAGATGACCACCCCGCCGCCCACGGCGGTGCCGTTGAAAAAGCCGATGATGAGGAAGGTGAGGCTCCCCCCGGAGCTGACGGCGGCAAAGGCCTCGTTGGAGGCGAAATTGCCCAGCACCCAGGCGTCGGCCAGGTTGTAGAGCTGCTGGAGCAGCTGCCCGAAGAACAGGGGCAGGGCGAAGGACAGGATGCACCGGGCCACCGGCCCCTCGGTGAGCGGCGTGCTCTGGGCGGCCCGTCCCTTAAAAATCGACATGATATCGGTATCCTCCATTCCCCGTGAGATATGATGTAAGGGCAAGCATATCACCGGGACACAGCGCCGTCAAGGGGGTGGGGGAAAAAGTCCTCCCCCGGAGAGCCGGGGGAGGGCGGAAATCTATTTCACGATCTTATAATAGGTCCGGGCGGTGAGCAGGTACACCAAGGCGTACACCGCCAGGAAGGCCGCCAGGGTCCCGGCGGTGCACAGTGCCACCGTCGTCACATTGCGCACCCCGAACATGGTGAGCATCCGCTCCACCAGATTGAAGTCGAAGAGGATGTGGACCGCCGCCACCGCGATGGGCAGGCCGAACACCAGCAGCACCTGGCCGCGGATGGAGGATTTGACCTCCTTCTGGCTCAGGCCCACCTTGCGCATGATCTCAAACCGGCCCTGGTCCTCATAGCCCTCGGATACCTGCTTGTAGTAGATGATGAGCACCGTGGCCATGAGGAAGATGACCCCCAGGACGATGCCTAGGAACAGGAAGCCCCCCGCCATGGCGTAGCCGTCCACCGCCATCTCGGCCCGGCTCTCCACCCGCCAGTATTCCCAGTCCCCGGTGCCGTCGAAAAAGCCCTCGCTGATGGAGGCGTCCGACCAGGCGTCCACCAGGGCCAGCTCCTCCTCATTGGTGCACTCCAGGTCCACCAGCAGGGTGGTGACCAGGTCGGCGGCGTAGTTGTCCAGCGCGGCGCGCTGGAGGGTCCAGAACTCCATGACCTCCGTGGAGTCCGACAGCACCAGGCACAGGGTCTCGCTCATGTCGAAGGTGGTGTCGAAATGGGTGATGACCGGCAGGGTGCCCGTCACGGTAAGGGATTTCGGTGCGCCGACCTCGCTGCCCCCGCTGATCCCCTGGATGGTGAGCTCAGGGCCAAACCCTGGGGGAAGCTGGCCGCACACCGCCGTCTCCCCCGGCCGGAGCGCCGGGGCGGCGTTCCCCGTCAGGGCGGCGTAGTCTTGGGCGGTGAGAAGGTAGACGGCCCTGCGGTCATTGTTTTCCCCCTGACCGCCTACCTCCAGGCGGCGGGTGTCCGGGTTTGCCAGGGCGTTGAAGTGGAGGAACTCCACCGCGCGCAGGCTGGTGATGGGGACATCCTGATCCGCCGCGAACCGCCGGATCAGCTCCTCGGCCTTTTCCCGGTCCAGCGTCTGGCCGTAAGCGGGATCGTAGTGGACGGTCATGTTCAGGCTGGCCGGGTACTGGGCGGCGATGATCTCCCCCTGCCCCAGGTAGAGGGCCAGAGTGCCCGAGATCATCACCATCACCATGGTGGACAGGATGCAGATGTTGGCAAGGCCCACGGCGTTGCGCTTCATGCGGTAGAGCATCCCGGACACGCCGATGAAGTGGCCGGTCTGGTAGTAGAAGCCCTTGTTCTTCCGGAGGAGCTTCAGCAGGGCGATGCTGCCGGCGGTGAACAGGCAGTAGGTGCCGATGATGACCAGGATCACCGCCAGGAAGTAGAAGGCCATAGCCAGGGCGGGGTCCTTGGTGGTGACGGCGATGAAGTAGCCCGCCCCCAGGGAGATCGCCCCGATGACGGCCATCAGCCAGCGGGTCCGGGGCTCCTTCTCGCCCACAGCGCCGCCGTGGAGCAGCTCGATGGGGCTCACCACCCGCACCCGGAGCAGGTTGAGCGCCAACGCCAGCAGGAGCAGCAGCCCGAAGAACGCCGCCGTCTCGATCACAGCAGGCAGGGAGAGGGCGGAGGAGAAGGGGATGGAGAACTGGAGCAGGGAGATCAGGGCCACGGTGGACAGCTTGTGGAGGATGACCCCCAGCGCCAGCCCGCCGCCAATGCCGATGAGGGCGGTGTAAAGGCTCTCCCAGCACTGGATGAGGGCGATGTTCCCCTTGCCCATGCCCAGGATGTTGTACAGGCCCAGTTCCTTTTTGCGCTGCTTCATGAGAAAGCTGTTGATGTACAGCAGCAGCACGGCGGACAAGACCCCCGCCACGAACATGCCGATCTGCATCATCACCATCACGTAGGCAAAGCCCCGCATGTGGAGCACCCCGGGGTCGGCGCACAGGGCGGACATGACGTAAAAGGCGGCGGTGAGCCCCGCCAGGGCCAGCAGGTAGGGGACGAAGAACCGGCGGTTCTGCCGCATCCCCTGGGCGGCCAGTTTGGGGTAGAGTCCGTTACGCAAGGCGCTCACCTCCGTCAGCCAGCCGGGTGAGGGTCTCGGTGATGAGGCGGTACATCTGGCCGTCGGTGCGGTTTTCCCGGTAGAGTTGGTGATAGGCCCGGCCGTCCCGGATGAACAGCACCCGCCCCGCCCGGCTGGCGGCGGCGGTGGAGTGGGTGACCATGAGCACCGTCTGCCCGGCGGCGTTGATTTTGGTGAACAAATCCATCAGGCTGTCCGCGGCCCGGGAGTCCAGGGCGCCGGTGGGCTCGTCGGCCAGGACGATCTGGGGCTGGGTGATGAGGGCCCGGGCCACGGCGCACCGCTGCTTCTGACCGCCGGACACCTCGTAGGGGTACTTGTCCAGCAGAGGCTCGATACCCAGGGTCTGGGCCAGGGGGGTGAGGCGGCGCTTCATCTCCGGGTACTTTTTCCCCGCCAGCACCAGGGGCAGGAGGATGTTGTCCCGCAGGGAGAAGGTGTCCAGCAGGTTGAAGTCCTGGAACACGAAGCCCAGGTTGTCCCGGCGGAAGGCGGCCAGCTCCTTTTCCCTGAGGCTGGTCAGGTCCCGGCCGCCCAGCAGGACGGTCCCGGCGGTGGGCTTATCCAGCGCCGCCAGGATATTCAGCAGGGTGGTTTTGCCCGAGCCGGACTCGCCCATGATGGCCACATACTCGCCCTGCTCCACGTGGAAGGACATATCCGCCAGGGCCTCCACCTTCTGTGAGCCGAAGCGGGTGGAATAGACTTTCTTCACATGACTGACTTCCAGGATTGCCATACTGATTACCTCCGTTGCTGTCACGCTGCGAAACGGTCAGGGCGCTCGGTCGCTTTCGCTGCGACTCAGGCAAAACCCAGTCCCGCTTTGCGGGCCTTGGGCTTTTGCCCTCGCTCCGCTCCAAGCTTCCTCGCTGTCCGCTTCTCCGCGCTTCCTAACTGTATTATCTGTGCTGGTACAGACAGTATAGCAAAAAAGGGTTAAGAAGCAAGAGCGGAAAATTGAAAGATTTTCTTAAGGGGAAGAGGGAAACTACTTGTGAATTTTTTGACAAATACCTGCAATTGCCTCTTGCAATATCCGGAACGCTGTGTTAAAATCTTAACAGATTTGGGCGGACCAATTCTGCCCGACATATATTGGAGGTAATACATATGGCACGTTTTACTCTTCCCCGGGACCTGTACCACGGCAAGGGCGCGCTGGAGGCGCTGAAGTCCTTTGACGGCAAACGGGCGATGATCTGTGTGGGCGGCGGCTCCATGAAGAAGTTCGGCTTCCTGGACCGGGCCGTGGCCTACTTGAAGGAGGCCGGCATGGAGGTGGAGCTGTTCGAGGGCATCGAGCCCGACCCCTCCGTGGAGACCGTGATGAAGGGCGCGCAGGCCATGCTGAAGTTCCAGCCCGACTGGATCGTGGCCATGGGCGGCGGCTCCCCCATCGACGCGGCCAAGGCCATGTGGATCAAATATGAGTACCCCGACATCACCTTCGAGGAGATGTGCAAGGTGTTCGGCATCCCCGCCCTGCGCAAGAAGGCCCGCTTCTGCGCCATCTCCTCCACCTCCGGCACCGCCACTGAGGTGACCGCCTTCTCCATCATCACCGACTACCAGAAGGGCATCAAGTACCCCATCGCCGACTTTGAGATCACCCCCGACGTGGCCATCGTGGACCCGGACCTGGCCGAGACCATGCCCAAGAAGCTGGTGGCCCACACCGGAATGGACGCCATCACCCACGCCATCGAGGCCTATGTGTCCACCGCCAACTGCGACTACACCGACCCCCTGGCCCTCCACGCCATCAAGATGATCCAGAACGACCTGGTGGACTCCTACAACGGCGACATGGCCAAGCGGGATTCCATGCACAACGCCCAGTGCCTGGCCGGCATGGCCTTCTCCAACGCCCTGCTGGGCATCGTCCACTCCATGGCCCACAAGACCGGCGCCGCCTTCGCCGATTACGGCGCCCACATCATCCACGGCGCGGCCAACGCCATGTACCTGCCCAAGGTCATCGCCTTCAACGCCAAGGACGAGACCGCCGCCAAGCGCTACGGCGACATCGCCGACTTCATGGGTCTGGGCGGGGACACCGTGGAGGAGAAGGTCAAGCTGCTCATCGCCTATCTGCGCAAGATGAACGACGATTTGAACATCCCCCACTGCATCGGCAAGTACGGTCCGGACAGCTACCCCTGCGATCAGGGCTTCGTGCCGGAGAATGTGTTCCTGGAGCGGCTCCATGACATCGCCGTCAACGCCATCGGCGACGCCTGCACCGGCTCCAACCCCCGCCAGCCCTCCGTGGAGGAGATGGAGAAGCTGCTCAAGTGCTGCTACTACGACGCTGAGGTGGACTTCTAATCTAAGCAAAGCCATGAGCCCCGCCGGCGTGTCCGGCGGGGCTTTTTTGCGTTTTTATATTGACAAGCGGCGGAAATATGATAAAATAGACCCGCTGTGACGGAGTCAAGTCCAAAGCGCCGCGCCAAAGCGAGAGGGGAGAGTGAAAGCCCTCGCGCCCAGCCTCTGGACAGGCCGCTCCCGAGCGCTCCCGGGATGACCGGGACGGCGCCCCCGTTACCGGGCGGTCGAGTGTCCTTGCCATGAGGAAATCAGGGTGGTACCGTGGGCGTATGCTCACCCCTGAGCTTGGCATGGACTTTTTTCTTTTTCCCAACGCGAAACGAAGTTTCGCGGTTAAGGTTTCTTTTTTCGCTTCCTTTTTTCTTTTCAAAGAAAAAAGGAAGGCCCTTGACCTTTCATACGCATACAAATCAACAGATACGGAGGTAATCCCCATGTACGATCCCAAGCCCTACGGCCTGAACGAGCTGCGGGAGATGTTCCTGAAGTTCTTCGAGACGAAAGGCCACCTGCGCCTGCCCAGCTTCTCCCTCATCCCCCAGAACGATGCGTCCCTGCTGCTCATCAACTCGGGCATGGCCCCCATGAAGCCCTACTTCACCGGCGAGCAGGAGCCCCCCCGCCACCGGGTCACCACCTGTCAGAAGTGCATCCGCACCGGCGACATCGAGAACATCGGCCACACCGACCGCCACGGCACCTACTTCGAGATGCTGGGCAACTTCTCCTTTGGCGATTACTTCAAAAAAGAGGCCATTCACTGGGCCTGGGAGTTTTTGACCTCCAAGGAGTGGGTGGGGCTGGATCCCAGCCGCCTGTACCCCTCCGTGTTCGCCGGGAATGAGACCACCCCCGCCGACGACGAGGCCTTCCGCATCTGGAACGAGGAGATCGGCATACCCGCCGAGCGCATCTTCAAATTCGGCAAGGAGGACAACTTCTGGGAGCACGGCTCCGGCCCTTGCGGCCCCTGTTCCGAGATCTACTACGACCGTGGCCCTGAGCACGGCTGCGGCAAGCCGGGGTGCACCGTGGGCTGCGACTGCGACCGCTATATCGAAGTTTGGAACGTGGTGTTCTCCCAGTTCGACAACGACGGCAACGACCACTATACCGAGCTGAAGCAGAAAAACATCGACACCGGCATGGGCCTGGAGCGGCTGGCCTGCGTGTGCCAGGGGGTGGGCTCCCTGTTCGACGTGGACACCGTCATGAACATCACCAACAAGGTGTCCGAGATCACCCACGCCCACTACGGCGAGAGCAGAGAGAAGGACGTGTCCCTGCGGGTCATCACCGACCACATCCGCTCCGCCGCCTTCATGATCTGCGACGGCGTGCTGCCCTCCAACGAGGGCCGGGGCTACGTGCTGCGCCGCCTGCTGCGCCGGGCCGCCCGCCACGGCAAGCTGCTGGGGGTCAACGAGCCCTTCCTGTACCAGGTGTGCGGCACCGTCATCCACGAGAACGAGGGCCACTACCCCGAGCTGCGGGAGCGCCAGGACTATATCACCAAGGTCATCCGGGTGGAGGAGGAGAATTTTGCCAAGACCATCGACGGCGGCCTCAAGATCTTCAATGAGATGCTTGCCGGGCACAAGGAGAATGGGGACAAGACCTTCTCCGGCGCGGACGCCTTCAAGCTGTACGACACCTACGGCTTCCCCATGGACCTGACCCTGGAGATGGTCCAGGAGCAGGGGATGGAGCTGGACGAGGCCGAGTTCAAAAAGCTCATGGAGGAGCAGCGCCAGCGGGCCCGCAAGGCCCGGGAGGCCCTGGGCGACCTGGGCTGGGCCGGTGTGGAGTTCGGCAAGGATGTGCCCGAGACGGAGTTTGTGGGCTATGTCGAGAAGGATGAGGATAAAAAGAAGTTGGAGGAAGGTATCACCGACGCCAAGGTGGTGGCCCTGGTGGTGGAGAACGAGCTGGCCGAGGAGCTGATGCCCGGCGTGGAGGGCATTGTGGTGCTGGACAAGACCCCCTTCTACGCCGAGATGGGCGGCCAGGTGGCCGACCACGGCGTGATTTATATCGGTTCGCCCGAAATGACCCTGGAGGAGCTCCTTGGCATTGAAAAAACCAACAGCGTCCGGTTTTCTGTTACTGATGTGCAGAAGAACAAGGGCGGCAAATATATGCACTACGGCAAGCTGATGGAAGGCACACTCAAGGTGGGGGACACCGTGTGCGCCAAGATTGACTTGGAGCGCCGGAGGGCCGTGGCCCGGGCCCACACCGCCACCCACCTGCTGGACAAGGCCCTGCGGGAGGTGCTGGGGGATCACGTCCACCAGGCGGGCTCCCTGGTGGAGCCGGACCGGCTGCGCTTCGACTTCACCCACTTCGAGGCCATGACCCCGGAGCAGGTGGCCGAGGTGGGCCGCGTCGTCAACGACGCCATCCTGTCCGGTTACGAGGTGCGCACCGACGTGCTGCCCATTGAGGAGGCCAAGCAGCGGGGGGCCATCGCCCTGTTCGGCGAGAAGTACGGCGACACCGTCCGGGTAGTAGATATGGGGGACGGGTACTCCGTGGAGTTCTGCGGTGGTACCCACCTGCCCAACACCGCCATGGCGGGGGCCTTCCGGATCAAGAGCGAGTTCTCCGTGGCTTCCGGCGTGCGCCGCGTCGAGGCCACCACTGGCCGGGAGACCCTGGCCTTCTTCGGCGAGGTCCAGGAGCGGGTGAGCCAGGCGGCGGCGGTGCTCAAGGCCAAGCCCGGCGAGCTGCGGGAGAAGGCGGAGGCCGTCATGGGGGAGATCCGGAATCTGCACCAGATGGTGGAGAAGTTCAAGGCCAAGGAGGCGGCGGGCGAGACCGACCGCATCCTGTTCGGCGCCCACGAGGTGGGCGAGCTGAAGGTGCTCACCGCCACCGTGCCCGAGGCGGACGGCCAGCGGCTGCGCCAGATGGGCGACCTGCTCCGGGAGAAGGACGCCCACGTGGTGGCGGTGCTGGCCAGCGTCAACGACGGCAAGATCACCTTCCTGTGCGCCTGCGGCAAAGAGGCTGTCAAAAAGGGCGTCAAGGCCGGGGACATCATCAAGCAGGTGTGCGCCATCGCCGGGGGCTCCGGCGGCGGCAAGCCCGACTCCGCCATGGGCGGCGGCAAGGACGTGCTCATGCTGGACAACGCCCTGGCTATGGTGGACAACGTCGTCGCCATGAAGCTGGGAATATAAGCCATGACCCGGGACGATCTGAAGCGCTTTCGGGAGCTGGATATCAATTTTGATTCCATTGGGCTGATGGAGGACAGCGACCCCGCCCGGTACTTTTGCGACCCGGTGGATTTAGAGCCTGTGGGCCGCATCGGCTGTGATGGGGTCCATTTCATCCTCCTGCCGGGGGACGAGCGGGTGTTCTGCGTGGACCCCTCCATGGGGGAGCGGGGGACCTATGTGCTCCCCGTGGCAAGTGATTTCCGGGAGTTCCTCTCCTTTGTCCTCTACTGTCAGGACGCAAACCCGCTGAGCCAGATCTACTGGATGGACCGGAAGCAGTACCAGGAGCTGGCGGCGGAGGACGCCGCCGCCCGGGAGAGTGAGTACCAGGCAAAGTTTTTCGAGGAAAAGGACAAGGCCCTGGCCGCAATTGTGAAGGAATTTGGCTTGACCCCCGTTGACCCTTTCAAAAAGGTCAAAGCCATGCAGAAAAAATTTGACCCGGCAATTTTGAACTTTTCCGAGGAATATTATGATGTAGTGGGCTATGAGCGCTCGAAGGAAGAAGGAGATGAGCCTATGCTGCCCCAGGACCCCAATATTTTGCTCAGCGTTGTGAACACCAAGCTCCGGGACGAGTATGGAAGCCTGGACGCCCTGTGTGGCGGACTGGACGCGGACCGGTTGGAGCTGACGGAAAAGCTGGGTGCGCTGGGCTACGCCTACGACGCCCAGACCAATCAGTTCAAGCCTGTATGAAAGGGGAATCATCATGATTTTAGACTATTCCACCATGGAGACCACCCACATCCCCAACTTCTTGGGGGGCGACGGCGCTATCCACGCCCAGATGCGGGTGGACGAGCTGGGCAAGATCTTGAAGGGGGTGCTGGACCCCGGCTCTTCCATCGGCTATCACACCCACGAGACCAGCAGCGAGATCATCTACATCCTGTCCGGCACGGGCAAGGTGAAATACGACGAGGGCGAGGAGGCGGTGAAGGCGGGCCAGTGCCACTACTGCCCCAAGGGGCACAGCCACGCCCTCATCAACGACAGCGACGGTCCGCTGGAGTTCTTCGCGGTCGTTCCGAACCAGTAAGAAGCGTGACAACAAAGGAGGCTTACCCATGCAAGATTCCAACTGCTTGTTTTGCAAGATCGTCAAGGGGGATATCCCCTCCAAAAAGGTATATGAGGATGACACCTGCTATGCCTTTTATGATATTGATCCCCAGGCGCCTACCCATTTTCTGGTCATTCCAAAGACACACATCGGCTCCTGCGGGGAGATCGACGGGACCAACTCCCAGGTGGTGGGTCACTGTTTTGAGGTCATCTCCAAGGTGACGAAGGAGCTTGGCGTCACTGATTTTCGGGTGGTGTCCAACTGCGGCGTTCAGGCTGGGCAGTCTGTGCCCCACCTGCACTTCCACGTGCTGGCCGGGCGGGACATGACCTGGCCTCCGGGATGATGTCGGGGCAAAGTCCGCTGTGCCTCCTCTCCCCACAAAAGCTGACACTTTTGTGGGGGCCCTGCGAGGTGCGGCTTTGCGGGGCCCCCGTTTGACAAAGACCATCCCATCAAGAAAGCTCGCCCACCTTCTGCGCGGTGGGCGAGCTTTCTTTATAAAAATTTTAGAGATCCTTTCGCATTTTTGCCGGTGGGCGGTGATATGCTGTGTCATACGAAAGGAGGCGGCAGCATGACGAGAGAAGCTGCAGTGGAGACGTCCAGGGACCGGGTGCGCGAGGAGGCCCGGATATCCGCCGCCAAACCCCTCACCCTCTACCGGCTGTTCTGGCTGTTCCTCATCGCCGGGGTGGTGGGGGACTTCATTGAGGTGGCCTTCTGGCTGCTGACCCGAGGGGAGCTCATCAGCCGCAGCAGCCTGGTCTACGGGCCCTTCAGCCTGGTGTGGGGGCTGGGGGCGGTGCTGCTCACCCTGGCCTTCCACCGGATGGACGACCAGAGCGCCGCCCGGGTGGTGCTGGCGGGGGCGGTGCTGGGCGGGGCCTACGAGTACATATGCTCCTGGATTCAGGAGGTGCTGTTTGGGGCCTGCTTCTGGGACTACCGCCACCTGCCCTTCAACCTGAACGGGCGGGTAAACCTGGTGTTCTGCCTGTTCTGGGGGGTGGCAGCCCTGGTGTGGGTGCGGGCGGCCTATCCGGCCCTGTGCCTGTTCATCGACCGGGTGCCCCGCCGCCGGGGGAGGCGGATGGTCCGGGCTGCGGCGCTCTTCCTGACGTGCAGCACGGTGTTGTCCGCCGCCGCCCTGTGGCGGATGGACCAGCGGCGGCAGGAGGTGCCCGCCGGCGGCGGGGTAAGCCGGTTTTTGGACGAGGCGTACCCGGACAGATGGCTGAAGGACCGCTACCCCAATATGGGGATCTTGGATGAGATCGGCTGGTAAAAGCGCCGCCCCGGAGTGCTCCGGGGCGGCTTTGCGTGCCGTTTTGCCCCTCAGCGGGGGCGCTGGGACCGGTCGTGGGGCAGCGCCCCGGTGGCCGGGCCGTCCAGCAGAGTGCCGTCGCCGGCAAACCGGGAGCCGTGGCAGGGACACTCCCAGGCGTGCTCCTGGGGGTCGTATTTCAGGGCGCAGCCCAGGTGGGGACACCGGGGCCGGGTGGGGGTGAGCAGGTTGAAAACGCTCTGCCCGGCATTGGCGGCCAGCTGTGGGTGGAGGACGGACCGAGAGGGGGAAAAGACCGCCTGGTCCGGCCGGTCCCGCCCCAGAATCAAATCTGTAATCAGGGTCGCCGCCGCCATAGACGAGGTCATCCCCCATTTGTTGAAGCCGGTGACAGCGTACAGCCCGGGAAGCCTGGGGGAGTACAGCCCGATATAGGGCGCGCCGTCCAGGCTCATGCAGTCCTGGGCGGCCCAGCGGCCCGCGGGCCGGGCCTTGGGGTAGTGTTGGCGTGCAAAGTCCTCCAGGCCGCTCCATCCCTCCCCCGGCGCCCCGGTGCGCCGCCCGCCGCCCCCCAGCAGGAGCAGGCCATTGTAATTGCGGAAAGACAGGCCCTTGCCGCTGGCATCCACATACATCCCGCCCAGCTCCGGAGCGCCCTCCAGCGCCAGCACGTAGGACCGGCTCTGGTACAGCTTCAGCCAGTAGGCGCCGAATTTGTTTAAAAAGGGGAAGTGGGTGGCGACGACGATATGGCTGGCCTTAATGGTTCCGTGCTCCGTCACCGCCTGGCCGGTCTGCACCTCCAGCACCCGGGTGTGCTCGAAGATGGGCAGGTCCCGGGCGATGGCGGCGGCAAATTTCAGGGGGTGGAATTGGGCCTGGCGGTCAAAGCGCACCGCGCCCGCCGTGGGGAAGGGGAGGGGGAGCTCCCGCTCCAGGGCCGCGGGGTGGCCCAGCTTGTCCAGGGCGGCCAGCTCCCGCTCCAACTGGCCGGGGCGGTCCAGGGAGTACACAAAATTGGGTGTTTCCTCAAAATCGCAGGGGATGTCCCGGCACAGGGCCCGGATGCGCTCCAGGGCGGCCAGGTTGGCCTCCAGATAGGCCCGGGCCCGCTCCGCGCCGAATTTTTGCAGGAGCTTGTGGTAGACCAGCCCGTGCTGGGCGGTGAGCTTGGCGGTGGTGTTTTTGGTGGTCCCGCCGCAGATTTGCCCCGCCTCCGCCACCACGCACCGCAGCCCGGCCCGGGTCAGCTCGTGGGCGCACAGCAGCCCCGCCAGCCCGCCGCCGATCACCAGCGCGTCGGCGCGGATGTCCCGCCGGAGGGGCTCAAACTCCGGCATCTGGACGGTCTGTTCCCAAATGGAGCGCACAGCGCATCACCTCTTGGGAGGTAGTATGCCTGGTTTTGGCGGGAATATGAGCGAGAGAGGGCCGCGAGCGCGGCCCTCTCTTTGTCAATCTGGCTTTTTCTTGAAAATGATGAATTTGCTCAGCACGTAGTTGACGATGACCACCACCACGTTGGCCCCCAGCTTGACCACGGCGTCGCCGTGGAGGAGGGCGCCGCCGGGAAGGGGGACGGTGAGCTGACCGCAGCGGAGCAGGTCCACGAAAAACCACAAAATGCCCATCTCCAGCGCCAGGGTGAACAGGCGGGAGGCCGTCATCTGCCACAGCTCCCGCAGGGCCACCCGCCAGGCCCAGTCCCTGGACTCAAACACGAACAGCTTGTTGACGAAATAGGCGAACAGCACGCTCACCGCCCAGGCGATGACGTTGCTGGCGAGGTAGTAGACGTGGAGCCCGCCGGTGAGCAGCAAATAAGTCACATAGTTGACGGCGGTGGTCATGACGCCCCAAAAGACGTAGCTGACGATCTCCCTGTGCCTGCGCAGCAGGGCGCGGATGGCCTCCATCACAGCGCCCTGCGGTAGATCTCCGCCATATCCGCCTCGTACAGCAGCTTTGCCGTGCCCTTTTTGCCCCCGGCCCCGCGGGCGCAGGAGGCCGCCATAGCCAAAATCTGCTCCTCGGTGGGCTCCACCCCCAGCTCCCTCAGGGTGACGGGCATGTGGATGGAGCGGAAGAAGTCCTCCAGCGCGGCGATGCCCGCCAGGGCGGTGGCCTCGTCGCTGACCTGGGGCTGGATGTCCATCACGTTGACGGCGAACTTGACGAACCGGGGCAGGCAGTTTTTGTAGACGTACCGGGCCCAGGCGGGCCACACGGCGGACAGCCCCGCGCCGTGGGTCACGTCGAACATGCCGCCCAGCTCATGCTCCATGCCGTGGGAGACGAAGTCCATGCCGTCCGCCCCCAGGCCGGTGAGGTCGTTGTGGGACAGGGAGCTGGCCCACATCACCTCCGCCCGGGCGTCGTAGTTGGACGGGTCGTCCCGAAGGGTGAGGGCATTTTTCATCACCGTGCGCATCAGCCCCTCGGCGATCTGGTCGGTGAGCTCCATGTTGCCCCCCTGGGTGAAGTAGCGCTCCAGGGTGTGCATGAGAATGTCGGTGCACCCCGCCGCCGTCTGGTAGGGGGGCAGGGAGGTGGTCAGCTCCGGGTTCATGATGGCCAGCTTCAGGCGGCACAGGTTGTTGCGGTAGCCCCGCTTCTCCCCGGTGTCCTCGTTGGTGATGACGCTGCTGTTGCTCATCTCGCTGCCGGCGGCGGCGATGGTGAGCACGCAAGCCACGGGCAGGCAGGCCTTGGGCACGCGCTGGCGGGCGTAGATCTCCCACACGTCGTGCTCGGGCTCCGCCACGGCGTAGCCGATGGCCTTGGACGAGTCGATGACCGAGCCGCCGCCCACCGCCAGGATGAGCTCAGCGCCGAACTCCCGGGCAAGCTTAGCCCCCTCCCGGACCTTGGACAGCCGGGGGTTGGGCACCACGCCCCCCAGGGAGGTGTGGGCGATGCCCGCCTGGTCCAGACAGGCGGTCACCCGGTCCAGCAGGCCGGATTTTACCGCGCTGCCTCCGCCGTAGTGGATGAGCACCCGGCTCACCCCCAGCTCCCGGAGCAGCTTGCCGGTCTTTTCCTCCACACCCCGGCCGAACACCACCCGGGTGGGCGCGTAGTATTCAAAGTTAAACATAAAAAAGCCTCCTGTGGGGGCGCGGGCCCCATATTTTGCATGAATACCATTATAGACGATTTGCTGTGCTTGGCAAGACCTTTTTCAAAAAGAGGGGAAAAATCAGCGCTTCCTCCCCCGCAATTAGGGCGTGACTTTTTCCTGGTCCTATGGTATATTGGAACAAACACTTGAAAGCGTGGGTGAGGGCATGAACATTCTGGTGATCGACGCCCAGGGGGGCGGGGTGGGCCGCCAGCTGGTGGCGGCTATCAAAAAGGCGTTCCCCGGTGAGACGGTGACGGCGGTGGGCGCCAACAGCCTGGCGGCCTCCGCCATGCTGAAGGCGGGGGCGGACCGGGTGGCCACCGGGGAAAACGCGGTGGTGGTCAACTGCCGCACGGCGGACGTGATCGTGGCCCCCATCGGCGTGGTCATCGCGGACGCCATGCTGGGGGAGATCACCCCGGCCATGGCCCTGGCGGCGGGTCAGAGCCCCGCCAAGCGCATCCTGCTGCCCATCGCCCACTGCGACAACATGGTGGTGGGGACCAGGGAGCTGGGCCTGAGCCAACTGGTGCAGGAGGCGGTGGAGCGCCTGCGGGCGGTCCGGGAGGGCTGTGGAACGTGAGTGGAGGGCTGAAAGCCACACAAATACGAAAAGGAGAGATGGACGATGAGCAAGCCTGTTCTGGTCATCATGGCCGCGGGCATGGGCAGCCGGTACGGCGGCCTGAAGCAGCTGGACCCGGTGGGGGGTCACGACCAGGTGATCTTGGACTACTCCATGTTCGACGCCCGCCGGGCGGGGTTCGAGACGGTGGTGTTCGTCATCAAACGGGAGATCGAGGAGGAGTTCAAGGCCCGGGTGGGCCGCCGGGTGGAGGGGCACATGGACGTGAGGTACGCCTTCCAGGCCATGGACGACCTGCCCGAGGGGTACGCCGTTCCGGAGGGGCGGACCAAGCCCTGGGGTACCGCCCAGGCGGCGCTGGCGGCCCGGCACGTGGTGGACGGGCCCTTCGCCATCATCAACGCCGACGACTACTACGGCCCCGAGGCGTACCGGGCCATCTACGACTACCTGTGCGCCCACCGGGACGGGGAGCGCTACTCCTACGCCATGGTGGGCTACCGGCTGCGCAACACCGTGACGGAGCACGGCTCGGTGGCCCGGGGGGTGTGCGACGTGGACCAGGGCGGCGCCCTGGTGGACATCCACGAGCGCACCGTCATCGAGAAGGACGGGGACAACGCCCGCTACACCGAGGACGGAGGGCTCAGTTGGACCTCCATCTCCGGGGACACTCTGGTATCCATGAACATGTGGGGCTTCACCCACAGCTTTTTGGAGGAGGCGCAGGCCCGTTTCCCTGCGTTCCTGGACCAGGCGCTGGTGGAAAACCCCACAAAGGCGGAGTATTTCCTGCCCACCGTGGTGGACCAGCTCATCCGGGAGGGCAAGGCCCAGGTCCGGGTGCTGCCCAGCGAGGACAAGTGGTACGGCGTCACCTACCGGGAGGACAAGCCCACCGTCACCGCCGCCATCGCGTCCATGACGCGGTCGGGGCTGTACCCCGACGAGCTGTGGCCCAAGGGCTGAGAGGAGCGGACCATGAAAATCGAGCTGAGACGGGGGGCGCTCACCGCCGCCGTGGACACCCAGGGCGGCGAGCTGGTGTCCTTCCGGGACGGGCAGGGCACGCAGTACATCTGGCAGGGGGACGAAAGGTCCTGGCCGGGGCGCAACCCCAACCTGTTCCCCATCGTGGGGGCGCTGAAGGACGGCACGGTGCGGGTGGAGGGCAGACCCTTCCATATGGCCCGCCACGGCTTTGCCCGCGTCAGTGAGTTCACCGTGGCGGAGCAGGGGGAGGGCTATGCGGTGATGGAGCTGCGGCAGTCGCCGGAGACGCTGGAGCAGTATCCCTTTGACTTTGTGCTCCGGGCGCGGCACCAGCTGGAGGAAACCGGGTTTTCCACCCAATTCCAGGTGCAAAACCCTGGGGACGGGGACCTGCTGTTCTGCGTGGGCGGGCACACCGGGATCAACTGCCCCCTGGAGGCCGGGAAGCGGTTTGAGGACTACTGCCTGGTGTTTGACGAGGTTGAGCGCGTCCGCCCCCTGATCCCCACCGCCCAGGGCCTGTTGTCCGCTGGGCGGTACGGCCCCGGGCTGGAGGATACCGACACCCTGGCCCTGGACCACAGGGTCTTTGACCAGGTGGATACCCTGATCTTCGAGGGGCTGCGCTCCAAGGGGGTCACCCTGCGGCCCAGGGCCGGGGGAAAGGGGGTCCGCATGGACTTTGGACAGTTCCCCATGGTGGCCTTCTGGACCAAGCCGAACGCCGCCGCGCCCTATCTCTGCCTGGAGCCCTGGCACGGCTGTGGGGCCTGGGAGGAGGAGGGCGGCGAGCTCGCCCAAAAGCGCCACGTCATCCGGCTATCACCCGGAGAGGAGAAGCGGCTGGCCTACACCGTGGAGCTGTGCTGAACTGGATACGGAGGTGGAGAGAGGGACAGGCCCGGGCCTGTCCCTCTCAGCGCCGCGTGTATGTTTTCCGGGCGAAGGCGAAGAACTCTTTCAGCTGGGGCTGGAGGATGTAGTCCCGGCGGTAGGCCAGGTAGAGGTTGCGGGCGCTGCGGCCGGGCAGGTCGAATTTCACCACCCGCTTCTCGTCCACGAAATTCTGGGCGGCCCGCTCCGAGATGAGGGACACCCCAAAGCCCCCGGCCACCAGGTTTTTGATGGCCTCCTGGTCGTTGACACGGGCGATGACCCGCAGGTCCTCCTCCCGGACGCCCAGCTGCTCCAAAAAGCGGTCCGCCGTCTTTTGGCTGCCGCTGCTGCGCTCCCGGAGGATGATGGGCTGGGCCAGCAGCTCCTCCAGAGGGGCCTGGGGCAGGGCGCGCATGGACAGATAGGGCTCCGCCGCCGGGGCGATGAGCACGATGCGGTCCTGGCAGAAGGGGACGCAGGTGAAGCGGGCGTCTCCCTTCATGCCCACCAGGCCCGCGTCGAACAATCCGTCGGCCAGGCCCTCCAGCACGCCCTGGCTATTGCTCTGGTGGACGGTGAAGTACACCTCCGGATGCAGCCGCCCATAGGCGGGGAGCAGCTGGGGCAGGATGTAGGCGGAGGGGATGGTGGACGCCCCCAGGCGGATGATCCTCCGGCTGTCCTGGGCGCACAGCTCGGTGATCTGCCGCTGGAGCTCCAGCATGTCGGCGGCCCGGCGGTACACCGCCTGCCCCTTGGGGGTGACCTCCAGGCTCTTGGTGGTGCGGATGATGAGCCGCTTGCCCAGCTCCTCCTCCAGGGCCTGGACGTGGGCGCTCACCGTGGGCTGGGAGAGGTAGAGCGCCTGGGCCGCCTTCGTGAAGCTGCCGCACTGGACCACCGCGGCGAAGGAGCGCAGCTGCTTAAGCTCCACGGCACACCTCCACAAAAGCGGACAGCGCCCGGTCCACGTCCTGGGGAGTGTTGTACCAGCCGAAGGAGAAGCGGATGGAGCCGGTGGGGAAGCTGCCCAGGGTCTTGTGGGCGGCGGGGGCGCAGTGCAGGCCCACCCGGGTCATGATGCCAAAGGCGTCGTCCAGCGCAAAGGCGGCCTGGGACAGCTCCCGGCGCAGGGTCTGGACGGACACCACCCCCACCCGGTCCACATCCTCTGCGCCCGCCAGCACCCGGACCAGCCCGGAGCGCTCCAAAGGGCGCAGGCCGTCCAAAAACCGCCGGGCCAGCTCCCCCTCATGGCGGCGGAGGTTGGGGAGGCCAATGTCCCGTAAAAATAGCAGCCCCTGGCGCAGGCCCAGGATGCCGGGGAGGTTGGGTGTGCCCGGCTCGAAGCGGTCGGGGAGGAAGGGGGGGACCTCCTCGGTGTGGCTCAGGCTTCCGGTGCCGCCGGACAGCAGCGGCTCGAGCTCCCGGGAGAGCTGGTCCGTCACCACCAGCCCTCCCACCCCCTGGGGCCCCAGCAGCCCCTTGTGGCCGGTGAAGGCCAGGGCGTCGATGCGCATGGCCTCCATGTCCAGGTCCAGCACCCCGGCGGTCTGGGCGCTGTCCACAAAAAAGCGCAGGCCGTGCTCCCGGCAGAACGCCCCCACCTGGGCGATGGGCAGCACCGTGCCGCACACGTTGCTGGCGTGGGTCACCACCACCGCCCGGGTGGAGGGGCGCAGGCAGCCCGGCAGGGCGTCCAGGTCCAGCCGGCCCTGGCCGTCGCAGGGGACCCTGGTGAAGTCCACCCCGGCCTTCTCCAGCTGGACCAGGGGGCGCATCACCGCGTTGTGCTCCATGGAGGAGGTGAGCACATGGTCCCCCGGGCGCAGGAAGCCCTTGAGGAGCAGGTTTAGGCTCTCGGTGACGTTTTTGGTGAACACCACGTTCCGGCAGTCCGGGCCGTGGAACAGCTCGCACAGGAGCTGGCGGGTCTCCAGCACCTGCTCCTCCACGGCGTAGGCTGCGGCGTAGCACCCCCGGTTGACGCTGGCCCCCCCGGAGGTCATGTACTCGTACACCGCCCGGGCCACGGCGGGGGGCTTGGGGAAGGTGGTGGCGGCGTTGTCCAGATAGAGCGGCTTCATAAAGCGCGTCCTCCTTAAAAGGCTTGGTGAAAATCAGCATAACAGATATTGATTGGAAAATCAAATAAATCCATTGAAAATTCCAATAAATAAAATTGGACTGCCCCGCCTCCCGGTGCTATGATGGAGCAAAGGGGCTGCGGGAGAGTCGGTACGCGTCGGCCCTGGGACTGTGAAACGATAGAGAGGGAGAGTGCAAGCTATGGACGTAAAAAAGGAGCGCGCCGCCATTGTGGCCGGGGGATTGCTCATCGGCGTCATCGCGGCGGCGCTGGTCAAGCTGGGCAACCCGGCCAACATGGGCTTTTGCATCGCCTGCTTCCTGCGGGACATGGCGGGGGCGCTGGGGCTGCACCGGGCGGAGGCGGTGCGGTACCTGCGCCCCGAGATCCCCGGCCTGGTGCTGGGGAGCCTGGTTATGGCGCTGTGGAAGCGGGAGTTCGTCCCCCGGGGGGGCAGCGCCCCCATGACCCGGTTCGTGCTGGGCTTTTTTGTGATGATCGGCTGTCTGATGTTCCTGGGCTGTCCCTTCCGCATGATTTTGCGGCTGGCGGGGGGCGACGGCACCGCCCTGCTGGGCTTTGGGGGCTTCGCGGCGGGCATCCTGGCGGGGGTGTTCTTCCTCAACAGGGGCTACTCCCTGCGGCGCACCTACAAGCAGCCCCTGACGGAGGGCGGGGCGGCGCCTGTGGTCATGGCGGTGCTGCTGGTGCTGCTGGCCGCCGCCCCGGCGGCGCTCCAGTTCACCCAGCCTGGGGGCGGCCCCGGCGGCAGCCACGCCGCCCTTTGGATCAGCCTGGGGGCGGGCCTCATCGTGGGCGCCCTGGCCCAGCGCACCCGGCTGTGCATGGTGGGGGGCATCCGGGATCTGGTGCTGTTCCGGGAGCCCAAGCTCATTCTGGGCTTTGCCGCCATCTTCGCGGCGGCGCTGGCCGCCAACCTGGCCCTGGGCAATTTCCACCCCGGCTTTGCGGGCCAGCCCGTGGCCCACAACGACGGGCTGTGGAACGCGCTGGGGATGTTTTTGGCGGGGTACGGCTGCGTCCTGCTGGGCGGGTGCCCTCTGCGGCAGCTGGTGCTGTCCGGGGAGGGCAGCGCGGACAGCGGCGTGACGGTGCTGGGGCTGATGACGGGGGCGGCCTTCGCCCACAACTTCGGCCTGGCCTCCAGCGGGGCGGGCCCCACCGCGGCGGGAAAGATCGCGGTTCTGGCGGGGATCGCGGTGGTGTCCGCCGTTGCCTGCGCCAACACCTTTGGGAAAAAACAGTGAGGAGGATGCCGGTATGGAAAAACTAGACGCCCGGGGGCTGTCCTGCCCGGAGCCTGTCATCATGATCCGCAAGGCGATGATGTCCGGGGCGGACGCCTATGAGATGGTGGTGGATAACCACGCCTCCAAGGAAAATGTGACCCGGTACGCCCAGCACCAGGGGTATACGGTGTCTGTGGCGGAGCAGGGCGGGGAGTACACCCTGACCATGACGAGATGACCTGTATCGCCACCTTTTACTCCCACTTCGGGGCGGTGCGGTTCAAGCGGTACTGCGACGCTCTGGGCTGGCCCGCCCGGCTCATGCCCGTGCCCCGGGATCTGAGCAGCAGCTGCGGCACCTGCGTGCGCTACGAGGGGGAGCTCCCGGAGATCGTACCCCAGGAGGCTGAGCAGATCATGGCGCTGGAGACGGGACAATACCGCCCGCTCTATCGGGCGGAGAACAGCTGAGGTGAGGCGGATGGAGACAGAGGTAAAACTGACCAAATTGGCCTCCTGCGCCGGGTGCGGCGCCAAGGTGGGGGCGGGGACGCTGAGTCGGATGCTGGAGGGCTTTGAGACCCGGTTTGACCCCCGGCTGGTGGTGGGCTACGACAAGAGCGACGACGCCTGCGTGTATGTGCTGGACGGGCAAACGGCCCTGGTGCAGACCACCGACTTTTTCCCGCCCATTGTGGACGACCCCTTCCTGTTCGGGCAGATCGCCGCCGCCAACGCCCTGAGCGACGTGTACGCCATGGGAGGCGAGCCCCGGCTGGCGCTGAATATCCTGTGCCTGTCGGATGCCATGGACCAGGGTACGGTGCGGGAGATCCTCCGGGGGGGCTACGCCAAAGTGTATGAGGCGGGGGCGGTGATCGCCGGCGGGCACACCATCCAGGGGGCGGAGCCCATCTACGGCCTGGCGGTGACGGGGTTCGTCCACCCGGACCGGGTGCTCACCAACAGCGCCGCCCGGCCCGGGGACGCCCTCATCCTGACCAAGCCCCTGGGGGTGGGAGTGCTCACCACCGCCGCCAAGGCGGAGCTGGTGGAAAAACCGGTGCTGGAGCGGCTGTACGCCCAGATGGCGGCGCTGAACAAGGCCGCCCGGGACGTGATGGTGGGCTATCCGGTGCACAGCTGCACCGATGTCACCGGCTTCGGCCTGCTGGGCCACAGCTATGAGATGGCCCAGGGGAGCGGCTGCTCCCTCCGGCTGGACACGGCGGCCATCCCCTATCACCCCGAGGCATACGAGCTGGCGGAGATGGGCTTTCTCCCCGCCGGGGCCTACCGCAACCGGGAGTACGCCGGGGCGGGGGTGAGGGCCGGGGCCCATGTGACCCGAGCCATGGAGGATCTGTGCTACGATCCCCAGACCAGCGGGGGGCTGCTGATGGCCCTGCCCGAGGAGGCGGCCCAGGCGTGTCTGTCGGAGCTGAAGCAGGCCGTCCCCCAGGCGGCGCTCATCGGCCATGTGACGCGGGAGCGGGAGTACGCGGTGTATTTGGACTGAGGAGGCGGGCGAATGGAAAATCTGATCGCCGTGCGGGGCGGAGGGGACATCGCCACCGGCACGATCTACAAGCTGGTCCAGTGCGGCTTCCCTGTGCTGGCGCTGGAGGCGGAGCAGCCCTCCGCCATCCGGCGCAACGCCGCTTTCAGCGAGGCGGTCTACCAGGGGGCGCAGACGGTGGAGGGGCTGACCTGCCGCCTGGCCTCCGGCGGGGAGGAGGCCGCCGCCCTGCTGGAGGGGGAGGGGCTTGCCATGCTGGTGGACCCGGCGGGGGAGAGCATCCGGACATTCCGGCCCCTGGCGGTGGTGGACGCCATTTTGGCGAAAAAGAACCTGGGCACCCGCCGAGACATGGCACCTATCACCGTGGCGCTGGGTCCGGGCTTTGAGGCGGGGGAGGATGTGGACGCGGTGGTGGAGACCATGCGGGGCCACAGCCTGGGCCGGGTGATCTACCGGGGGCGGGCCATCCCCAACACCGGGGTGCCCGGCCTGGTGGGGGGCTATGCCGCCCAGCGGGTGATCCACAGCCCGGCGGCGGGGGTGCTGCACAATGTGAAAAGGATCACCGACAGGGTGAGGCGGGGGGAGACCATCGCGGCCATCGAGACCGAAGGGGGCCCCGTGCCGGTTGAGGCCACCCTGGACGGCCTGCTGCGGGGGCTGATCCGGGACGGCTACCCGGTGACAAAGGGCTTTAAGATCGCCGACATCGACCCCCGGCTGGAGGAGTACGAGAACTGCTTTACCATCTCGGACAAGGCCAGGTGCGTGGCGGGGGGCGTGCTGGAGGCGGTGCTCCACCTGCGTAGGGAGCGGGGGCTGTGATCACCGCGGTGGTGGGCTCCGGGGGCAAGACCACCCTGATTCACCGTTTGGCGGAGGGGTATCTGGCCCGGGGCCGCAGAGTGCTGGTGACCACCACCACCCACATGAGGCTGGAGCCGGGGGCGGTGCTCACCGGGCGGGTGGAGGACATCGCCGCCGCCCTGGACCGGGAGGGATACGCCATGGTCGGGACCCGGCAGGGGGACAAGCTGGGCCCCCTGCCGCCGCGGGTGTACGAGGCGGCCTGCCGGCTCGCCGGCGAGGTGCTGGTGGAGGCGGACGGCTCCAAGGGCCTGCCGGTGAAGCTCCCCGCCCCCTGGGAGCCGGTGGTCCCCGGCAACGCCCAGGAGATCGTCGTGGTGTGCAACCTGTCCGGGCTGGGCAGGCCGGTGGGGGAGCGCGTCCACCGGCCGGAGCTGGCGGCGGACTGCCTGGGGGTCAGCCTCGACACAAGGCTGACCGCCGCCCATGTCCAGACTCTGCTGCAAAAGGGCTATCTGGAGCCCCTGCGGAGGGATTTTCCGGGAAAACGGGTCCGGCTGCACGTCAACCACGACGGTTCGCCCTATCAGCGGGGGGCGGCCTGCCTGCTGGAGCTGGAGCAGGACGCCGCCCCGGCGGGGCTGGAGCGGGTCTTGAACCAGTTCCGCCTGGGCTGCGTGGTGCTGGCGGCGGGGCGGGGAGAGCGGTTCGGGGGGCAGAAACTGCTGGCCCCGCTGAAGGGGGCCCCACTGCTGGCCCGGACGCTGGACAGCGTACCCCTAGGGCTCTTTGCCCGGGTACGGGCGGTGGTCAGCGACCACCGGGTGGCGGAGCTGTGCGCCGCCCGGGGGGTGGAGGCGGTGTCCTATCCCGGAGGGCCCCAGAGCGAGAGCGTCCGCCGGGGGCTGGCCGCCATGGAGGGGCTGGACGGCTGTTTGTTCCTGCCGGGGGACCAGCCCCTGTGCCGCAGCTTTGGGGTGGTGGCGGGGGCCTTTGACCCCCAGATCCCCGTCCGGCTGGCCCACGGCGGGCAGCCGGGCAGCCCGGTGCTGTTCCCGGCGGCGTGGTTTCCCCGGCTGAGCGCCCTCACCGGCGACCGGGGCGGCTCGTCCCTGCTGCGGGATACCCCCGTCCGGCTGGTGGAGGGGGAGGCCCGGGAGCTGCTGGACGCGGACACTCCCGAGGCCCTGGCGAGGCTGGAGCAATGGATATCATGACAGGCGGACGCCCGGCAAAATGCCGGGCGTCCGCCTGCTTTATCTTGTGATTTTGCACAAAAAACTTGTGAAAAGATTGGCAGGCAAAACGGGAAAAACAAATTGATTTTCCGCCAGGAAAAGTGTATGATAAACATACAAACTTTCTGTTAGGAATAAAAACAAAAAAAGAGGCAGGAGGAGTCGACATGAGCAAGACCACATCCGACCAGAGCATTTATCAGTTCCGAGGCCCCATCCCTCCCCCCGGCCAGCTGATCCCCCTGGGGCTCCAGCACGTGGTGGCCGCAGTGGTGGGCGTCATCACCCCCGCCATCATCATCTCCGGCGTGTGCGGGCTGGACGACGCCCAAAAGACCCTGCTCATCCAGGCCAGCCTGGTGATGACCGCCATCGCCACCCTGCTCCAGCTGTTCCCCATCTTTCAGAAGATCGGCTCCGGCCTTCCGGTGATCATGGGCACCAGCTTCGCCTATGTGCCCACCCTCACCGCCATCGGCGGGGAGTTCAACTTCTCCACCATTTTGGGCGCGGAGATCGTGGGTGGCCTGGTGGCCGTGGTGTTCGGTATCTTTGTCAAGCAGATCCGCAAGCTGTTCCCCCCGGTGGTCACCGGCACGGTGATCTTCACCATCGGCCTGTCGCTGTACCCCACCGCCGTGCGCTACATGGCGGGGGGCTCCGGCGCGGCCAACTTCGGCAGCGTGAAATGCTGGGCCGTGGCCCTCATCACCTTTGCCGTGGTGGTGGTGCTCAACAACTTCACCACCGGCATCCTCAAGCAGGGCTCCCTGCTGTTCGGCATGATCGTGGGCTACGTTGTCTCCCTGCCCCTGGGGCTGGTGAGCTTCGACGGCGTGGGCGGCGCGGGCTGGTTTGCCCTGCCCAGGCTCATGCCCTTTGAGATCACCTTCGTCCCGGCGGCCTGCGTGTCCTTGGCTATCGTGTACATCGTCAACGCCGTGCAGACCATCGGCGATCTGTCCTCCACCACCATGGGTGGTATGGACCGCATGCCCACGGACGAGGAGCTGTCCGGCGGCATCATCGCCCAGGGCCTGTCCAGCGTGCTGGGGGTGTTCGTGGGCGGCCTGCCCACCGCCTCCTACAGCCAGAACGTGGGCATCGTCACCCTGAACCGGGTGGTGAACCGGGCGGTGTTTGCCCTGGCGGCGGCGGTGCTGCTGGCGGCGGGCTTCGTGCCCAAGTTCAGCGCCCTGCTCACCACCATCCCCCAGTCCGTCATCGGCGGGGCCACCCTGTCCGTCTTTGCCACCATTACCATGACGGGCATCCACATGATCACCCAGGAGGGCTTCACCAGCCGCAAGCGGACCGTGGTGGGCCTGTCCGTGGCCCTGGGCGTGGGCATCACCCAGGTGGCCGGCTGCCTCCAGGGCGAGGGCTTCCCCAGCTGGGTGAACACCGTGTTCGGCTCCTCCTCCGTGGTGGTGGCCGCCATCATGGCCATCATCCTCAACCTCACCCTGCCCAAGGAGGAGCGGAAGGACTGAGCTTGACGGCGCGGCCACAAAAAAAGAGGCCCGGTCTCCCATCACCGGGCCTCTTTTTGTAAACAGGGAGGGGGAGCTCAGCCCTTGTCCCCCTTGCCCTCGTCGATGTAGCTGTACAGGGTGTATTTGGAGATGCCGAAATAGCTGCACACCCTGGGGCCGGACTTGGTGATGAGGAAGGCGCCGCTGTCGTTGAGGAATCGGATGGCCTTCACCTTGTCCTCCTTGTTCATCAGCGCCACCGGCTTGCCCACGATGCGCACGCTCTGCTCCAGCAGCTCCTCCAGCAGGGTGGACACGTTCCGGGTGATGTTCTCCGGCTCCCGGGAGGGCTCCTCCGTCTGGGTGAAGTCCTGGAGGGTGTTCTCCATAGCCATCAGCAGGGTGATGTCGTAGTTGATGGAGAAGATGCCGATGGCCCTGCCCTCGTCGTCCCGGAGGTAGATGGTGCTGGACTTGAGCAGCTTGCCGTCCTCGGTCTTGGTGAGGTAGGCCAGGTGGTCCTCCAGCTTCCGGGTGTCGGTGCGCAGGGCCTCCAGCACCACGTGGGAGGGGCCGTCGTTGACCTTCCGACCGGACACATGGCCGTTTTCAATGGCCACGATGGAGTTTTCCGGGTCGTTGGACTGTAGGTCGTGGACCACAACCTCGCAGTTGGGGCCGAACTGCCTGGCGATGGCCTTAGCCATGCGCAGGCAGAATTGGATTTCCGATGCTCGCACAAAAAAGTCTCCTTTCTAGATGTTTTGGCCTTTTCCAATATTATATCAGGCAAACTGGGGATTGCAAGAAAAAAGATTAGAATACCAAAAAATTTGAACGATTCATACCATGCCACCCAATAGCCGAAGCTGTAACGGAGTGCTCAGCGCACGGGCGGACGCGGGAAATAAAAGGAGGAAGCCATCATGTTATTGGTAGCCAACGGAAAAGTCATCACCCGCAGCGCGGCCCTGCCCTATCTGAAGGACGGGGCGGTGGCCATCGACGGCGAGCGGATCGCTGAGGTGGGGGAGGGCGCGGCCCTGCGCGCCAAATACCCGGACGCGGAGATGGTGGATGCCCGGGGAGGCGTCATCATGCCCGGCCTCATCAACGCCCACACCCACATCTACTCCGGCCTGGCCCGGGGCCTGGGCATCGAGGGGAACAACCCCACCAACTTTCTGGAGGTGCTGGAGGGCACCTGGTGGAACATCGACCGCCATCTGGACCTGGACGGCACAAGGGCCAGCGCCTACGCCACGGTGCTGGACTGCATCCGGGACGGGGTGACCACCATCTTCGACCACCATGCCAGCTTCGCCCAGATCCCCGGCTCCCTGTTCGCCATCAAGGACGTGTGCCAGGAGCTGGGGATGCGCTCCTGCCTGTGCTACGAGGTGTCGGAGCGGGACGGGGCGGAAAAGACGGAGCAGTCCATCGCGGAGAACGCCGAATTCGCCCGCTGGGCCGCCAAAGAGGACGACGACATGATCCGCGCCATGTTCGGCGGCCACGCCCTGTTCACCATCTCGGACAAGACCTTTGAGAAGATGGTGAAGGCCAACGATGGGCTCACCGGCTTCCACATCCACGTGGCCGAGGGCATGAACGACGTGTACGACTCCCTGCGCCATTACGGCTGCCGTCCGGTGAACCGGCTGCTGTACAACGGCATTCTGGGGGAAAAGACCCTCTTGGGCCACTGCATCCATGTCAGCCCCTCCGAGATGGACATCATCCGGGAGACGGGTACCATGGTGGTGAATAACCCGGAGTCCAACATGGGCAACGCCGTGGGCTGCGCGCCCATCCTCCAGATGATGGAGAAGGGGATCACCGTGGGCATGGGCACCGACGCCTACACCCACGACATGCTGGAGAGCCTGAAGGTGTTCCTTATTATCCAGAGGCATAACGCCGCCCTGCCCAATGTGGGCTGGTGCGAGGCCATGGACATGCTCTTCCAAAACAACGCCGCCATCGCCGCCAAATATTTCAAGAAGCCCCTGGGTGTACTGGAGCCCGGCGCGGCGGCGGACGTGATCGTCATGGACTACAAGCCCTTCACCCCCTTCGGGGCGGAGAACATCGACGGCCACATGCTCTTCGGCATGATGGGCAAGAACTGCCGCACCACCATCATCAATGGTAAGGTTCTTTACAAGGACCGGGAGTTTGTGGGCATCGACGAGGAGAAGATCAACGCCTGGACCCTGGAGCAGTCCAAAAAGCTGTGGGGCCAGCTGAATCACAGGACATATTAAAAGGAGGAACATGAAAATGAGCGATATCATGCGGCCCATGCCCTTCGCCCAGCTGATGGACTGGGTGCTCACCGAGTACAAAAACCAGGGCAGTATTTTCGGCGTGTCCAAGCTGGTGAAGCACGCCGGAGACAAGGCCCTGCCCATCTTCGCCGAGAAAATCGAGTCCCCCTACGGCCCCGCCGCCGGACCCCACACCCAGCTGGCCCAGAACATCATCGCCGCCTATGCCGCCGGGGCCCGGTTCTTCGAGCTGAAAACCGTCCAGATCATGGACGGGGAGGAGCTGTCCAAGTGCGTGAGCAAGCCCTGCATCACCGCCGGGGACGAGTGCTATAACTGCGAGTGGTCCACCGAGCTCACCGTGCCCCAGGCCTACGCCGAGTACGTCAAGGCGTGGTGGGCCTGCAAGCTGCTGGCAAAGGAGCTGGGCCTGGGCGATCCGGACGGCTTCGTGTTCAACATGTCCGTGGGCTACGACCTGGCGGGCATCCAGAGCGAGAAGATCGACCGGTACATTGAGGGCATGAAGGACGCCTCCGGCAGTGAGGTGTGGAAGGAGTGCCTGGACTGGTCCCTGTCCAACCTGGGCCGGTTTGAGCGGGTGGACGAGGGCTATGTGAAGTCCGTCTCCCCCAAGGTGTCCGCCTCCATCACCGAGTCCACCCTCCACGGCTGCCCGCCCGACGAGATTGAGCGCATCGCCACGTATCTCATCACGGAAAAGGGGCTGAACACCTACGTGAAGTGCAACCCCACCCTGCTGGGCTACGACTTCGCCCGCAGGACCCTGGATGGCCTGGGCTACGACTATATCGTGTTCGACGACCACCACTTCCTGGAGGACCTGCAATGGGCGGACGCGGTGCCCATGTTCCACCGCCTCCAGAAGCTCTGCCAGGAGCGGGGGCTGGAGTTCGGGGTGAAGCTCACCAACACCTTCCCGGTGGACGTGGCGGCGGGGGAGCTACCCAGCAATGAGATGTATATGTCCGGCCGGTCCCTGTACCCCCTGTCCCTGTCGCTGGCGGAAATGCTGGCAAAGGAGTTTGACGGCAGGCTGCGCATCTCCTATTCCGGCGGGGCGGACGCCTCCTCCATCCGGAACCTGTTCGACGCGGGGATCTGGCCCATCACCATGGCGACGACCATCCTCAAGCCCGGCGGCTACCAGCGGTTCAGCCAGATCGGCGGGCTGCTGGCCGATATCTCCTACCAGGCGTGGCAGGGGGTAGACCAGGCCCGAGTGGCCGCCCTGGTGGAGGCCATCCCGGCGGACGGCCACTGGACCAAGCCCGTCAAGCCCATCCCCAGCCGCAAGACGGACAAAAAGGTACCCCTGGTGGACTGCTTCCAGGCCCCCTGCCGGGAGGGCTGCCCCATCCACCAGGACATCCCCGCCTATCTCATGGCGGTGAACGCCGGGAAGTACGAGCAGGCCCTGGAGATCATCACCCGGCGCAACCCCCTGCCCTTCATCACCGGCACCATCTGCTCCCACCGCTGCCAGGACAAGTGCATGAGAAACGCCTACGACGAGAGCGTCTATATCCGCGCCCAGAAGCTGAAGGCGGCCCAGGGGGGCTTCGCCTCCCTCCTGCCCAAGCTGAAGCCGGAGGCCCAGGCCGACGGTAAAAAGGTCGCCATCGTGGGCGGCGGCCCCGCGGGTATGGCGGCTGCCTTCTTCCTGGGCCGGGCCGGGGTGGACGTCACCCTCTTCGAGGCCAGGGACGCCCTGGGCGGCATCGTCCGCCACGTGATCCCCGAATTCCGCATCGGCCATGAGGCCATCGACAACGACGTGAAGCTGATGGAGGCCATGGGGGTGAAGGTCCACCTCAACACCCGGATCGACGACCTCAAGGCCCTGTTGAATGTCTACACCGCCGTGGTGGTGGCCACCGGGGCCTGGAAGCACGGCTCCGCCGGGCTGGAGTACGGGGAGGAGCTGAATGTCATCACCTTCCTGGAGGCGGCCAAGAAGGCCCCGGACACCCTGAAGCTGGGGGAGAACGTGGTGGTCATCGGCGGCGGCAACACCGCCATGGACGCCGCCCGGGCGGCCAAGCGCGTCCCCGGCGTGAAGAAGGTGTCCCTGGTGTACCGCAGAACCCGCCGGTACATGCCCGCCGACCAGGAGGAGCTGGAGCTGGCCCTGGCCGACGGCGTGGAGTTCCGGGAACTGCTGGCTCCCGTGGGTGTGAAGGACGGTGTTCTTACCTGCAAGGTGATGGAGCTGGGCGCCCCCGACGCCTCCGGCCGGCGCTCCCCGGTGGACACGGGGCGGACGGTGGAGGTAGCCGCCGACACGGTGATCGCCGCCGTGGGCGAGAGGGTGGACACCGCCCTGTATACCTCCAACGGCCTGGAGGTTGACAAGCGGGGCAAAGCTGTTGTCGACCCCAACACCATGGAATCCAGCGTGAAGGGTATTTATGTGGTGGGCGACGGCCAGAAGGGCCCCGGCACGGTGGTGGAGGCCATCGCGGGGGCCATGAAGGCGGCGAAGGCCATCCAGGACTTTGATACAGACGTCTTTGTGGACAAGAACGTCAACCCGGACTACGCCGCCCCCCTGGCCAAGCGGGGGGACGTGTGCACCGACTGCGCCTCCTGCGGCGAGATCCGTTGCCTGGGCTGCGCCACCGTGTGCGAGACCTGTACCGAGGTGTGTCCCAACCGGGCCAACGTGGCCGTCCGGGTGGAGGGCATGCGCCAGCGGCAGATCGTCCACGTGGACGGCATGTGCAATGAGTGCGGCAACTGCGCGGTGTTCTGCCCCTATGACAGCGCCCCCTACAGGGATAAGTTCACCCTGTACTGGAGCAGGGAGGACTTTGACCACAGCGAGAACCAGGGCTTCCTGCGCCTGGACGGGTACAAGACCCTGGTGCGCTTCGCCGGCGAGGTGAAAGAGTACGACGTGTCCGACCCCGGCTGCGGGCTGTATGACCCCCTGCGCCGCCTGATCTGCTCGGTATACGAGAACTACAGCTATCTGCTGGGCTGAATGACCGCCTGCCCGCCCTCCGTCTGGGAGGGCGGGCGGCACGCCATCATAAAGGAGGAACACCTATGGGTGAGACCTACAGCTTTACCGTCAACGGCGTTTTGCGGGAGACGGAGGAGGACAAGCCGCTGCTGCGCTACCTCCGGGACGATCTGCACCTGCACTCCGTCAAGGATGGGTGCGGCGAGGGGGCCTGCGGCACCTGCACCATCATCGTGGACGGGCGGACTATGCGCTCCTGCATCCTCACCACCAAGAAGGCGGCGGGCAAGACCATCCTCACCGTGGAGGGGCTGTCCGTGGCTGAAAAAGAGGCCTTTGTCTACGCCTTCGGCAAGGTGGGGGCGGTGCAGTGCGGCTTCTGCATCCCCGGCATGGTCATCTCCGGCAAGGCCCTGCTGGACCAGAACCCCAACCCCACCGAGGCGGACATCAAAAAGGCCATCCGGGGCAACGTGTGCCGGTGCACCGGCTACAAGAAGATCATCGAGGGCATCTCCCTGGTCGGGGCCATCCTCCGAGGGGAGGCCCAAATCGACCCGGAGCTGGAAAAGGGGGATGTGTTCGGGGTGGGGGACCGGGCCTTCCGCACCGACGTGCGCCCCAAGGTGCTGGGCTACGGGGAGTACCCAGACGACGTGTATCTGGACGGCATGGTATACGCCTCTGCCGTCCGCTCCCAGTACCCCAGGGCGAAAATCCTGGACATCGACGCCGCTCCCGCTCTGGCCCTGCCTGGGGTGCTGGCGGTGCTGACAGCGGAGGACGTGCCCAATAACAAGGTGGGCCACATCCAGCAGGACTGGGACGTGATGATCGCCAAGGGGGACGTGACCCGCTGCGTGGGAGACGCCATCTGCCTGGTGGTGGCCGAGAGCGAGTATATCCTCAAGCAGGCCAAGGCTTCGGTGAAAATCGAGTACGAGCCCCTGGAGCCGGTCCGGGATATCCACGAGGCCATGGCGGAGGATGCGCCGAAGGTCCACTCCAAGGGCAACCTGTGCCAGTCCCGCCACGTCACCCGGGGGGACGCCAAAGCGGCGCTGGCCGGCTCTAAATACGTGGTCACCCAGAGCTACAAGACCCCCTTCACCGAGCACGCCTTTTTGGAGCCGGAGTGCGCCGTGGCCTTCCCCTACAAAAACGGGGTGAAGGTGTACTCCACAGACCAGGGCGTGTACGACACCCGGAAGGAGATCGCCATCATGCTGGGCTGGGAGCCCGAGCGGATCGTGGTGGAGAACAAGCTGGTGGGGGGCGGCTTCGGCGGCAAGGAGGACGTGTCGGTGCAGCACCTGGCGGCGCTGGCGGCCCTGAAGGTGGACCGCCCGGTGAAGGTGAAACTGTCCCGGCAGGAGTCCATCAACTTCCACCCAAAACGCCACGCCATGGAGGGCACCTTCACCCTGGGCTGTGACGAGAACGGCATTTTTACCGCCTTGGACTGCGACATCTATTTCGACACTGGGGCCTACGCCTCCCTGTGCGGGCCGGTGCTGGAGCGGGCCTGCACCCATTCCGTGGGGCCCTACTGCTACCAGAACACCGACATCCGGGGGTACGGCTATTACACCAATAATCCCCCCGCCGGGGCCTTCCGGGGCTTCGGGGTGTGCCAGAGCGAGTTCGCCCTGGAGTCCACCATCAACCTGCTGGCGGAGCAGGTGGGCATCTCCCCCTGGGAGATCCGCTGGCGCAACGCCATCGAGCCGGGGAAGGCGCTGCCCAACGGGCAGATCGCCGACTGCTCCACCGCCCTGAAGGAGACCCTGCTGGCGGTGAAGGACGCTTTTGAATCCAACCCCGGTCGGGCGGGCATCGCCTGCGCCATGAAGAACGCCGGAGTGGGGGTGGGCCTGCCCGACAAGGGCCGCTGTAAGCTGGTGGTGGAGGACGGGATCGTCAAGCTGTACTCCGCCGCCTCCGATATCGGCCAGGGCTGCTCCACCGTATTCCTCCAGATTTTGTCCCAGACCGCCGGGCTTCCCCTGGAAAAAATGCGCAACATGGGCAGCAATTCCGAGCTGTCCCCCGACTCGGGCACCACCTCCGGCTCCCGCCAGACCCTCATCACCGGCGAGGCGGTGCGCATGGCCGCCGTGGATTTAAAGGCCGCCCTGGACCAGGCGGGGGGCGACCTGTCCGCCCTGGAGGGCCGGGAGTTCTTCGCCGAGTTCTTCGACCCCACCGACAAGCTGGGGGCCGACAAGCCCAACCCCAAGAGCCATGTGGCCTACGGCTTCGCCACCCATGTGGTGGTGCTGGACGAGGTTGGGAAGGTCAAGGAGGTCTGGGCCGCCCACGACTCCGGCAAGGTGGTGAACCCCACCTCCATCCAGGGCCAGATCGAGGGCGGGGTGCTCATGGGCCTGGGCTACGCCCTCACCGAGGATTTCCCCCTGAAGGACTGCGTGCCCACGGCCAAGTTCGGCACCCTGGGCCTGATGCGGGCGGACCAGATCCCCGACATCCACGCCATCTACGTGGAAAAGGAAGAACTGCTCCCCTTCGCCTACGGCGCCAAAGGCATCGGCGAGATCGCCACCATCCCCACCGCCCCCGCCGTCCAGGGGGCCTACTACGCCATGGACCATGTGCTGCGCACAAAGCTGCCCATGGAGGGCACCGCCTACCGCCCTAACAAAAAGTAAGGGACACTAAAAAAATGCGGGGAAAATTGACAAATCACAGGGGCAAATTTTGTGCAAAACCCCATCTTGTGCTTTGCCCGAGCGGGGAGTATGATAAGGGCAGAATCAAACAAAAAGTTTGTTAGAAAGAAAATAAGTTTTTAGGAGGCAGGACATGCAGCCAATGATTCAATGGAAGCTGAACACCATGCCCAAGAGCGGCGACCGGCAGCTTTCCGTGATGGCCCTGGACGAGGTGGCCCGGGCGCGCACCTTCCACCGGAGCTTTCCCCAGTACTCCGTCACCCCGCTGGCCCGGCTGGACGGCATGGCGGCCCGCCTGGGGCTGGGCTCCCTGTGCGTGAAGGACGAGAGCTACCGCTTTGGGCTCAACGCGTTCAAGGTGCTGGGCGGGTCCTTCGCCATGGCCCGGTACATCGCCCAGGAGCTGGGCCGGGACGTGTCCGAGATGACCTACGACTACCTCACCAGCGGCAAGCTGCGCCAGGAGTTCGGTCAGGCCACCTTCTTCACCGCCACCGACGGCAACCACGGCCGGGGCGTGGCCTGGGCGGCCAACAAGCTGGGGCAGAAAGCGGTGGTCCACATGCCCAAGGGCAGCACCCAGACCCGCTTTGACAACATCGCCAAGGAGGGGGCCCAGGTCACCATCGAGGAGGTCAACTACGACGACTGCGTGCGCATGGCCGCCGCTGAGGCGGCTCAGACCGAGCATGGCGTGGTAGTCCAGGACACCGCCTGGGAGGGCTACGAGGACATACCCTCCTGGATCATGCAGGGCTACGGCACTATGGCCGGGGAGGCCGCCGAGCAGCTGCGCCAGCAGGAGATCGGCCGCCCCACCCATGTGTTTGTCCAGGCCGGGGTGGGCTCCCTGGCCGGGGCTGTGGTGGGCTACTTCACCAACCTGTTCCCCAGCGACCCGCCCAAGTTCATCGTCATGGAGGCGGAGGCCGCGGCCTGCCTGTACCAGGGCGCGGTGGCCAACGACGGCGGGCAGCGCGTGGTGGGGGGCGACCTCCAGACCATCATGGCGGGGCTGGCCTGCGGCGAGCCCAACACCATCTCCTGGGACATCCTGCGCAACCATGTCACCGCCTTCCTTTCCTGTCCCGACTGGGTGGCTGCCCGCGGAATGCGGATGCTGGCCGCCCCGGTGAAAGGCGACCCGGCGGTGTGCTCCGGCGAGTCCGGGGCGGTGGGCATGGGCGTCATCTCCACCATTATGGAGGACGATATCTACAAGGAGCTGCGCCAGGCCCTGGAGCTGGGCCGGGACAGCCGGGTGCTGATGTTCTCCACCGAGGGGGACACCGACCCGGATAAATACCGGGAGATCGTCTGGGGCGGGGCCTATCCCACTGTATAGAACCAGTTTCCCCGCCCTACGGGCGGGGAAACTGAGAAGGCGATCTGGGGTGGGGCCTATCCCACCGCGTAATATAAAATCAATATATATGGAGGAATAGCGTCATGGATAAGGAAAAGATTCTGTCCGCCGCCGAGGGCTACCGCAAGGACCTGAGCGCGTTTCTGCGCGCCATGATCTCCCACCCCAGCGAGAGCTGTGAGGAAAAAGAGGTCGTGGCCTGCATCAAGGCCGAGATGGAGAAGCTGAACTTCGACGAGGTGGAAGTGGACGGCCTGGGCAACATCATCGGCTGGATGGGCCAGGGGGACAAGATCATCGCCATCGACTCCCACATTGACACCGTGGGCATCGGCAACCGGGACAACTGGACGGCCGACCCCTACGAGGGCTGGGAGGACGACGCCATTATCTACGGCCGGGGCGGCTCCGACCAGGAGGGCGGCATGGCCTCCGCCGTGTACGGCGCCAAGATCATGAAGGATCTGGGGCTGATCCCCGCAGGGTACAGGATCATGGTGGTGGGCTCCGTCCAGGAGGAGGACTGCGACGGCATGTGCTGGCAGTACATCGTCAACAAGTTCTTCCCGGAAAAGGGCATCAAAAAGGAGCAGGTGGAGTTCGTCATCTCCACCGAGCCCACCGACGGCGGCATCTACCGGGGCCACCGGGGCCGTATGGAGATCCGGGTGGATGTGAAGGGCGTGTCCTGCCACGGCTCCGCCCCCGAGCGGGGGGACAACGCCATCTACAAGATGGCGGACATTCTCCAGGATGTGCGCTCGCTCAACGAAAACCCCGCCGACGACACCGTGGCCGTCAAGGGCCTGGTGAAGATGCTGGACCCGAAGTTCAACCCCGAGCACTACGAGGACGCCCGGTTCCTGGGCCGGGGCACCTGCACCACCAGCCAGATCTTCTACACCTCCCCCAGCCGGTGCGCCGTGGCGGATTCCTGCTCCATCTCCATCGACCGGCGCATGACCGCCGGGGAGACCTGGGACTCCTGCCTCCAGGAGATCCGGGACCTGCCCGCCGTGAAGAAGTACGGGGACGACGTGAAGGTGTCCATGTATATGTACGACCGGCCCGCCTGGACGGGCACCGTCTACGAGACCGAGGCCTACTTCCCCACCTGGATCAACAAGGAGAGCGCCGCCCACGTCCAGGCCCTGGTGGACGCCCACCACGCCCTGTTTGGGGCCGAGCGGCTGGGCCATGCCGACGCCGACCCCGCCCGGGACGCCATGCATCTGCGCCAGCGCCCCCTCACCGACAAGTGGACCTTCTCCACCAACGGCGTGGCCATCCAGGGCCGGTACGGCATCCCCTGCGTGGGCTTCGGCCCCGGCGCGGAGAGCCAGGCCCACGCCCCCAACGAGATCACCTGGAAGGACGACCTGGTGCGCTGCGCCGCCCTGTACGCCGCCGTGCCGGGGCTGTACAAGGAGGAGAACAAGACCGCCGACGTGTCCCAGTTCCGGGCGGGTAAAACCGACAACGACATCAAGTAAGCCGCTCTACATCAATTTGAAAAGGAGAACATGAAAATGGACGCCAAACTGCAAAGCTACATTGATAAGCTGAACTCCCTCAACTTCAAGGAGATGTACGAGGGCGACTTCTTCCTGACCTGGGACAAGACCGACGACGAGCTGGAGGCCGTGTTCACCGTGGCCGACGCCCTGCGCTATATGCGGGAGAACAACATCTCGACAAAAATCTTCGAGTCCGGCCTGGGCATCTCCCTGTTCCGGGACAACTCCACCCGCACCCGGTTCTCCTTCGCCTCCGCCTGCAACCTGCTGGGCCTGGAGGTGCAGGACCTGGACGAGGGCAAGAGCCAGATCGCCCACGGCGAGACCGTTCGGGAGACCGCCAACATGATTTCCTTCATGGCCGACGTCATCGGCATTCGGGACGATATGTACATCGGCAAGGGCCACACCTACCAGAAGGAGGTGGTGGAGGCCGTCACCCAGGGCCACAAGGACGGCGTGCTGGAGCAGAAGCCCACCCTGGTCAACCTCCAGTGCGACATCGACCACCCCACCCAGTGCATGGCGGATATGCTCCACATCATCCATGAGTTCGGCGGCGTGGAGAACCTGAAGGGCAAGAAAGTGGCCATGACCTGGGCCTACTCCCCCAGCTACGGCAAGCCCCTGTCCGTGCCCCAGGGCGTCATCGGCCTCATGACCCGGTTCGGCATGGACGTGGTGCTGGCCCATCCCGAGGGCTACGAGGTCATGCCCGAGGTGGAGGAGGTGGCCAAGAAGAACGCCGCGGCCACCGGCGGCACCTTCACCAAGACCCACTCCATGGCTGAGGCATTCAAGGACGCCGACATCGTCTACCCCAAGAGCTGGGCGCCCTTCGCCGCCATGGAGAAGCGCACCGACCTGTACGCCAAGGGCGACAGCGACGGCATCAAGGCCCTGGAAAAGGAGCTGCTGGCTCAGAACGCCCAGCACAAGGACTGGTGCTGCACCGAGGAGCTGATGAAGACCACCAGGGACGGCAAGGCCCTGTACCTCCACTGCCTGCCCGCCGACATCAACGACGTATCCTGCGTGGACGGCGAGGTGGAGGCCAGCGTGTTCGACCGCTACCGCACCCCCCTGTACAAGGAGGCCAGCTTCAAGCCCTACATCATCGCCGCCATGATTTTCCTGGCCAAGGTGAAGGACCCCCAGGCCACCCTGAAGGCCCTGGAGGAGCGGGGCACGGCCCGGTGGTTCCAAAAGTAAGCATTCTTTTTCTTGACGGAAGATTTCCGCCCGGTAACGCACATTTTTTGATATGATAAAGCGAAACGAAGTTTCGCTGCCAAAAGTTTCTTTTCGGTTCCTTTTCTTTTCAAAGAAAAGGAACCAGGCCCGTCCGAATAGGGCGGGCCTGTGTTGTATTTTGGATGATTTGGAGGTAAAATCAATGGGAAAGCGCATTGTCATCGCCCTGGGCGGCAACGCCCTGGGCAATAATCTCCCCGAGCAGATGGCCGCCGTCAAGCAGACGGCCAAGGCCATCGTAGACCTGATCGAGCAGGGCCACCAGGTGGTCATCGCCCACGGCAACGGCCCCCAGGTGGGCATGATCCAAAACGCCATGGCGGAGCTCACCCGGTCCGACCCGGAGAAGTACATCCCCTGCCCCCTGTCCGTGTGCGTGGCCATGAGCCAGGGGTACATTGGCTACGACCTGCAAAACGCCCTGCGGGAGGAGATGCTGGACCGGGGCCTCCAGAAGGGCGTGGCCACCGTCCTCACCCAGGTGGAGGTGGACCCCCAGGACCCGGCCTTCGACAACCCCACTAAGCCCATCGGAGCGTTCATGACGAAGGAAGAGGCAGACAAGCTGGTGGCCGAGCGGGACTACCAGGTGATCGAGGACGCCGGGCGGGGCTACCGCCGGGTGGTGGCCTCCCCCCGGCCCCAGGCCATCGTGGAGATCGAGTCCATCCGGGACATGGTGGAGGCCGGTCTGGTCGTCGTGGCCTGCGGCGGCGGGGGCATCCCCGTGTTCAAAACCGAGGGACACCATTTGAAGGGCGCGGCGGCGGTCATCGACAAGGACTTTGCTGCCTCCTGCCTGGCCCAGCAGCTGGACGCGGACTGCCTCATCATTCTCACCGCCGTGGAGAAGGTGGCCGTCAACTTCGGCAAGCCGGACCAAAAGTGGCTGGACACCCTCACCCCGGAGGAGGCGCAGGAGTATATGGCCCAGGGCCACTTCGCCCCCGGCTCCATGCTGCCCAAAGTGCAGGCCGCCGTGGAGTTTTCCCAGAGCAAGCCGGGCCGCGCCGCCCTCATCACCCTGCTGGAGAAGGCCAGGGAGGGCATTGAGGGGCGGACGGGCACCAGAATTCAAAAGTGACCCTTTTCACAGGCGGGAATTTGTGATATACTTTCCAAAGTGCCTGAATTTCTCCCGGCATACGGGAGAAAGGAGACGCGGCTATGACCATTTTGCGAAACGGCGCCCTGATGACCCCGGAAGGGCCCATGAATGCCGACCTGCGCATGGACAAAGGGAAGATCGCGGAGATCGCCCCCCACATCCGGCCGGGCGGGGGAGAGGACGTGGTGGACGCCTCCGGCTGCTGGGTGTGCCCCGGCTTCATCGACGGCCACACCCATCTGGATTTGGATACCGGGGCCACCCGGACGGCGGACGACTTTGCCTCCGGCACCCGGGCGGCGGTGTGCGGCGGCACCACCACCATCTGCGACTTTGCCACCCAGGACCGGGGGGACACCATGGCCCACGCCCTGGAGGTCTGGCACGGTCTGGCGGACGGGGTGTCCAGCTGTAACTACGCCTTCCACATGGCGGTCACCGACTGGAATGAGAGGACAAAGGCCGAGCTGCCCGCCCTGCGGGCGGCGGGGGTGACCTCCTTCAAGGCCTATTTCGCCTACGACAACCTGCGGCTGGACGACGGGGCCATTCTGGAGCTGCTGGAGTCCATCAGGCCCTTCGGGGGTGTGCTGGGCGTCCACTGTGAGAACGGGGACGTGGTGGAGCGGCTGCGCCGCCGGGCGGTGGCGCAGGGCCGGACCGGCCCGGAAAACCACCCCTTGACCCGCCCCGCCGAGGCGGAGGCGGAGGCCGTGGACCGCCTGTGCTGGCTGGGGCGGATGGCGGACACGCCGGTGCACATCGTCCACCTGTCCAGCGCCCTGGGGCTGGAGGAGGTGCGCCGGGCCCGACGCCGGGGCCAGACGGTGTACGCCGAGACCTGCCCCCAGTACCTGCTGTTGGACGACAGCCGCTACCGCCTGCCCGGCTTCGAGGGGGCCAAGTACGTCATGAGCCCGCCCCTGCGGGGGAGGGAGGATGTGCGCGCCCTGCGGGAGGCGGTGGTGAATGGGGAGATCGACACCATCTCCACCGACCACTGCGACTTTAATTTCGCCGGTCAGAAGGAGCTGGGCCGGGGTGATTTCACCAAAATTCCCAACGGCGCCCCCGGCATCGAACACCGCCCCGCCCTGATGTTCACCAGCTTTGCCGGCGCCCTGTCCCCGTCCCGGCTGTGCGCTCTTTTGAGTGCCAACCAGGCCAGGCTGTTTGGCATGTACCCCCGGAAGGGGGCGCTGGCGGTGGGGTCGGATGCCGACGTGGTGGTGTGGGACCCCCGGGCCCGCTGGACCATCACCGCCGCCGGACAGGTGCAAAATGTGGATTACACCCCCTATGAGGGGATGGAGATGGAGGGCCGCGCCCGGCTGGTGTATGTCAACGGGGTGCTTGCGGCGCGAAATGGTCAGCCCACCGGCGCTGTGGCCGGAGAGTATATCAAACGATAAAGGAGAACTGATCCCCATGAACAAAGCCATCCACACCGACAACGCCCCCGCTGCCATCGGCCCCTACTCCCAGGCGATCCGCTGTGGCAGTACGGTCTATGTGTCCGGCCAGCTGCCCATCGACCCGGCCACCGGGGCCTTCGCCGGGGAGGACGTGGCGGCCCAGACCCGCCAGTCCCTCACCAACATCAAGAACATCCTGGCCGCGGAGGGGATGGACATGTCCCACGTGGTCAAGACCACCGTGATGCTCAAGGACATCGCCGACTTCGCCGCCATGAACGAGGTGTACGCCCAGTTCTTTGCCGCCCCCTATCCCGCCCGGGCCGCCTATCAGGTGGCGGCGCTGCCCAAGGACGCGCGGGTGGAGATCGAGTGCGTGGCCGCCATCTAAAACCAAGACGGAAAAGGCAGGGACGCTGTCCCTGCCTTTTTTGCAGACGGGGGGAATTATTGTGAAGAAGCTGCTTGAGGCCCTGCGGGACCTGCTGGCCCGGGGGGAGGCCGGGGTGCTGGTGACGGTGGTCGCCAGCTCCGGCTCCGTACCCAGGGGGGCGGGGGCGCACATGCTGGTGGCCGCCCAGGGCCGGGTGTGCGGCTCCATCGGCGGCGGCCCGGTGGAGCGCCGGGCGGAGGAGGAGGCGCTGGAGGCTCTCCGGTCCGGGACCTGCGCCGCCCGGCGCTTCTGCCTGGGGGAGGGTGGAGCCCGGGACGTGGGCATGGTGTGCGGCGGAGACGTGAGCGTCTGGTTCCACGTGCTGTCCGGCCCCCGGACGCTGGAGGCGGCGGAGGGGGCGCTGGCAGCCCTGGAGTCAGGGGAGCGGTGCTGGCTGGGGTTGGAGCTGCCCGGCGGCGCCCTGGCGGTGCACGGGGAGCGCCGGGGGACCATCGGGGGGAGCGTGCCCCGGGAGGTGCTGGAGGCGCTGGGGGACCGGCCCCTTCAGATAGAGGCCGCCGGGGAGCTGTGGTACGCCGAGCCGCTGGCAGGGCAGGGAAGGGTGTTTATTTTCGGCGGGGGCCACGTGGCCCAGGCCCTGGTCCCGGCGCTGGCGGCGGTGGGCTTCCGGTGCGTGGTGGCGGAGGACCGCCCGGAGTTTTGCGACCCCAAGCTGTTCCCCGGCGCGGAGGAGGTCCGGCTGGTGGAGATGGACCGGTTGCCGGAATGCCTGGAGATCGGGTCGGAGGATTATGTCTGCGTCATGACCCGGGGCCACGCCAACGACGCCGCCTGCGAGGCCTTCGCCCTGACCACCCCCGCCCGGTATATCGGGGTCATGGGCTCCCGGCGAAAGACCGCCTGGGTGAACGGCGTACTGCGGGAGAAGGGCTTTACAGACGCCGACCTGGCGCGGGTCACCACCCCCATCGGCCTGGACATCGAGGCGGATACCCCGGCGGAGATCGCCGTGAGCGTGGCCGCCCAGCTCATCCAGGTCCGCGCACAGGGGCGGGGGACGCATTGACTTATGGGCCGCGTTGTGTCATAATAGGAAAACTTAATTGGAAAGAAGGCGCACCCATGGAGCGTTTGACTGACCTGCCCAACATCGGCCCCAAGCTGGCGGAAAATCTGGAGAAGATCGGAGTTGCCGACCCAGGGCAGCTCCGGGCGCTGGGGGCGGAGGGGGCTTTTCTCCGCATCCGCGCCCAGGTGGACCCCACCGCCTGCCTCCATCAGCTGGAGGCCCTGGCCGGAGCGGTGGAGGGGGTCAAAAAGAGCCTGCTGCCCCCGGAGCGCAAGGCGGAGCTGAAAACCTGGTATCGGGGATTGTGAGGAGAACGCCATGTTTCGAGTGATGAAAACAGAGAGAAAGGCCCGGCGTGGGGAGTTTATCTGCCCCCACGGCGTGGTGCAGACCCCGGTGTTCATGAACGTAGGCACCCAGGGGGCCATCAAGGGGGCGGTGTCCGCCCTGGACTTGAAGGAGCTGGGCTGTCAGATCGAGCTGTCCAACACTTATCACCTCCACCTGCGCCCCGGGGACGAGGTGGTGCGGCAGATGGGGGGGCTGCACAAATTTATGCGGTGGGACGGCCCCATGCTCACCGACTCCGGCGGGTTCCAGGTGTTTTCCCTGGCGGGGCTGCGCAAGATCACCGAGGAGGGGGTCACCTTCTCCTCCCACATCGACGGCAGGCGGATCTTTATGGGCCCCGAGGAGTCCATGCGCATCCAGTCCAACCTGGGCAGCGACATAGCCATGGCCTTTGACGAGTGCGTGGAGAATCCCGCCCCCTACGACTACGCCAAGGCGTCCTGCGAGCGCACCCTGCGGTGGCTGGAGCGGTGCGGGGCGGAGCACGACCGGCTGCGGGCCCTGCCGGACTGCGTCAACCCGGGTCAGGTGCTCTTTGGCATCAACCAGGGGGCCACCTATGAGGACCTGCGGGTGTGGCACATGCGGGAGACGGCGAAAATCGACTGCGGCGGCTACGCCATCGGCGGGCTGGCGGTGGGGGAGCCCACCCAGGTGATGTACGCCATCATCGAGGCGGTGGAGCCCCACATGCCCGTGGACAAGCCCCGATATCTCATGGGGGTGGGTACCCCCTCCAACATCATCGAGGCGGTGGCCCGGGGGGTGGACTTCTTCGACTGCGTTATGCCCGCCCGCAACGCCCGCCACGGCAAGCTCTTCACCTGGGAGGGGGCGCTGAACCTGAAAAACGAGCGCTTCAAGCTGGACGAGCGGCCCATCGACCCCCACTGTGACTGTCCGGTGTGCAAAAACTTCTCCCGGGCCTACCTGCGCCATCTGTTCGTGGCGGGGGAGATGCTGGCCATGCGCCTGGCGGTGATGCACAACCTATATTTCTACAACAGCCTGGTCCGCCGCATCCGGGACGCGCTGGACGCGGGGCAGTTCGCCGCCTTCCGGGCTTCGTTCTCGGAAAAGCTGGCCGGGCGGGCGGACTGAGCCGGTTTTCGCGCCTTTTGAAAAATAGGGGTTGTGTTTCCAGCTGAAAACCGGTATAATACACTCCAATAGCCCTTTTCAAAAATTTACATTGGGGGAAATTTTACGTGGAAATTATTATGATCGTGGTCATGCTGGCCGTCATGTACTTCCTGCTGATCCGGCCGGAGAACAAGAAGAAAAAGGCGGCCGAGGAGATGCGCAACAGCCTGAAGGTGGGGGATCAGATCACCACCATCGGCGGCATTGTGGGCACCATCTGCGCGGTGAAGGATAAGACCATCGTGATCGAGACCGGGGCCGACCGGGTGCGCGTCGAGTTCACCAAGTGGGCCGTCTCCAGCAAGGGCACCCAGAGCACCGAGGACGCGCCCATGCCTGAGAAAGAGGACAAAAAGGATAAGAAGGACGACAAGTGAGGCCCCTGGGTCTGGAATGACAAGCACCCCTTTTGCATATGGTATAGCAAGCCATGTGAAAAGGGGTGCTTTTATGGGTAAGGCGGAGGAGCGGGGGACCAACGCGGTGCAGATGGCCACAGGGGTGGCGCTGGGGGGCCTCTTGGCCCTGGGGGTCGAGCTGATGATCCTGCTGCTGGGGTCGCTGGCGGTGTCCAGGGGCATTTTAAAGGAGGACGCCGCGCCGCAGCTGACGGCGGCGGCCTGTGTGCTGGGCTGCTTTGGGGGCGGGCTGCTGGCCTGCTCAAAATGGAAATCCCGGCGGCTGCTGGGGGGTCTGGCGGCGGGAGCGGTGTGTTATCTGCTCATCCTGGCGGTGGGAATGCTGATGAGCGACCAGCTGGTTTTTGGCGCTCAGGCCCTTATTGAGCTGGCGGGCTGCCTGTGCGGCGGCGCCCTGGCGGGGATGCTGGGGGGTGGAAAGCGGAAAAAGCGGACGGCCGGCCGGAAAAAATGACGGGAATTGCGCCGGCATCCCTGTGAACACTTGACAAAAGCGGCCAAAGTATCTATAATTCCATAGAATAACCTTGTTGTGCCTAAGATGTCCGCCTGCGGCGGTCTACCGGCCCGCCCGGCTTTGTGGACGGAATAAAGAAAGGATGAGTCAAGGATGGCCAAGGAATATAAGCTGAGCGCCGAGCGCCTGGAAGAGCTGAAGCGGGAGCTGACCTACCTCAAGACGGTAAGGGAGAAGGAGGTGGCCGACCTCATCAAGGAGGCCCGGTCTTTCGGGGACCTGTCGGAAAACAGCGAGTACGACGAGGCGAAAAACGAGCAGGGCAAGCTGTACTCCCGCATCGCTGAGGTGGAGAACATCCTGGCCAACTATGTGGTCATCGAGGAGAACGCCGACGACACCGACGTGGTGGGCATGGGCAGCAAGATCACGGTGAAGGACGTGGCCACCGGAGACGAGGAGTCCTACCAGGTGGTGGGCTCCCAGGAGGCCGACCCCATGAACGGGCGCATCTCGGAGGAGTCCCCCTTCGGCAAGGCCCTGCTGGGCAAGGCGGTGGGCGACATCGCCGTGGTGGAGGCCCCTGCGGGCAACATTGAGTATGAGGTGGTCGCCATCCAGCGCTGAGGGCGGCCCCATCCGATACAAAGGAGAGAAGATCCATGTCTGATCAGACCAACAAGCAGCCCGCCCAGGAGGAGCCCTCCCTGTCCGAGCTGCTCCAAATTCGCCGGGACAAGCTGGCCGCCCTGCGGGAGCAGGGTCAGGACCCCTTTGTTCTGACCAGGTTCGACGTGACCCACCACAGCGATGAGATCAAGGACCGCTTCGAGGAGCTGGAGGGCCAGACCGTCCGGGTGGCGGGGCGGCTCATGAGCAAGCGGGGGATGGGCAAGGCGGTGTTTTCCGACCTCCAGGACGGGGCGGGCCGCGTCCAGCTCTACGTGCGCATCGACGATGTGGGGGAGGAGGCGCTGAACGCCTTCAAAAAGTACGACATCGGCGACATCGTGGGCGTGGAGGGCGAGGTGTTCCGCACCAAGCGGGGGGAGATCTCCGTCAAGGCCAAGACCATCACCCTGCTGTCCAAGTCCCTGCTGCCCCTGCCGGAGAAGTTCCACGGCCTCACCGACGTGGAGACCCGGTGCCGCCAGCGGTACGTAGACCTCATCGTCAACCCCGACGTGAAGCGGAACTTTATCATCCGCTCCCAGTTTATCAAGCATGTCCGAGACTTTATGGACGCCCGGGGCTTCATGGAGGTGGAGACCCCGGTGCTCAACACCATCTCGGGCGGCGCCACCGCCCGGCCCTTCATCACCCACCACAACACCCTGGACATCGACATGTATATGCGCATCGCCACCGAGCTGCCCCTGAAGCGGCTGATCGTGGGCGGGCTGGAGCGGGTGTATGAGATGGGCCGCATTTTCCGCAACGAGGGCATGGACAACCGGCACAACCCGGAGTTCACCACCATCGAGCTGTACCAGGCCTACGCCGACTTCAACGATATGATGGACCTGTTCGAGGATCTGCTGTCCTCTGCGGCCCAGAAGATCTTGGGCACCTATCAGGTGGAGTGGCAGGGGGAGCACATCGACCTGACCCCCGGCTGGCCCCGCCTGCCCATGTACGAGGCCGTCAAGCGGTACACCGGGCTGGACTTCATGGCCATCACCTCGGACGAGGAGGCGGTGGCCGCCGCCAGGTCCATCGGGGTGGAGCTGCCCGACACCGCCGACAAGACCTGGGGCAACGCCCTGTACGAGGTGTTCGACCAGCGGGTGGAGGGCAAGCTCATCCAGCCCACCTTCATCACCATGCACCCGGTGGACGTGTCCCCGCTGGCCAAGCGCTCCCCCAAGGATCCCCGGCTCACCGAGCGCTTCGAGCTGTTTATCTGCCGCAGCGAGATGGGCAACGCCTTCTCTGAGCTCAACGACCCCATCGACCAGCGCCAGCGCTTCCAGAAGCAGGTGGAGATGCGTGCCCGCGGGGACGACGAGGCGGGCATGATGGACGAGGACTTCCTCACCGCCCTGGAGTACGGCATGCCCCCCACGGGCGGGCTGGGCATCGGCATCGATCGGTGCGTCATGCTGCTCACCAACAACGACTCCATCCGGGAGGTCTTGCTCTTCCCAACCATGAAGCCGCTGGACTGAATTTGAACTGCACAGGGAGTACCGGCCTCTTGGCCGGTACTCCTTTGGATATTATGGCGGAAGGTGATGCTTTTTGAAAACAGCGCAGCAGCTGCGCGCCGCCCTGAGCGCTATCGACCACAGGAGCTATCCTGCCTATAAGTCCCTGGCGGGGAGCTGGGCCTTTGGGAAATATGTCCTGAACATCGAGCACGTCCAGGGGGACCCCTTCGCCGCCCCGTCCCAGCTCAGCGTGGAGGTGGACACCCGGACAGCGGGTTTTCCGGCCTCCTGCTGGGAGTCCCGGTGGAACCGGACGGCGCTGGAGGACTATCTCCTCCGGCGCTTCGGCCGTCAGGCAGGGCGGTTCTCCCGGCAGGCCAAGGGCTCGGGAAAAAGCGGGGTGCTGGCCGTCACCGCCCCTGGCCAGGAGGTGCTGGAGCGGACGGACTGCCAGGTGCGCTCCGGGGCGGTCACCCTGCGCTTTGAGGTGGGCTTCCCCGCCAACGGCCGGACCATCAACGCCCCGGAGCTGGAGAAGATTCTCTTCGACTTCCTCCCTGTGTGTGTGGAGCAGGGCCTGCTGTACGCCAACACACCCAAGGGTGAAGTGGCACAAGTCACTGCTTTGGCGGAGGATCGGCACTTCATCCGGGAGGAGCTGGCCCGGCTGGAGCTGGCCGCCTTCGTGGCGGACGGCTCCGTCCTGCCCCGGGAGAGTGGCGTGTCCGACCGGCCTATGAAAGGGGCCGTGCCCTTCCAAGCCCCGGAGGAGCTGGCGGTGACCCTGGACCTGCCCCACCACGGGCCCCTCCGGGGCATGGGGGTGCGCCGGGGGATTACCCTCATTGCCGGCGGGGGCTACCATGGAAAATCCACCCTGCTGAAGGCCCTGGAGCGGGGCGTCTACGACCACGTCGCCGGGGACGGCCGGGAGTACGTTGTCACCGACGCCACCGCTGTGAAAATCCGGGCGGAGGACGGCCGCAAGGTGACGGACACGGACATCTCGCTGTTCATCAACCACCTGCCCAGCGGCCGGGACACCGCCAAATTCTCCACCCTGGACGCCAGCGGCAGTACCTCTCAGGCGGCCAACATCGCCGAGGCCCTGGAGGCGGGCAGCCGGGTGCTGCTCATGGACGAGGACACCTCCGCCACCAATTTCATGGTTCGGGACGAGCTGATGCAGGCGGTGATCGCCCGGGACCAGGAGCCCATCACCCCATTCCTGGAGCGGGCCCTGGACCTGTGGCAGAGAGCCGGGGTGTCGCTGATCCTGGTGGTGGGCAGCTGCGGGGCCTATTTCCACATCGCGGACCGGGTGGTGCAGATGGATGCCTACCACGCCCGGGACATCACCGCCCAGGCCAAGGCGGCGCTGGAAGGGAGAGCTGTCCCCATCCTGTCCGCCCCCGGCTTCCACCTGCCCGCAGGCGGGCGGGTGGTGGACCTGTCCGGCTCCACCCAGACCCGGAAGAACTACCGGGGGGACGGCTACCGCCAGGAGCGGCTGAAGGTGAAGCGGTTTGGCAAGACCGCCTTCACTGTGGGGGACCGGGAGCTGGACCTGCGCTATGTGGAGCAGATCGTGGACGGGGGCCAGACCCAGGCCTTGGCCTACATGGTCCGCTGCGCCCGGGAGCAGCTGGCGGGCAGTCGGGTGGAGGACGTTGTAGCGGCGCTGACGAAGCTGGTGGAGGAGAAGGGCCTGGGGGCGGTGTGCGGCGGGGGAGTGGTCCCCGCCGGGCTGACCCTGCCCCGGGTGCAGGAGATCTTCGCCTGCTTTGACCGGTACTGACGGGACGATCGGCAGCAAAAGCGGCCTTCCATGTCGCATAGCGGGACAAAAAGCCGCCTGGAGCGATAGGCTCCGGGCGGCTTTTTTTGGCGGCGGGAGAGGGGCCATGTCAGGGCCCCTGTGTGCGCTCCTGTGTCACGATCATGTTGGGCCAGCGCCGCTCCATGCGCTCGTCCCCGTACTGCTGGTCCAGAATCTCCTCAAAGGCGTTGGCGGGCTGGGGCTGGGCCGCACGGGCGCTGTAGCGCAGCATGGCCGCGCTGGTGAGCAGGGCGTTGCACGCCATGACCAGCACCACCACCCAGGTGGCGATCTTCCCCGCCAGAGGGGGCAGAGACTCGATGCCCTTGGACATGGGCGGGTAGATGACCTTGATCCACACCACCGCCAGCACCCCCCAGAAAAAGCAGAACAGCACATTGGTCCGCCCGCCGATGTTCAACGGCATGTCGCTGTAGTCCCAGAACACTGTGCCGAACACCAGCTCGGTGAACACGCTGCACATATACTCGTAGGCGCCCCCCACCACGAAGCCGGCGGTAAACACATAGCGGTCGTTTTTGTCCGCCAGCCCCTGGAGGGCTACGGTGAGCACCACCGCACCCAGCCCCCACACAAAGCTGAAGGGGCCGTAGAGCACGCTGGAGCGATTCATCCACTGTCCGTCCACCAGGCCGCACCAGAGGGTCTCGATGAGATCCCCCAGCAGGGCGGAAATGAGGAACACCCACACCAGCTTGTCCCAGCACAGCCCCCTGGCGAAGATGCAGGACCCCTGGTCCTGGCCCTGATCCTGCCGCAGCCCCGGGTAGGCTTTTTGCAGGCGTTTCCACACGGCGGTGTAGAGGCGGGCGGCCAGCTTGCTCTGCCCACCCTCCGCCAGGCGCCGCTCATAGCGGGAAGCGTCCCCGGTGCGCACGGCGTAGAACACGGCGGCAAAGTCCAGCCCCACCAGCACAAAGCAGACGATGACGACGATCTGCCGCAAAAGCCGGGGCACCAGCATCAGCGCCGCCATCAGCACCGGATGGATGATGAGGTAGGTCAGATAGTAGACCCCGGCTACCAGGGCGGAGGAGAAGAGGCCCTTCCCGGTGCCGGACAGCAGACGGCTGCGCTCTTGATTCCACTGGATTTTGGGTCCCACCCGCTGAAAGAAATGGTCGCCCATGCGCTCCACCACGGCGGACACCACCATAGTGGCCAAAAAGGACAGGATATGGTGCCCCGCCAGGGTGGGCAGGACCAGGCTGAGCAGCACAAAGGTAAAGCCGTAGCACAGCACCAGGGGCAGACCGACCACGCCCCGGTTGCAGAACCTGCGCCGGGTGACGGCGTACCAGCCGGCCTCCGCCGCCCAGCCCAAAAAGGAGTAGACCAGCAGCTCCAGCCCCAGGTCGTAGAAATCCAACATAGATGGCCCCAGCCTTTCTGTGTATAGTTGCCCCGCAGGGCCGGTTGTGCCGTACAGTATACCATATTTCTCGGGAAATGGGTAGCCCCTTCGACGGCTTTCCCCGGCGTTCTTGAAAATGCTCCTTTCCTTGGACCTCGTTTTATGCTATAATAAAATTTAACGACTTCTCAAAAGAAACTGAGGTAATTCCATGAAGGACGCGAAAAAGACAGAGATTTTTGAACAGATGTCCATCCCTCGGGCGGTGCTCACCCTGTCCGTTCCCACCGTACTCAGCTCGTTGGTGATGGTGCTCTACAACCTGGCGGACACCTACTTTGTGGGGATGCTCCAGGACCCCATCCAAAACTCCGCCGTCACCCTGGCCGCGCCGGTGCTGCTGGCCTTCAACGCGGTGAACAACCTCTTCGGCGTGGGCTCCAGCAGCATGATGAGCCGGGCGCTGGGGGCCAAAAACTATGACACGGTGCGGCGCAGCTCCGCCTTTGGCTTCTACTGCGCCCTGCTCAGCGGCGCGCTGTTTTCCATCCTGGCCACGGCGCTGCGCGTCCCCCTGCTGGAGCTCTTGGGGGCCAAGGCCGACACCGTCCAGGCCACCATGGAGTATATGCGCTGGACGGTGAGCTGCGGGGCGGTGCCCGCCATCCTCAACGTGGTGATGGCCTATCTGGTGCGCTCGGAGGGCGCCACCCTTCACGCCAGCATCGGCACCATGAGCGGCTGCGCCCTGAACATTGTGCTGGACCCCATTTTCATCCTCCCCTGGGGCCTCAACATGGGGGCGGCGGGGGCCGGGCTGGCCACGTTTTTGTCCAACTGCTTCGCCTGTTTGTACTTCTTTGTGCTGCTCTTTGTCCGGCGGGGGAACACCTACGTCTGTATCCGCCCCGCTATGGCCCGGCCCCGGAGGGAGCTGGTGAAAGGGGTATTCGGCGTGGGCGTCCCAGCCTCCATCCAGAACCTGCTCAACGTCACGGGCATGACGGTGCTCAACAACTTCACCGCGGCCTTTGGCACAGACGCCCTGGCGGCCATGGGCATCTCCTATAAGATCAACATGATCCCCATGTACATCGCCATGGGCGTGTCCCAGGGCCTCATGCCCCTGGTGAGCTACAACTATGGCAGCGGGAACGTCTCCCGGCTGAAAAAGGCCGTGGTGTTCGCGGCGAAGATATCCCTGGCCTTTATGCTCGCCACCTCGGCGGTCTATTTCTTCGCTTCTGGAACGCTGGTGGGCCTGTTTATGAAAACGGAGGCGGTGGTGGCCTTCGGCTCCCGGTTCCTGCGGCGCATGTGCATCGCCCAGCCCTTCCTGTGCCTGGACTTTCTGGCGGTGGGTGTGTTCCAGGCCTGCGGCCTGGGGCAGTACGCCTTGCTCTTCGCCATCCTGCGCAAGATTGTGCTGGAGATCCCCGCGCTGTACGTCCTCAACTACTTTATCCCCCTCGACGGCCTGGCCAGCGCCCAGACCGTGGCCGAGGTGGCGCTGGCTGCCGCCGCCGTGGTCATCCTGCTGCGGCTGTTCCGCCGCATGGCGGAGGAGGGCACCCCGCTGAAGCCCCAAGCTGGGAAAAAATAATCGCCCGCCCCTTTCCTTTTCCAAGTATGTGCCGATATATTTAAGTGAAAGGACTGGAAAGGGGGGCAGATTATGGGCATTCAACCTGTCGCCGCCGTGGGCCGTGAGGAGCAGGCGGAGGAAAAGCAGTATGACATGCTGGCTCAGTCGGTAAAAAAGCAGGACGAGCACGCCGCCACCCTCACGGAGATGATTCGGGACGCCAAGGAGAAGGCGGACGCCCAGCGGGAGAAGTTCAAGCTGGCCAAGGCGGCGCCCCGATACGGCGACGCCCCCCTGGAGGCATACGCCCGGCTCAGTCGGGCCAGGACCCAGGGCCAGGTGAGCTCCGCGGCGGGATACGCCCGCCGCCGCATCGCCCAGCTGGAGTCCGCCCAGCGTGGCGACCCGGACCACGCCGACCAGATCAAGGCCGCGGTTACCCAGCTGAGAAAGGCGGTGACCCGGGCCAATAAAAAGAAGCTGGAGATCAGCCGGGAGGAGCTGGCCCGGGCGCGCCAGAAGCGCATGGCCCGGGAGAACCGCCGCCGGGAGGAGCAGCGCATCAAGCAGGAGCTGCGTAAAAGCCAGGCCATGCGGGCCATTCGGGAGATGGGATATTTGAAAGAGACAGAGATAGCCAACCGTCAGGCGGACCAGCTCACCGCCACCAGGATGGAGCTGAAGGTACAGGCGGAGCAGTTGGGCGCCGCCCACACCTCGCTGGACGCCGCGCTCCAGGGCTATTCCGTCGGCGCCCAGTTGGCGGCGGCGGATGTGTCCGCGCCCATGCAGGGCCCACAGGTGAATGTGGAGGCGTAAACGTTGGATGAAAAGAGCCTGCCGCGCCGCGGCAGGCTCTTTTTGCGTCTGAATATTACGCTCCCAGCACCTTCGCCGCGTTCTCCTCGGCGAACTGCCTGCTGTACAGGTCGTGGTAATAGCCTCGGGCCCTGAGCAGGGCCTCATGGGTGCCCTGCTCCACGATCTTGCCGTCCCGGACCACCAGGATCATGTCCGCCTTGCGGATGGTGGACAGCCGGTGGGCGATGAGGAAGGAGGTCCGGTCCCGCAAGAGGCGGTCGATGGCGTTTTGGATGTCCTGCTCCGTCTGGGTGTCGATGGAGGAGGTGGCCTCGTCCAGCACAAAGATGCGCGGGTCGGCCAGCACCGCCCGGGCAAAGGAGATCAGCTGCTTTTCCCCCGTGGACAGGCGTCCGCCCTCCTCGCCCACGTCGCTGTCCCAGCCCCGCTCCAGCTTGGCCGCCACCTTGTCCGCGGACACGGCCCGGGCCGCCTCCTCGACCTGGGCGTCGGTGGCGTCCAGCCGCCCGTAGCGGATGTTTTCCCGGATGGACCCGGAGAACAGGTGGGGGTTTTGCAGCACGTAGCCGATGCTGGAGTGGAGCCAGAGCTGGCTGCGCTCCCGGTAGTCCCGGCCGTCGATGAGGATCTGGCCTTCTGTGGGCTCAAAGAACCGGCAGGCCAGGTTCACCAGGGTGGATTTGCCCGCCCCCGTCTCCCCCACGATGGCCACGGTGGACCCGGCGGGTATGCTCAGATTGAAGTGCTCCAGCACATTTTCCCCGCCGTCTGGGTAGCGGAAGGTCACGTCCCTAAACTCAATTTCCCCCCGCAGCGGCTCCCAGTTTTCCCGCTTGGGGTGGAAGCAGTCGCCGTACCGCTCCACCACATGGGGGGCGTCGGTGAGCTGGGGCCGTTCCTCCAAAAGGCCGGTGACCCGCTCGATGGACGCCTGGACCGCCATGAACTCGGCCAGGTTGGCGGTCAGGTTCTGGATGGGCTCGAAGATGCCCATGGCGTAGCTGATGAAGGCGGACAGGGTGGCAAGGCCCAGCACCTGCTCCTCCACCAGCCATCCGCCCCGCAGCAGCACGATGGCCACCGTCAGGGTGGAGAAGAACAGGGTCAGGGGGATATACACCGCGTTGAGCCGGGCCGCCCGGACGGCGGAGCGGTTCATCTCACCGGTGAGGGTTTGAAAGCTGTGAATGCTCTGGTCCTCGATGACCAGGGTTTTGGTGGTCTTGGCGCCGGTGATGCCCTCGTTAAAGGCCCCGGTGATCTTGGAGTTGATTTTTCGCACCTTTCGGGTCCAATGGAGGATGCGGGGCTGAAACCAGCCCGTGAGCGCCGCCATGATGGGTACGATGAGGATGACCACCAGCCCCAGCTGCCAGTTGAGCAGCAGCATGGCCCCGAAGGCGCCGGTGACGTAGAACAGCGCGTCGGAGAGGTCCAGAAGGCCCCAGGCGATGTTGCCGGCGATGCGGTTGGTGTCGTTGGTAATCCGGGTGAGCAGGTAGCCCACCGGGGTGACGTTATAGAAGGACAGGGACAGGGTCTGAAGGTGGTCGAACAGGTCCCGGCGCAGGTCCCGGCCCAGGTACATCTCGATGCGCATGGCGCGGCGGGTGGCCGCCACCACCGTGACGCTCTGAAAGAGGATGACGGCCAGGTAGCCCAGGGCAAAGGGGAACAGGCCGTCCAGGGTGCCCGCCTCGATGAAGCGGCTGATGGCGTAGCGCTGGAACAGGGGGTAGAGCACGTCGGAGACGCAGCTCAGGGCGCTGGCGGCGATCAGGCCCGCCAGGAAGCCCCTGTACCGTGCCAAAATGGGCGTGAGCCGTTTCCAGATGGACCAGTCAAAGGCCTGGGTGTATTCTTTTTCGTCAAAGGCGGCCATCAGGCGTCACCTCCCTCTTCCACCAGCGCTCTGTCGCCGCTGCTCATCTGAATGTCATAGATCTCTTTGTAAATGCCGGGCCGGGAGATCAGCTCAGCGTGGGTGCCCATGTCCGCCACCCGCCCCCCGTCCAGCACCAAAATGCGGTCGGCCTGCATCAGGGTGGTCACCCGGTGGGAGATGAGGATGACGGTGGCCTGGGACATTCTCTCCTTCAGGGCGGCGCGGATTTTGGCGTCGGTCTCGGCGTCCACGGCGGACAGAGAGTCGTCAAACACCATCACCGGGGCGTTTTGCAGCAGCATCCGGGCGATGGCCACCCGCTGCTTCTGACCGCCGGACAGGGTGATGCCCCGCTCGCCCACCACCGTGTCCCAGCCGTTGGGCAGCTCCGCGATGGCCTCGTCCACACAGGCGGTCTGGGCGCAGGTGCGCAGCTCCTCCTCTGTGGCGCCGGGCCGGGCGGCGGCGATGTTCTCCCGAATGGTCTGGGAAAACAGGAACGGCTCCTGGAGCACCAGGCCGATCTGGCGGCGCAGGTCCGCCCGGCGTATGTCCCGGATGTCCACGCCGCCCACGGTGATGGAGCCCTGGCCCTCCTCCAGGTCGTAGAGCCGGTCCAGCAGGTGGACCAGGGTGGACTTGCCCGACCCGGTGCCCCCCAGCACGGCGAAGGTGGACCCCCAGGGGATGGTGAAGGACACGTCCCGGAGGACCTCCTGGCCCTCGTAGCCGAAGGTGACGTGGTCAAAAACGATATCGCCGTTCAGCTCTACGGAGCGGGCCCCAGGGCGGTCTGACTCCTCCTCCGCCCTGAGGATCTGGCCCACCCGGTCCAGGGATACCCCGGCCTTGCTCATCTCGGACAGCACCCGGCCCAGGGCGCGCACCGGCCAGGCCATGGCGCTGTTGTAGATGACAAAGGCCTGAAACTGGCCCAGGGTGATGGAGCCGTCCACCGCCGCCGCCGCCCCCGCCGCCACCACCAGCATAATCTGGAGGCAGACCAGAAACACCCCGGAGGCCCAGTACACGCTGAGCACCTTGCCCAGCTGAACCCAAAGGGCGGAAAAGCGGTCGTTTTTCTGGGCGAAGCGGTCAGACTCGAACCGCTCCCGGCCGAAGGCCCGGACCACCCGGACCCCGGTGAGGTTTTCCTGGGCGCAGGTGGTCAGCTCCCCCTCGGCCTCGTCCGCCGCCTGAAAGCGGGCGGAGATCTTGCCGTAGAACACCCCGGAGGCCAGCCCCGTCACCGGGAGGAAGGCCACGGCGATCAGCGCCAGCCGCCAGTCCATGGTCAGCATGATGCCGATATACAGCGCGATCATGAACACGGTGCGTACCACCTCCGTGAGCTGGACGCACACAAAGGTCCGGATGACCTCCACGTCGGAGGTGCACCGCTGGATGATATCCCCGGTGGCGTGGGTGGTGTGCCACTGGAAGCTGAGGCGCTGGATGTGGCTGTACAGGCTGTCGCGCAGCTTTCGCACAAAGCCCTCGGAGCCTTTTGCCAGGTTGACCCGCATCCCGTAGATGCACACGCCCCGCAGGGCGGCGGCCAGCACCACCGCCCCGGCGGCGGCCCACAGCGCGGCCCAGGGGTCCGCCCGCAGCCGCTCCAGGGGGAGCAGGGCCCGCAGGAAACCTGGCAGGTCCGGCTCCTTGGTCCCCAGCACCGAGTCCACCGTGAGGCTGATGATCTGGGGGATGAGGGCGTTGCAGATGATGTTCAGGAAGGCCAGCAGGATGCCGGCGGTGAAAAACCGCCCGCTGCCCCTGAGGTGGGACAAAACAATGCCCGCCTTTTCCCGAAAAGGTATTTTTTCGTTTGATTGCATAGCTTCTCCTTTCTAATGCGCATGAAAAAAGCGCCCCTCATGGACGGAGGGACGCCGCAGGCCGACAGATAGGGAAGGAGAAGCCTATCCCATCCCATAGGCGCGCGAAAATCCCAACAGTCCCCTGTTGTTCCCAGCGGTCTTGCCATAGATTCCAAACCCAAACACAGTGCCGCACATATCGAGCGCCTCCTTTCGGGAAAAATTTGTCACAGCGTTAATTAGTATAATCTGGTGAAGGGGGATTGTCAATCCCTTTTTTGCCGGCGCCTAAAACATTTTTCACCAGGACAGGTTGAAGGGGCGGGCACGCGCCCGCCCCTTTTCCGAGAAACTGCTTACATGATCTTGCGGAACAGGGTCTTGAAGTCCTCCACAGAGGCGGCCTTGGGGTTGCCGGGGGCGCAGGCGTCGGCGGCGGCGGACTGGGCCAGGAACTCCAGGTCCTCTTCCTTCATGGCCTCCAGCTTGGTGGGGATGCCCACGTCCACGGACAGCTGGCGCACCGCGTCAATGGCGGCCTTGCGGTAGGCGGCCTGGTCCATGCCGGTGGTGTCCACGCCCATGGCCTCGGCGATGTGCTTGAACTTGTCGCCGGTGGCGTCCTGGTTGTACTCCATGACGATGGGGAGCATCATGGCGCAGGCCACGCCGTGGGGGGTGTCATAGACGGCGCCCAGGGTGTGGGCCATGGAGTGGGCGATGCCCAGGCCCACGTTGGAGAAGGCCATGCCGGTGACAAACTGGCCCAGGGCCATGCCCTCCCGGCCCTCGGGGTCGTTGTTGACGGCCTGGCGCAGGTTGGCGGCGATCAGCTTGATGGCCTCCAGGTTCAGGCAGTCGGCCAGCTCCCAGGCGGCGGCGGTGGTGTAGCCCTCAATGGCGTGGGTCAGGGCGTCCATGCCGGTGGAGGCGGTGAGGCCCTTGGGCATGGTGGACATCATGTCCGGGTCCACGATGGCGATGTCGGGGATGTCGTTGATGTCCACGCACACGAACTTGCGCTTCTTCTCCACGTCGGTGATGACGTAGTTGATGGTGGCCTCGGCGGCGGTGCCGGCGGTAGTGGGGACGGCGATGGTGTACACGGTGCGGTTCTTGGTGGGGGCCACGCCCTCCAGGGAGCGCACGTCGGCGAACTCAGGGTTGTTGATGATGATGCCGATGGCCTTGCCGGTGTCCATGGAGGAGCCGCCGCCGATGGTGATCATGTAATCCGCGCCGGACTTCTTGTAAGCCTCAACGCCGGACTTCACGTTCTCGATGGTGGGGTTGGGCTTGATGTCGGAGTACACCTCGTAGGCCATGCCGTTCTGGTCCAGCAGGTCGGTGACCTTCTTGGTGATGCCGAACTTCACCAGGTCGGGGTCGGAGGCAATGAACGCCTTTTTCAGGCCCTTGGCGGAGACCAGGCCGGGGATCTCTTGGATGGCGCCCTTGCCGTGGTAGGAAATGCCGTTGAGTACGAAACGATTGACAGCCATTGGAAACTACCTCCTGATTTTTATTTCCTGGTTTTGGGTCCTTACTTACATCATACCTTATTTCACAGCCCATCGTCAAGGATTTGTCAGGGTAATATTTGGCGGTCTAGGTGTCCATTTTCACTCTCCATACTGGGTAAAAAGATGAAAAGGGCCCCGGCGCGGGCTGCCGCATGGTAGTGTGCGAAGCCGCGCCGGGGCTGCTTTTCAGTATTTATTTACCACGGGCCGCGGAGCGCTTTGGCGATGCTGGCTTAGAACTGGGGATTGGCGATGGCGGCCTGCGCGGCGGCCAGACGGGCGATGGGCACCCGGAAGGGGGAGCAGGACACGTAGTCCAGCCCGATCTTGTGGCAGAACTCCACGCTGGAGGGATCGCCGCCGTGCTCGCCGCAGATGCCCACGTGCAGGTCGGGATTGGTGGAGCGGCCCCAGCGGGCGGCGTTGGAGATCAGACGGCCCACGCCGTGCTGGTCCAGCTTGGCGAAGGGGTCGTTTTCGTAGATCTTCTTGTCATAGTAGGCGCCCAGGAACTTGCCCGCGTCATCCCGGCTGAAGCCGAACACCAGCTGGGTCAGGTCGTTGGAGCCGAAGGAGAAGAAGTCAGAGATGGGGGCGATGTCGTCGGCGGTCATGGCGGCCCGGGGGGTCTCGATCATGTTGCCCACCTTGTAGGTCATATTGGAGCCCGCCGCCTTCAGCAGCTCGTCGGCCACGCCGGTGACAATGCTCTTCACGTAGGCGAACTCCTTCAGCTCGCCGATGAGGGGGATCATGATCTCGGGCACGATGGTCCACTCGGGATGACGGCCCTGGACAGCCAGCGCGGCCTTGATGACGGCCCTGGTCTGCATCTTGGCGATCTCGGGGAAGGTGACGGACAGGCGGCAGCCGCGGTGGCCCATCATGGGGTTAAACTCGTGCAGGCCCGCGATAATGGCCTTGATCTCAGCCACGGTCTTGCCCATGTCCTCGGCCAGCTTCTCGATGTCGGCCTCCTCGGTGGGAACGAACTCGTGCAGCGGGGGGTCCAGGAAGCGGATGGTGACGGGCAGGCCCTCCATGGCCTCGTAGATGCCCTCAAAATCGGACTGCTGCATGGGCTCCAGCTTGGCCAGGGCCTTCTCCCGCTGCTCCACGGTGTCGGAGCAGATCATCTCCCGGATGGCGGGGATGCGGTCGTCGTCGAAGAACATGTGCTCGGTGCGGCACAGGCCGATGCCCTCGGCGCCGAACTTCTTGGCCTGGGCGGCGTCGTGGGGGGTGTCGGCGTTGGTGCGCACACGCAGGCGGCGGTACTTGTCCGCCCAGCCCATGACTCGGGCGAACTCGCCGCCGATGGAGGCGGGGACGGTGGCCACGGGGCCGTCGTAGATCTTGCCGGTGGAGCCGTCCAGGGAGAGCCAGTCGCCCTCGTGGAAGGTCTTGCCCTTGAGCTCGAACTGCTTGTTCTCCTCGTCCATCTTGATCTCGCCACAGCCGGACACGCAGCAGCGGCCCATGCCCCGGGCCACCACGGCGGCGTGGGAGGTCATGCCGCCGCGCACGGTGAGGATGCCCTGGGCGGCCTTCATGCCCTCGATGTCCTCGGGAGAGGTCTCCAGCCGGACCAGCACCACCTTCTCACCCCGGGAGGCCCACTCCTTGGCGTCCTCGGCGGAGAACACGATCTTGCCGGAGGCGGCGCCGGGGGAGGCGCCCAGAGCGGTGGCCAGCAGGGGGGCCTCCTTCAGGGCCTGGCCGTCGAACTGGGGATGGAGCAGCGCGTCCAGGGAGCGGGGCTCGATCATGGCCACGGCCCGCTTCTCGTCGATCATGCCCTCGTCCACCAGGTCGCAGGCGATCTTGAGAGCGGCGGCGGGGGTGCGCTTGCCGTTGCGGGTCTGGAGCATGTACAGCTTGCCCGCCTCCACGGTGAACTCCATGTCCTGCATGTCGCGGTAGTGGTCCTCCAGGGTCTTGCACACGCCCTCGAACTGGGCAAAGGCCTCGGGGAACTTGTCCGCCATTTCGCTGATGGGCATGGGGGTGCGCACGCCGGCCACCACGTCCTCGCCCTGGGCGTTGGTCAAAAACTCACCGAACAGCTTGCGCTCGCCGGTGGCGGGGTTGCGGGTGAAGGCCACGCCGGTGCCGCAGTCGTCGCCCATGTTGCCGAAGGCCATGGACTGCACGTTGACGGCGGTGCCCCAGGAGTAGGGGATGTCGTTGTCCCGGCGGTAGACGTTGGCCCGGGGGTTGTCCCAGGAGCGGAACACGGCCTTGATGGCGCCCATCAGCTGCTCCTTGGGGTCGGTGGGGAAGTCGGAGCCGATCTTGGCCTTGTACTCGGCCTTGAACTGGCCGGCCAGCTCCTTCAGGTCGTCGGCGGTGAGCTCCACGTCCTGCTTGACGCCCTTCTTCTCCTTCATCTGGTCGATGAGCTGCTCGAAGTACTTCTTGCCCACCTCCATGACCACGTCGGAGTACATCTGGATGAAGCGGCGGTAGCAGTCCCAGGCCCAGCGGGGGTTGCCGGACTTGCGGGAGAGGACGTCCACCACGTCCTCGTTCAGCCCTAAGTTCAGGATGGTGTCCATCATGCCGGGCATGGAGGCCCGGGCGCCGGAGCGCACGGACACCAGCAGGGGGTTCTCCTTGTCGCCGAACTTCTTGCCGGTGATCTCCTCCATCTTGACGATGTAGTCCATGATCTGGGCCTGGATCTCATCGTTGATCTTCTGCCCGTCCTCATAGTACTGGGTGCACGCCTCGGTGGTGATGGTGAAGCCCTGGGGGACGGGCAGGCCGATGTTGGTCATCTCGGCCAGGTTGGCGCCCTTGCCGCCCAGGAGCTCCCGCATGTTGGCGTTGCCCTCTGAGAACAGGTAGACATATTTGTGAGCCATTGTACATTCCTCCAAACTTTTATCGGATGTGCGGGGATCAATGCGGGGGTAGTGGTTCTAATAACAATATTTTAACAGAGTACAAAGGGATGGTCAAGTAAGAGTTGGCTATCTTTTCGTATTTTTCCAGCGAATCGGGGGGTGCGGCTCCCACATGTGACAATTTACAAAAAACAGGAATGAATGGGGTATAAGCCTGTTTTGTGCGCTAAAATTCTGCACAGACGCAAAAAACTGTTGACAAAAACCGCTCTTGTGCTATGCTGAAAGCAGAAAACACAAAATCAGACAGTTCAGACGGGGCGGGCGGAGTCCGCCGCCGGGGAAAGGGGAAGTCACATATGGGCTACACCAGGGAAGACATCATCCGTATTGTGAGGGAGGAGGACGTGAAGTTCATCCGGATGCAGTTCACCGACATATTCGGACAGCTGAAGAACGTGGCCATCACCGCCTCCCAGATCGAGAAGGCGGTGGACAACCAGATCATGCTGGACGGCTCGTCCATCGAGGGCTTTGTCCGCATCAACGAGTCCGACCAATACCTCTATCCCGACCTGGACAGCTTCGTCGTCTTCCCCTGGGAGCCCCAGCACGCCAAGGTGGCAAGGCTGATCTGCGACGTGCACAACCCGGACGGCTCCTCCTTTGTGGGCGACCCCCGGGGCGTGTTGGAGCGGGTGCTGGAGCGGGCGAAGGCCATGGGCTACGACACCTTCAACGTGGGGCTGGAGGCGGAATTCTTCCTGTTCCAGACCGACGGGGAGGGCAAGCCCACGACAAAAACCAATGACGAGGCGGGGTACTTTGATCTGGGCCCCCTGGACCACGGCGAGCCCACCCGGCGGCGTATCTGCCTGGCTTTGGAGCAGATGGGGTATGAGATCGAGGCGTCCCACCACGAGGTGGCCCCCGGCCAGCACGAGATCGACTTCAAGTACGCCCCCGCCCTGGAGTGCGCCGACAAGATTATGACCTTCAAGCTGGCGGTCAAGACCATCGCCCAGCGGGACGGCCTCCACGCCACCTTCATGCCCAAGCCCATCTACGGCCTGGCGGGCAATGGGATGCATACCAACATGTCCCTGTTCCGGGACGGGAGGAACGTGTTCTTTGACGAGCGGGGGGAAAACGGGCTGTCCAAGGAGTGCTACTCCTTCATCGCGGGCATACTGGCCCACATGAAGGGTATGGCCGCCATCACCAACCCCCTGGTCAACTCCTACAAGCGGTTGGTCCCCGGCTTCGAGGCCCCCTGCTACATGGCCTGGTCCGCCTCCAACCGCTCCACCCTCATCCGCATCCCCGCCTCCCGGGGCCAGGGCACCCGGGTGGAGCTGCGCTGCCCTGACCCGGCCTGCAACCCCTACCTGTCCCTGGCGGTGTGCCTGGCGGCGGGGCTGGACGGCATCGCCAAGGGCCTGACCCCGCCCCCGGAGGTGACGGAGAACATCTTCGCCATGACCCCCGCCACCCGGAAGCGCCGGGGGGTGGAGGCCCTGCCCGGCTCCCTGGAGGAGGCTCTTATCGCCATGAAGAAGGACAAGCTGGTGATGGCGGCCCTGGGCCAGCACGTCACCCGGCAGTACATCGCGGGCAAGGAGGCCGAGTGGGATGAGTACCGCACCCGGGTGTCCTCTTGGGAACGGGATAAATATATTATTAATTATTAAGACTTTGCTCTGCTTCCATCTAAATCAAACGTATTTCAGTACAATATACTTTGGGGAAGCAGGAAGGCCGCGGCGAATTAAAAGTTCTTTTTTCAAGGAAAAGAACATTGAAGTGCCTTTGACCGCATAGGCTCCCCTGTAAGGAGGGGAGCCTATGCGCTTTACCAAAATGCACGGCCTGGGCAACGACTACATTTTTTTGAACTGCATGGAGAGCCTGCCGGAGGACCTGCCCGGCCTGGCCCGCCGCCTGTCGGACCGCCACTTCGGGGTGGGGGGCGACGGCATCATCTGCGTGTGCCCGCCGGACCGGGGGGACTTCAAAATGCGGATGTTCAACGCCGACGGCTCCGAGGGGGCCATGTGCGGCAACGGTGTCCGCTGTTTCGGCAAGTACGTATACGATCGGGGGCTGACGGACAAACGCCACCTCACCATCGAGACCGGGGCGGGGGAGCGGGAGCTGTCCCTGCTCATCCGGGACGGCGCGGTGACGGGGGCGGTGGTGGGCATGGGCGCGCCCGCCTTGGGGGAGCCTGTGGAGCTGTTGCTGGACGGGAGGAACTATACCGCCCGCCCCGTGTCCATGGGCAATCCCCACGCTGTGGTGGAGGTGGACGAACCCGCCGCCCTGGACCTGTCTGTCATCGGCCCGCTGGTGGAGAGATACCCCGCCTTTCCCCACCGGGTGAACGCCGAGTTCGTCCGGGCGCTGAACCGGCGGGAGCTGGAGATGCGGGTGTGGGAGCGGGGCAGCGGTGAGACCCTGGCCTGCGGCACCGGGGCCTGCGCCAGCGCGGCGGTCATGATGGCCGCCGGGAGGCTGGAGCGGGAGGCGGTGGTCCATCTGGCCGGGGGGGACCTGATCGTCCGCTGGGACGAAAAATCCGGCCAAATGTTCATGACGGGTCCCGCCGTTGCTGTGTTTGATGGCGAAACTGCCGATTGACCGGGGGATTTGGCCTGTGGTACAATGATTTAACCAGATAAAGTAAAGGAGTGGTCCCCATGGCCCACATTAACCAGAATTTCCAAAAGCTCCCTGGAGGCTACCTGTTCCCGGAGATCGGCCGCCGGGTGCGGGCCTTTTCCGCCCAAAACCCGCCCATGCCCCTCATCCGCTTAGGGATTGGCGACGTGACCCAGCCTCTGGCGCCCGCAGTGGTGGAGGCCATGGTGAAGGCCTCCCGGGAGATGGGGGTGAAGGAGACCTTCCGGGGCTACTGCGAGGAGACCTGCGCCGCCTACGACTTTTTGCGCTTCGCCATCCGGGACGATTACAAGGCCCGGGGGGTGGATATCGCCGACGACGAGATTTTCGTGTCCGACGGGGCCAAGACCGACTGCGGCAGCATCGGGGATATTTTCTCGGTGGACAATGTGGTGGCGGTGTGCGACCCGGTGTATCCGGTCTACGTGGATACCAGCGCCATGGCGGGGAGGGCCGGGGACTTCGACGGGGAGAAATGGACGGATCTGGTCTACCTGCCCTGTACGGCGGAGAATGATTTCTTCCCCGGCCTGCCCGAGGGGGGCAAGGTGCCCGACCTCATCTACATCTGCTCCCCCAACAACCCCACCGGGGCGGCGGCCACCTATGACCAGCTCAAGACCTGGGTGGACTACGCCAACGCCCACGGCAGCGTGATTTTGTTCGACTCCGCCTACGAGGCGTTCATCACCCAGGAGGGGATTCCCCACAGCATTTTCGAGGTGGAGGGGGCCAAGACCTGCGCCATCGAGTTCCGCTCCTTCTCCAAGTCCGCCGGGTTCACCGGCAACCGCTGCGCCTATACGGTCATCCCCAAAGCGCTGGAGCGGGAGGGGGTGTCCCTGCGGGCGCTGTGGAACCGCCGCCAGGGCAGTAAGTTCAATGGCGTGCCCTATGTCATCCAGCGGGCGGCGGAGGCGGCCCTCTCTCCAGAGGGGAAGGCCCAGACCAAGCTGGCCATTGACTACTACCTGAACAACGCCAAGGTCATCCGGGAGGGGCTGACCGCCGCGGGGCTCACGGTGTACGGCGGGGTGAACGCCCCCTATCTCTGGGTCAAGACTCCCGGGGACACCCCCTCCTGGGACTTCTTCGACACCCTGCTGAAGCGGGCCTGTGTGGTCACCACCCCCGGCGCGGGCTTCGGCCCCAGCGGGGAGGGCTACATCCGCATCACCGCCTTCGGGGACGCGGACGCCACCAAAGAGGCGGTCCAGCGTATCGTGTCCGTACTGAAGTAGTGGTTTATTCCTTTGCCTTGGAAGAAAAGGAACCGAAAAAGAACTTTAGACCCGCCTGGAGCGTTGCTCCAGGCGGGTCTTTTATAGATGTAAATACTTTCGTATCGAGAACGCGAAACGAAGTTTCGCGTCAGTTGTCACGCTGCGCCTGTTCGCGACACGGTTCTAACTCCTCCGACTCTGGGAAAACCCCTCCGGGGCCTGCGGCCCCTTCTTGGTTTTCCCTCCGCTTCGGAGTTAGCCCGCTGCTCACGACGGCTCCGCGCTTTTAAAAGTTTCTTTTCGGCTCCTTTTCTTTTCAAAGAAAAGGAGCGCCCTTGACCTTTCCTTGCCGGAATATTTCGGGACACGCCCTCATAGGATTGGGGTACAAAGGCGGTGAACGGTATGGACGAAAGAAAACCCTGGGAGCGGGCGGCGGCGGTGCTGCCCGTCCCACTGCGCTCCAGCCTGGGGGCCCTGGGGGGGGACAAGCTGGAGCGGGCGGAGGAATTTCGATTGCGGCGGGGCTTTCCCATGACGGTGCTGCTCCCCCAGGGGGAGGCGGAGACAGAGGGCCCGCCCGTGGGGGAGGAGGAGCTGCGGCAGGCGGTGGAGAACGCCACCCAAGCCTCCGCCCACACGGCGCTGGACCGGGTGCGGCAGGGGTTCGTCACCCTGCGGGGGGGCCACCGGATGGGCCTGTGCGGCACGGCCGCCAGGAAGGATGGACAGATCGTCACCCTCCGGGAGCTGTCCTCCCTGTCCATTCGGGTGGCCCGGAGCGTCACCGGGCTGGCGGGCCCGCTGCTGCCCCGGCTGACGGAGGACGGGCGGTTTTTGAGCACCCTGATCCTGGCCCCGCCTGGGGCGGGCAAGACCACCCTGCTCCGGGATCTGGTGCGGGCGCTGTCAGACGGGGAGGGGTGCGCCCCCCACCGGGTGGCGGTGGCCGACGAGCGGGGGGAGATCGCCGCTCTGTGGCGGGGGGAGCCCCAGCTGTATGTGGGGCGGCACACTGATGTGCTGGACGGCTGCCCCAAGGGGGAGGGGCTGTCCATCCTCATCCGGGGGATGAATCCCCAGGCGGCGGCGGTGGACGAGCTGAGCGGCGATGAGGATGTTCAAGCCGTGGCCGAGGCGGCGGGGTGCGGCGTGGCGGTGCTGGCCACCGCCCATGGGACGGGGCTGGACGACCTGGGCCGCCGCCCCGCCTGCCGGGCGCTGCTGTCCTCCGGGACCTTCCGGCGGCTGGTGGTGCTGGAGCGCCGGGGCGGGGAGCGGTCCGCCCGGGTGGAGGTCCTGCCATGACCCGGCTGCTGGGGGCCGTGCTGGTGATTGCCGGGTGCGGGGCGCTGGGCCTGGGGGCCGTGGCCCGGCTGGAGGGCCGGGTGCGGGACCTGGGGGAGCTGGCGGCGGGGCTGGACGCCCTCCAGCGGGAGCTGGGCTGGCGGCTGGCCCCTCTGCCCCAGGCGCTGGAGGGGGCCGCCCGGGCGGTCCGGGGCCCGGCGGCGGAGTTTTTTGCCCGGTGCGCCCGGCGGGCCCGCTCGCCGGAGGGACAGGCCTTTCAGGAGATCTGGCGGGAGGAGCTGGAGCGTGCCTGCCTCCGGCTGAAGCTGGAGGACAAGGTGCTGCTGGAGCGGCTGGGCGGGGTGCTGGGCCGGTACGACGGGGACAGCCAGCGGCTGGCCCTGGAGGACGCGGCGGCGGGGCTGCGCGCCCTCCAGGGGGCGGCGGCGGATGACCGGAGCCGCCTGGGCCGGGTGTACGGGGTGCTGGGGGCGGCGGCGGGCCTGCTGACGGTTATTTTGCTGCTGTAACGCCCCGCGACATGACTTAGAAGGACGGATATGACACGCCGGCACTCCCATGCGAGGAGCGGGGGAGAGCCGAATGAACCATACATAGGAGGACGGATGATGGACGTGGACCTCATTTTTAAAATTGCCGCCATCGGCATTCTGGTGTCGGTGCTCAACCAGGTGCTCACCCGGTCGGGCCGGGACGAGATGGCCACCATGACCACCCTGGTGGCGCTGGTGGTGGTGCTGATGATCGTGGTGCGGCAAATCAACGACCTGTTCACCCTGGTGAAAAACCTGTTCGGGCTGTGAGCGGCGTGGTGAAGATTGCGGCGGCGGCGGTGGCGGCGGCGCTGTGCGCGGTGGTGGTGCGCAAGCAGTCCCCGGAGATCGCCCTGGCCCTGGGCATCGGGGCCTGCGCCCTCATCGTGCTGTCCTGCTCGGGGGCGCTGGAGTCGGCGGTGGGGCTGGCGGACAAGCTGGCCCAGACCGGGGGGCTGTCCGCACAGGTGGTGGAGCCGGTGATGAAAACCGCGGGCATCGCCATCGTCACCCGGCTGGCCGCCGACTTCTGCAAGGACGCCCAGGAGGGGGGGCTGGCCTCGGCGGTGGAGTTGGGGGGGACGGCCCTGGCCCTTGCGGCGGCTCTGCCGCTGATGGCGGCGGTGCTGGATGTGCTCGCCCAGCTGCTGTAGGGGGTGGGGCCATGGGAAGAGCGTGGGCGGTTTTGGCGGGGCTGGCCCTTCTGTCCGCCCTGTGCCTCCCCGTCCGGGCCCTCACGGGGCAGGAGGCCCTGGAGCGGCAGGAGGAGCTCATCGACCTGGAGGGGCTCCAGCGGGCGGCGGAGGAGAGCGGCGGCACGGCTCAATACGGGGCCTCGCTGGACGAGGGGCTGGAGGCCCTGCTGGACACGGGAACCAGGGAGCTGGGCGGTGCGGTGCGCAAGGCGGCCCGGTCGGGGGCCCTGCTGCTGGTGATTTTGATGTTCTGCGCCCTGGCGGAGTCGGTGGGCGAGCTGGGGAAGGGGAGCGTGAAGGCCGCCTCCCTGGCGGGGACACTGGCGGTGGCGGCGGTGGCGGTGGCGGACGTGAACTCCCTGCTGGGGCTGGGCCGGGGGGCCATGGAGAACATGGCCTCCTTCGCCAACGTGCTTCTGCCAGCGGTGGCGGTGGTGACGGCGTGTACCGGGGCGGTGACGGGGGCGGCGGCCCGGCAGATGGCGGCGGCGCTGTTCTCGGGGCTCTTGGCCAACCTCATCAGTGGGCTGCTGGTGCCCCTGCTGTACGGCTATATCGCCGCCTCGGTGGCCCAGGCGGCCCTGGGAAGGGAGGAGCTGAAGCGGATGGCGGACCTTTTGAAGTGGGCGGTGACTACGGTTCTCACCATCGCCACCATCGCCTTTGTGAGCTACCTGACGGCCAGCGGGGTGGTGGCGGGGACGGCGGACGCGGCGGCGGTGAAGGCGGCCAAGTTCGCCATCTCCGGGGCGGTGCCGGTGGTGGGGGGCATTTTGTCCGACGCGGCGGAGACGGTGCTGGCCTCCGCCGGGGTCCTCCGGGGGACGGTGGGGGTGTTCGGCATGGTCACCGTGCTGGGGCTGTGTCTGGTGCCCCTGCTGCGGCTGGCGGTGCACTACCTGGCCTATAAGCTGGTGGCTGCCCTGGCCTCCGCCCTGGGCAGCGGCCCCCCCTGCGCACTGGTGGACCGGCTCAGCTCCGCCTTCGGCCTGGTGCTGGGGATGATGGGGGCCAGCTGCCTACTGCTGCTCATCACCCTGGTGTCCTGCCTGTCGGTGGCCGCCGCATGATGGGCTTTGTGCGTACCTGGCTGCTGGGGGTGACGGCGGCGGCGCTGGTGCTGGCCCTGGCGGAGGCCCTGGCCCCGGAGGGGAGCGTAAAAAAGGTGTGCCGCCTGGCGGGGGGGATGGCCCTGCTGCTGGCGGCGGCGGGGCCGGTGCTGGACGCGCTGGACGACGCCGCCCTCACCCGGGCGGTGGAGGGCTGGCGGGACCGATCCCAACAGTATGAGCAGGAGCTGGAGGAGCGCAATGAACAGCTCTATCTGGCTATCATAGAGGAGGAGACCGCCGCATATGTTATGGACAAGGCGAGAGAATTCGGCTTTGAATGCGATGTGGAGGTGACCTTCGGCTATGGCGAGAACGGCGTGCCCTGCCCCTGGGAGGTCACCGCCCGGGGGAAGTGGATTCCGGAGCAACGCGGCCGGATGGAGCGGCTGCTGGAGGAGGAGCTGGGCGTGCCCGTCCAGCGGCAACACTACGAGGAGATACTGCCATGAGGGTCCAATGGAAGCCGGAACAGCTGTGGAAGCTGCTGGACAAGTACAAATATGTGCTCTTGGTGCTGGCGGCGGGGCTGGCGCTGCTGCTGTGGCCGTCGGGAAAGGGGGAGGAGCCCGCTCCCGACGTCTCCGGCGGGGCAGGGGAGGAGTTCGACCTGGCGGCGCTGGAGGAGAAGCTGTCCCGGACCCTGTCCCAGGTGGAGGGGGCGGGGGAGGTGACGGTGGTGCTCACGGTGAAGAGCGGCGCGGAGCAGGTGCCCCTCACCGACCGCTCCACCTCCAGCCGGGAGCGGGACAGCCAGGTGGAGGAGAAAACGGTGGTGGTCAATACCGGCTCCGGCCAGCAGGCGGCGGTGCGCCTGGAGCGCGCCCCGGTGTTCCAGGGGGCGGTGGTGGTGTGCCCCGGAGGGGATCAGGCGCAAGTGCGCCTGCTGCTCACCCAGGCGGTGTCCGCCCTCACCGGGCTGGGGACGGACCGGATCACCATATGCAAAGGGGGATGAGCCCCCAAAAATGAAGAAGATGAATTGGAGGACTGGATCATGAGTGTGTGGAAACGAAACGCGGTCGTGGTGGCCATCGTGCTGTTTGTGGGGGCGGCGGTGTATTTGAACTGGTCCTACGGCCGGGAGGCCGCGGCGGCGGAGGGCGGAGGGGACGGCAAGCTGCTGGGCCAGGCCGCCCTGGTCAACGGCAAGGACGGCAAGCAGGCCGGAGGTGGCAAGGGGGCGGGGGACGCCCAGTCCAGCGCCCAGCCCGGCGCCGACCCCGACCCCAGCGCCTCCCCCAGCGCCGCCGGGGAGCAGACGGGCTACTTCGCCTCCGCCCGGCTCAACCGCCAGCAGGCCCGGGACAGCGCCCTGGAGCTGCTCCAGCAGGCGGCGGCGGACGCAGGCGCCCAGCAGGATATCATCGACGAGGCCAACGCCTCCATCCAGACCATGGCGGCCCAGACCATGTCCGAGGCCCAGGTGGAGAACCTGGTCACCGCCAAGGGCTACGGCGACTGCGTGTGCTTCATCAACGAGAACAGCGCCAGCGTGGTGGTGTCGTCCACGGAAAACGGCCTGAGTGAGAACGACGTGACCAAGATCATGGAGATCGTCAAGGAGGAGACGGGGCTGGCGGCGGATAAGATCAAGGTGATTGAAACTGAGCCGTGAGCGTGATAACACCTTTAGAGACGCCCCAAAATAAGGATTGTAATTTTTGGGACAGGGTGATATAATAGCCTCAGCATTTGGTAAAGGAGCGTGAGGCGACATGGCCGAGGGCAGGGAATATATCTCCCACGAGAGTGAGCTGGGCAGCGTCAGCATTTCCGAGGAGGTGCTCACCATCATCGCCGCCGCCGCGGCGGTGGACGTGGAGGGGGTCAGCTCTCTGGGGTCGGGCCTGAACAGCGAGGGCGCCGCCACCGCAAACCGGAAGGCGCTGACCAAGGGCGTGCGCCTGTGGGTGGAGGAGGAACGGGTCACCGTGGACCTGCCCATCCTGGTGCGGTACGGCTATGTGGTCACCGACGTGGCCAAGGCGGTGCAGGAGGCGGTGTTTGCCGCCGTGGAGAACACCAGCGGGCTGGAGGTGGCCCAGGTCAACGTCACTGTGGTGGGTGTGACCTTCCAAAAGTGAATCGCGTTGGAGAGCCGGGCCGCGGGTCCGGCTCTCAGCTTGTTGAGATGACACGGAACACACCCCGCGACGGCCGCTTTTTTCATGAAAAAAGGGGTTTCTTTTTTTGCGGCGTTCGTGTATAATAAAACGAATATACAATATGGGCCGCTGTGCCCGATGAGACAGCCCGGCGCGGCCGCCGGGAGAGGAGGAGTCCCCATGAACAGAAGCACCGCCCGGGAAATCGCCGTCCATTTCGCCTTTGAGCTGGCCTTTTCCGATGAGTCGGCCCGGCAGATGCTGGACCGGGAGCTGACCGAGGAGTCCTTTGCCCAGCGCTCCCAGGACGAGCCCTTGTATACCCAGTTCCCCGGCCCGGAGGAGCGGGACTATATCACCCGGCTGGTGCTGGGGGTGGGGGGCCACGGGGCGGAGCTGGACGGCTACATCGAGAAGTACGCCAAGGGCTGGAGGTTCTACCGCATCGACCGGGTGGCCTCCGCCATCATGCGGGTGGCTATGTATGAGATCCTGTATATGCCCGACATCCCCAACCGGGCGGCCATCAATGAGGCGGTGGAGATCGCCAAGGGCTACCTGGACGAAGAGGTGGTCAAGTTCATCAACGGCATTTTGGGCTCCTTCGTCCGCACCGAGCTGCCGGAGCAGGAGTGAGCGCCATGAGTGGACTGTGCCTGGGCTTTGACACCAGCAATTACACCACCTCCGCCGCCGTGTTTGGCGAGGGCAGGGCGGAAAACCGGGGGAAGCTGCTCACCGTCCCCGAGGGGGCGCTGGGCCTGCGCCAGAGCGACGCTTTGTTCCAGCATGTGAAGCGGCTGCACCTGATGGTGGAGCAGCTTCGGGCCGACGGGGCGCTGGGGCAGATCGCCGCCGTGGGGGCGTCCACCCGCCCCCGGGAGGTGGAGGGCTCCTACATGCCCTGCTTCCTGGTGGGGGAGGGGGAGGGCCGTGCCCTGGCGGCGGCCCTGGGGGTTCCCTTTTATCCCTGCTCTCACCAGCAGGGCCACGTGGCCGCGGCGGCCTGGTCGGCGGGCCGGGAGGACCTGCTGGACAAGCCCCATTTGGCGTGGCACCTGTCCGGGGGCACCACCGAGCTTCTCCGGGTGGACCCGGAGGGCCACACCGTCCGGGCCGAAGTGGTGGGGGGCACCAGCGATATCGCCGCGGGCCAGCTCATCGACCGGGCCGGGGTGCTGCTGGGGCTGCCCTTCCCGGCGGGCAAGGCGCTGGACGCGCTCTACCCCCAGGCGGAGAAGGAGCTGTCTTTCCGGGTGAAGCTGGACGGGCTGACCTTCTCCCTGTCCGGCATGGAGAACAAGGTGAAGGAGCTGGCGGAAAAGGGCGAGGCCCCCGCCGATGTCGCCCGGTTCACCATCGACACCATCATGGATGTGCTGCTGCGGGCCACCAGGGAAGCCCAGCGGCGCTGGCCCGGCCTGCCCGTGCTGTGCTCGGGGGGCGTGGCCTCCAACCGGCAGATCCGCTCCACCATGGAGAGGGCCTGCGGCGCGGTGTTCGCCCAGCCGCAATATGCCACGGACAACGCCCTGGGGGTGGCCATCCTGGCCCATCGGGCCCTGGAGCGGGGGGTGCGGGGGTGAATATTGCCAATTTACCTGTCTATACTGTATCTCAGCTCAACGGCTACGTGAAGGAGCTGATGGAGGACGACCCCCTGCTCACCGGGCTGCTGGTGCGGGGAGAGGTCTCCAACTACAAGTGCTATCCCTCCGGCCACCACTACTTTTCCCTGAAGGATGAAAACGCCTCCCTGCGGTGCGTCATGTTCCGGGGGGAGGCGGCGAGGCTGCGTTTCCGCCCCGCCAACGGGATGCGGGTGGTGGCCTTCGGCCGGGTGTCCGTCTACCCCCGGGACGGACAGTACCAGCTCTACTGCACCGAGCTGCTCCAGGACGGCCGGGGAGCGCTGGACGAGGCGTTTGAAAAGCTGCGCCGCCGCCTGGAGGCGGAGGGGCTGTTTTCCCCGGAAAACAAGCGGCCCCTGCCCAAATATCCGAATAAAATCGCCCTGGTCACCTCCCCGGCGGGGGCGGCGGTGCGGGATATGCTGCGCGTTCTGGGGGCCCGGTGGCCGATGGCCCAGGTGCTGGTGGTCCCTGTCCGGGTCCAGGGGACGGAGGCGGCGGGGGAGATCGCCGCCGCCATCCACCGGGTCAACAACCGGGCGGATGTTGACCTCATTATCACTGGCCGGGGGGGCGGCTCCAAGGAGGACCTGTGGGCCTTCAACGAGGAGGTGGTGGCCCGGGCCGTCTACCTGTCCAACATCCCGGTGATCTCCGCCGTGGGCCACGAGCCGGACGTGACCATCGCCGACTACGTGGCGGACCTGCGGGCGGCGACACCGTCCAACGGGGCGGAGCTGGCGGTGCCGGACCAGAACGAGGAGCGCGCGCGGCTGGCCCAGCTGGACCGGCGGCTGGCCCGGGCCCTGCAGGGCCGTCTGACGGCGGGGCGGCGGGAGCTGGACCGCCTGAAAAACAGCCGTGCCCTGCGAAGCGTCAAAACTCCCATCCAGGACCGGCGGCTGGCGGTGGACGACCTGCGCCGCCGGATGGGGCTGGCCCTGAGGAGCGAGGCGGGGCGGGAGCGGCAGAGGCTGAACGCGCGGAAGGCGCGGCTTCCCCTGTTAATAGAGGCGAGGCTGACCGCCCGGCGGGGCCGTTTGGGCCGTCTGGCGGCGGGGCTGGACGCCCTGAGCCCGCTGAAGGTGCTGGGTCGGGGCTACGCCATCGCCAAAAGGGAAAAAAACGTGGTGTCGTCCATTGCCCAGGCACAGCTGGGAGACAAGCTGGACGTGCTGGTGTCCGACGGCGTGCTGCGCTGCGCGGTTGAGGAAAAGGAGGAGCGGACATGGCAGTGAAAAAACAGTCTTTTGAGGACTCGATGGAGCGCCTGGAGGCCATTGTGGCCCAGCTGGAGAAGGGGGAGTGCGGCCTGGACCAGTCCCTGAAGCTGTTCGAGGAGGGGGCAAGGCTGGCTGGCACCTGCGAGGAGCTGCTGGACCAGGCCGAGCAGAAGGTGAGCCTCCTCCTGGCCGATGACAAGGAAATTCCCTTCACGGAGGGTACCGGCGATGGACTTTAAGCGGGAGTATCAGGAGGCCCTGGAGCTGGCGGAAGGGGAGCTGAAAAACGCCTTTGCCGACGACATGGACGGCCCCCAGGGCGAGCTGCTGGAGGCCATGCGGTACAGTCTGCTGGCCGGGGGAAAGCGGGTGCGGCCGGTGCTGGCGCTGAAGTTCTGCCAGGCGCTGTGCGGGGAGATGGAACCGGCGCTGGACTATGCCTGTGGAGTAGAAATGCTTCACACCTATTCCCTCATCCACGACGACCTGCCCTGCATGGACGACGACGACCTGCGCCGGGGCAAGCCCACCTGCCATGTGAAATACGGCCAGTGGCTGGCCCTGCTGGCGGGGGACGCCCTTCAGGCGGCGGCCTTTGAGCGCCTCGCCTCTTCCAAGCGGACCACCTCGGCCGCCAACGGCAGGGCCTGCGCCATCCTGGCCCGGGCGGCTGGCTGTGGCGGCATGTGCGCGGGGCAGTACCTGGACATCAAATGGGAGGGTCAGGAGCCGCCCGACGGCTGCGGCCTGGAGCAGATCGACGCCTGGAAAACCGGGGCTTTGCTGGAGGCGGCCTGCCTGCTGGGGCTGACGGCCTCGACCGTGGAGCCCACTCCGGACCAGTGGGAGGCGGCCCGGCGGTATGCCAGCCATGTGGGGATGGCCTTCCAGATCCGGGATGATATGCTGGACGTGGAGTCCACCCAGGAGGAGCTGGGCAAGCCCATCGGCTCCGACGTCCAAAATGGAAAGAATACCTACGCCGCCCGGTACGGCCTGGACAGGTGCCGGGAGCTGGTGGGCCAGCTGACGGAAAAGGCCAAGCGGAGCGTACAGGGGGCCTTTGAGCGCTCAGAATTCCTGTGTGCCCTTGCCGACTCGCTGGCGGCGCGGAAAAATTGAGGCGGGGGCCGCGGGCCCGCCCATGACGAAGGAGAGATGTGTGATGGTCAGTCCGGTCCTGTTGATCGCCATTTCCGCCTGGGCGTTGGCCCAGGTGCTGAAGCTGCTGATCGCCACGGCGGTCTATCGGAAGTTCGACATCACCTATCTCACCACCGGGGGCGGTATGCCCAGCTCCCACTCCGCCCTGGTGTGCGCCGCCGCCGTGTCCTGCGGCATGAGCGCGGGGTTTGACACGCCGGTGTTCGCGGTGGCGGCGGTGATGGCCTTTATCGTCATGTACGACGCGGCCAACGTGCGCCGGGAGACGGGGGAGCAGGCCAAGGTGCTCAACTACATCCTGCGCAACTGGAGCGAGGTCAGGCCGGAGGAGTTTGAGGACGAGCTGAAGGAGCTCATCGGCCACACCCCCTTCCAGGTGGCTATGGGGGCGGTGCTGGGCGTGGCGGTGGGCCTGCTGGGCGGTTTTATCGTGTACGGATTTTGAGAGGGAAGAGGGGTGTCCCCCAAAGCCGTCCTTCGGCTTTTTGGGGATTTGAGGAGGGGCGGCGAAGGATGTGAGGCCTGCCCCGGCGAAAGGAAGTGGGGTCCATGGGTCCGGAACAGCTGAATACCCTGACCGACATCCAGGCAAAGCTGCTGTGCGACCAGCTGCGGGAGCAGATCATCGACAGCGTGTCCAAGACCGGGGGCCATCTGGCCTCCAGCCTGGGGGTGGTGGAGGCCACGGTGGCCGTCCACCGGGTGTTCGATCTGGAGACCGACCGGCTGGTGTTTGACGTGGGCCACCAGTGCTACGCCCACAAGATCCTCACCCAGCGGGGGGGCCAGATGGACCGACTGCGCAAGCTGGGCGGCCTGTCCGGCTTCCCCAAGCCCCGGGAGCACCGCTCGGACGCTTTTATCGCCGGCCACGCCTCCAACGCGGTGTCGGTGGCCCTGGGCATGGCCCGAGCCAGGACCCTCAACAGGGAGGACTATTGCGTCTTAGCCATGCTGGGGGACGGGGCCATGACCGGCGGGCTGGCCTACGAGGGGCTGTCCGACGCGGGGCAGAGCGGGGAGCAGCTGGTGGTCATCCTCAACGACAACGGCATGTCCATCACCAAAAATGTGGGCGGGGTGGCCCGGCATCTGGCCCAGCAGCGGCTCAAGCCCCAGTATTTGCAGTTTAAAAAGGTTTACAAGCGAGTCACCGGCGCCACCGCCGCGGGCCGCGGGCTGTACCGCTTTACCCACAAGGCCAAGCAGGCGGTGAAAAACGCCGTCCTCCACTGCAGCATGTTCGAGGACATGGGCTTTACTTACCTGGGCCCGGTGGACGGCCACGACGTGAGCTACCTCACCCGGCTGCTGCGCTACGCCAAGGAGCTGAACGGCCCCGTCCTGCTCCACATCAAGACCGTCAAGGGGAAGGGCTATCCCCCGGCGGAAAAGGAGCCGGACCGCTTCCACGGGGTTGGGCCCTTCCGGGTGGAGGACGGGACGCCCCTCAAGGCGGGCGGGGAGAGCTTTTCCTCCGTGTTCGGGGACACCCTGCGCCAGCTGGCCCGGGAGCGGGAGGATGTGGCCGCCATCACCGCCGCCATGCCCGACGGTACGGGGCTGGTGGGCTTTGCCCGGGAGTACCCAGATCGCTTTTTTGACGTGGGCATTGCCGAGGGCCACGCGGTAGCCATGGCGGCGGGCATGGCCAAGCAGCGGGTCATTCCGGTGGCGGCCATCTACTCCACCTTTTTGCAAAGAGCCTATGACATGCTCATCCACGACGTGGCCATCCAGGGGCTGCACGTGGTGCTGGGGGTGGACCGGGCGGGGCTGTCCGGCGAGGACGGGGAGACCCACCACGGCGTGTTCGACGTGGCCTACCTCAGCTCGGTGCCTGGCATGAAAATTTACTGCCCCGCCAGCTTTGAGGAACTGCGCGCCATGCTGCGCCACGCGGTGGAGAAGGTGAGGGGCCCGGTGGCCGTGCGCTACCCCAAGGGGGGCGAGGGGGAGTTTAAGGCCCTGTGCGGCGTGGAGGGGGCCAGCGTCATCCGTCCGGGCGGGTCCGTGACCATCGCCGCCTACGGCACCATGATAAACGAGGCGCTGGAGGCCGCCCGCCTGCTGGAGAAAAAGGGAAAATCCGCCCAGGTGGTGAAGCTCAACAGCATCGCCCCCCTGGACGTGGAGGCCATAGTCGCCTGCGCAAAAAAGACCGGACGGCTGGTGGTGGCGGAGGAGTGCGTGGACGCGGGCTGCGTGGGGCGGCGTATCGCCTCCGAGCTTGCCCTGCGGAGTGTGAGCGGGGTCAGGCTGGCCCTGGTGAACTTGGGGGACCGGTTTGTGCAGCACGGGACGGTGCCCGAGCTGAGGGCGCTGTGCGGCATCGACGGAGACGGCATTGCCCGCCGCGCGCTGGAGGTGATGGACCGTGGCTAAAAAGCGTGTGGACCTGCTGCTGGTGGAGCGGGGGCTGGCGGACACCCGGCAAAAGGCCCAGGCCGTCATCATGGCGGGCCAGGTGTACTCCGGGGAGCGGCGCTGTGACAAGGCGGGGCTGGCCCTGGAGGAGGACGCGCCCCTGGAGGTCCGGGGCGGCCTGCGCTACGTGAGCCGGGGGGGCCTGAAGCTGGAGAAGGCCATGCAGTGCTTTCCCATTACCCTGACGGATAAGACTGCCGCCGACATTGGGGCCTCCACCGGCGGCTTTTCCGACTGTATGCTCCAAAACGGGGCCAAAAAGGTGTACGCCGTGGACGTGGGCTATGGGCAGCTGGCCTGGTCCATCCGAAACGACCCCCGGGTGGTGTGCCTGGAGCGCACCAACGCCCGGTATCTCACGGCGGAGCAGATCCCCGAGCCCCTGGACTTCGCCTCCATCGACGTGTCCTTCATCTCCCTGGGGCTGATTCTGCCCGCCCTGCGGCCGCTGATGGCGCCGGGGGGCCAAGTCGCCGCCCTGGTGAAGCCCCAGTTTGAGGCGGGGAAGGACAAGGTGGGTAAAAAGGGGGTGGTCCGGGACCCAGCGGTCCATCTGGAGGTGCTGGAGCGCTTTTTGGACCACGCCGCCCAGGCGGATTTCTCTGTGCTGGGGCTGGACTTCTCCCCCATCCGAGGGCCGGAGGGAAATATCGAATACCTGGGCTTTCTCCAGGCGGGGGCCGGGGAGAGGCTTGCTTTTGACTTGAGGGAGCTGGTGGACCGCTCCCACCAGGCGCTGAAGGGGTGAGGAAAACATGAAAGTTGTGCTGTGCCCCAACCCCTACCGGGACCGGGGGCTCCGGGCGGCCCAGGCCGCCCAGCGGATTCTGGAGAACGCCGGGGCCCAGACCGCCATCTGCCTGCCCTTCGAGGTGGACCAGGGCAGCCGCCTGGACCTGCCCGCCGGGACGGCCCTGGGCCAGATCGAGGAGGAGCTGGAGGACGCCAACGTGCTGGTGTGCTTCGGCGGGGACGGCACCATCCTCCACGCCGCCCATGAGGCCAACGCCCGGAATATCCCCATTCTGGGGGTAAATCTGGGCAGCATCGGCTTCATGGCGGAGCTGGAGCACGGGGAGCTGTCCCTGTTGGCCCGCCTGGCCGGGGGGCGGTTTGGCATCGAGCGGCGGATGATGCTGGACGTGTCCGTGCGCCGGGAGGGGCGGCGGGTGTTTGACCAGCAGGCCCTCAATGACGCGGTGCTCACGAAAGGCGCGGTGGCCCGGGTACTGGATTTGGAGGTCACCGGGGACCGGGTGACCATCTCCTCCTTCTCCGGGGACGGCATCGTGGTGTCCACCCCCACCGGGTCCACCGCCTACTCCATGGCGGCGGGGGGGCCCATTGTGGAGCCCACCGCGGCCAATATCATCATCGCCCCCATCTGCGCCCACTCCCTCCACGCCAAGCCCTTTGTGCTGGACGCGGCCAGGGCGGTGGGGGTCCGGCTGGCGCCGGGGAGCAAAAAGACCGCCTACCTGTCGGTGGACGGGGGGCGGGCCTTCCGGGTGCAGCCGGGGGACTGGGTGGAGTGCCGCCGGTCAAGGCAGACCACCCAGATGGTCAAGCTCACCGGGCGGAGCTTTTACGAGCGCATCAATCAAAAGCTGGGAAAGGCGTGAAAAACTTGAAGGCAAAACGACAGGCGGAGATTCTGCGCATCATCGCGGAGCAGGACGTGGAGACCCAGGAGCAGATGCTGGACCAGCTGGGACGGCGGGGCATCCGGGCCACCCAGGCCACCATCTCCCGGGACATCAAGGAGTTGAACCTGGTCAAGCAGCCGGGGGAGGGGGGCAGCTACCGCTATGTGGTGTCCGCCGCCCGCCCGCCCAGAAGGGCCATCGCGGGGCGGCTGCAAAACATCTTCAAGGAGGGGGTCACCTCCTGCGACGTGGCCCAGAACATCGTGGTGGTCAAGACCATGCCCGGCCTGGCCCCCGCCGCCGGGGCTGCCCTGGACGGCATGGAGCTGGAGGGGCTGGTGGGCTGTCTGGCGGGGGACGACACCGCCATCCTCATCATGCGCACCAACCAGGTGGCGGAGGCGCTGGCCCGGGAGCTGGAGTCCATGCTGGAGGGGTGAGGGAACGTGCTCAGCTTGCTGCATATTGAGAACATCGCGGTGATCTCCCAGGCGGACATCACCTTTGACCAGGGGTTCAACGTCCTCACCGGCGAGACCGGCGCGGGCAAATCCATCGTCATCGACTCCATCGGGGCCATCATGGGGGAGCGCACCAGCCGGGACCTGATCCGCACCGGGGCCAAGACCGCCCGGGTGTCCGCCCTGTTCCGGGATCTGCCCCCATTGCCCTGGTTCGAGGAGCAGGGGACGGGCCCCGACGAAAACGGGGAGCTGCTGGTGGAGCGCTCCATCCAGGCCGACGGCAAAAACGCCTGCCGGGTGAACGGCCGGCCTGTGCTGGTCACCCAGCTGCGGGAGCTGGGCCAGCAGCTGGTGAATGTCCACGGCCAGCACGACGGCCAGCGGCTGCTGGACGAGGAGTGCCACCTGGGCTATCTGGACAGCTTCAGCGGCACCGGGGACTGTCTGGCGGCGTTCCTGGAGGACTATGCCCGGGTGCGGGAGCTGCGCCGGGAGCGGGACAAGCTCCAGATGGACGACGGGGAGAAGGCCCGGCGGCTGGATACCCTCACCTATCAGATCGAGGAGCTGGAAAAGGCTCAGCTGCGGGAGGGCGAGGACGAGGAGCTGTCCCAGCGCCGGGAGGTGCTGCGCAACGCCGAGCGGCTCACCGACGCGGTGGACGGGGCCTGGCAGGCCCTCACCGGCGGGGAGGACGGCGAGGGGGCGGTGTCCCTGCTCATGGAGGCGGGAAACCGTCTGGCCCAGGGGGGCAGATACAGCGCCGATCTCAAGGAGCTGGCGGAAAAGGCGGAGCAGGTGCGCTGCGACGCGGACGACCTGGCGGAGCTGGTGCGGGACCTGCGGGGGACGCTGGACTTCTACCCCGGGGAGCTGGACGAGCTCGAGGAGCGGCTGGACCGGCTGTACCGCCTGAAAAAGAAGTACGGCGGCACGGTGGGGGAGATGCTGGCCTACCTGGACAGGTGCCGGGAGGAGCTGGACGCCATCCAGTTCTCCGAGGACCGGCTGAACCGGCTGGACAAGGAGCTGGAACAGGCGCTGAGCAAGGCGGTGAAGCAGGGGGAGAAGCTGTCCGACCAGCGCCGCCGAGGGGCGGAGGAGCTGGCGAGGCGCATCCAGTCCGAGCTGAAGGCGCTGGACATGCCCAAGGTCCGGTTTCAGGTGGAGTTCGCCCCCAAGGACGCCCCCGACGGCATGGACGCCACCGGCATGGACACGGTGCGCTTCCTCATGTCCGCCAACGTGGGGGAGGCGCTGAAGCCCATCAACAGGATCGCCTCCGGCGGCGAGCTGTCCCGGATCATGCTGGCGCTGAAAAATGTGCTGGCGGAGAGCGAGCAGGTTGCCACTCTCATCTTTGACGAGGTGGACACCGGGGTGTCCGGCCGCGCGGCGGTGAAGGTGGCCCAGAAGCTGTTCCAGGTGTCCCGGGGCCGCCAGGTGCTGTGTGTCACCCACCTGCCCCAGATCGCCGCCATGGGGGACGTGCACTTCTCCGTGGAGAAGGGGGAGGCGGACGGGCGCACCTTCACCCGGGTGGAGCGGCTGGACCGTTCCAGGCGCCGGGAGGAGCTGGCCCGCCTCAGCGGAGGACAGGCCACCGCCGTCATGCTGGAGGGGGCGGAGGAGCTGCTGTCCACGGCGGAACAATACAAAGCGGGAGAGAAAAAGAAAGCATGATCAAAGCGGCGTTTTTTGATGTGGATGGGACGCTGGTGTCCTTCCAGCAAAAATTTTTGTCCGACCGGGTGCGGGAGGACCTGGCCGCCCTGCGGGAGCGGGGGGTCAAGGTTTTCCTCAGCACGGGCCGGGCCCTCCAGGACCTGGAGCGCACCGGGATGCTCCGGGGGGCGCGGTTTGACGGCTATGTGACCCTGGGGGGGCAGTTTTGCTGTGACGCGGACGGCACGGCCTTCCGGGACGTGCCCATCAGCCTGGAGGACATGCGGGGGGCCTATGAGGTGTTCCGGGCCAACCCCCAGCTGGCCGCCATCATGGAGGGCAACGGGGAGAGCTATCTGACCCAGATCAACGACCGGGTGCGGGAGGTCTATGAGTTCCTCCACACCGAGCCCTATCCGGTGCGGCCTCTGGAGTGGCTGCTGGAGGGGAAGGTGTACCAGCTGGCCCCCTTTGTGGACCCGGGGGAGGAGGGGCCGCTCATCGCGGCCATGCCGGGGTGTATGCACACCCGCTGGCACCCCAAGGGAATTGACCTTCTCTCGAAAAACGGCGGCAAGGCCGTGGGAATCCGGGCGGTTTTGGAGCGGCACGGCCTACTCCCCGAGGAGATCATGGCGTTTGGAGACGGGGAGAACGACATGACCATGCTGGAGCTGGCCGGGATCGGCGTGGCCATGGGCAACGCCGAGGAGCAGGTAAAGGCCATCGCGGACTATGTCACCGGCGCGGTGGAGGAGGACGGCGTGTCCCAGGCCCTGTGGCACTTCGGCCTGCTCCCCTAGAGGAAGGGGGGCAAGGCGGATGGAGCACAAGGTATTCGGCGCGCCCCAGCCGGGGCTGGAGTACTGGGACCGGCCCGGCGCCTATGGCGTCGCCTTTGACAATCGGGGCCGGGCAGCGGTGGTCTACCGCGAGGGCAAGGGCTATTTCCTCCTGGGGGGCGGCATAGAGCCGGGAGAGGACGAGGCCGCCTGTATCCGCCGGGAGGTCCTGGAGGAGACGGGATACGCGGCGACGGTGGGGGAAAAGGTCTGCGTCGGCGAGCAGTATGCCATTATGAGCTCGGGGCGGCCCTTCCACCCCATCGGGCACATCCACCTGGCGCAGTTGGGGGAGAAGGTGGCTGAGCCTGTGGAGACGGACCACACCCTGATCTGGATGCCGGTGGAGGAGTTCCAGAGGGCCGCCTTTGCGCGCTATCAAGCCTGGGCCATGGGATTGGCCTGGGAGCTCTACCAAAAACGACAAAAGGAGAAGAGATCATGACGATTTACGACGAACTTGTGGCCCGGGGCCTGGTGGCCCAGGTCACCAGCGAGGACGAGGTCAAAAACCTCATCAACAACGGCAAGGCCACCTTCTATATCGGCTACGACTGCACGGCGGACAGCCTGACCGCGGGGCATTTCGTCACCCTGACCCTGATGAAGCGGCTCCAGCAGGCGGGCAACAAGCCCATCGCCCTCATCGGCGGCGGCACCACCACCATCGGCGACCCCTCGGGCCGCACCGATATGCGCAAGATGCTCTCCCGGGAGGACATCGACCACAACGCCGAGTGCTTTAAACGGCAGATGTCGCGGTTCATCGACTTCGGCGAGGGCCCCGGCCAGGCCATGATGCTCAACAACGCCGACTGGCTGCTGGACCTCAACTATATCGACCTGCTGCGGGAGGTGGGGGCCTGCTTCTCGGTGAACAACATGCTCCGGGCGGACTGCTACAAGCAGCGCATGGAAAAGGGGCTGTCCTTCCTGGAGTTCAACTATATGATTATGCAGTCCTACGACTTCTACCACATGTTCCAGACCGTGGGCTGCAATATGCAGTGCGGCGGCAACGACCAGTGGTCAAATATGCTGGGGGGCACGGAGCTGATCCGGCGTAAGCTGGGCAAGGATTCCCACTGCATGACCATCAACCTGCTCACCGACTCCCAGGGCAACAAGATGGGCAAGACGGCGGGCAACGCCGTGTGGCTGGACCCCGACAAGACCAGCCCCTACGATTTTTACCAGTACTGGCGCAACGTGGGGGACGCGGACGTGATGAAGTGCATCCGCTGGCTCACCTTCCTGCCTCTGGAGCAGATCGACGAGATGGACCACTGGAAGGACGCCCAGCTCAACCAGGCAAAGGAGATCCTGGCCTGGGAGCTGACCAACATGGTCCACGGCAAGGAGGAGGCGGACAAGGCCCAGGCCGCCGCTCGGGCGCTGTTCGCGGGCGGAGGGGACGCGGCGGCTATGCCGTCCACCACCCTGTCCGAAGGTGATTTTACAGATGGTTCCATCGGGGCGCTGACCCTGCTGGTGAAGTGCGGTTTGGCGGCCTCCAACGGCGAGGCCCGGCGGCTTATCCAGCAGGGGGGCATAGTGGTGGCGGACGAGAAGGTGACCGACCCCGCCGCCCAGTTTCCGAAGGAGAAATTCGCCGGGGAGGGCGTCATCGTCAAAAAAGGCAAGAAGGTGTTCCATAGAGCCATTTTGGCATAAACCGCTTTTCTTCCTTTTTCTTGAAAGAAAAAGGAAGCGAAAAAGAACTTTAGTTCGCTGACGGAAAGGAATTGCAAATTGTAAAGTTACCGCACGGCGACAGAAGCTTATGCAAAAGAAAAGAAAACGGGACCGCGAAAGCGGTCCCGTTTTGTGTTCAGGTTGACTGGTGATTTTGGATGTACTCTGCTTTCACTTTGTCGATGGTCCTGCCGCCGATGCCGAAATTCTGGTCGGGCAGCTCCTTGATGGTGATGGTGAAAAATTCCTGGGGCACGTGCATGATCTCAGAGGCGGTCTGTGTCAGGCGTTGAATCAGCTCCGCCTTTTGCGTGTCGGAAAGCGCGCCGCTTTCCACGGAAATATAGGGCATTTCATACCCTCCTTTTAACCGGCGATGAGGTGGGACATATCATACAGCCCCGGCGCGGCCACCCCGGCCAGGAACTTGGCCGCCTTCACCGCTCCCGCGGCGAACACCTCCCGGCTGGCGGCGTGGTGGGACAGCTCGATCACCTCGTCCCGCCCGGCGAACACCACCGTGTGCTCCCCCACGATGGTGCCCCCCCGCAGGGAGGAAATACCGACTTCCCGCCGGTCCCGGGGCTTGCGGACGCTGTGGCGGTCATAGACGTACTCCGGCTCATAGGGCAGGGCGGAGGCGGCGGCGTCCGCCAGCATCAGGGCGGTGCCGCTGGGGGCGTCCAGCTTGCGGCGGTGGTGGCGCTCCTCGATCTCCACGTCGAAGTCCTCCCCCAGCAGGGCGGCGGCGCGCTTGATGAGGTCCACCAGCACATTGATGCCCAGGGACATATTGGCGGAGCGGAACACGGGGATAGACTTGGCGGCCTCGTCAATCTGGGCCAGCTGTTCCTCCGAATAGCCCGTGGTGGCCAGCACGATGGGCAGCCTGCACCCCATACAGAAGTCCAGCAGTCCGCTCAGGGCGGCGGGGTGGGAGAAGTCGATGACCGCGTCCGCCTCCACATGGCAGGCGGCGGGGGTGGAGAACACCGGGAAGCCCTCCATGGGCTTGGCAAGCAGGTCGATGCCCGCGGCGATCTCCACGTCCGGGTCGTTGTTGCAGATATCCGCCACCACCCGGCCCATGTGGCCGCAGCAGCCGGAAATGATTATCTTTTGCATGACAAGCTCCTTACAGCAGGCCGGCGCGCTTCATAGCCTGACGCAGGACCTCCAGGTTCTTTTCCGAGATGTCGCACAGAGGCAGGCGCAGGGGGCCCGCCTCCTGGCCCAACAGGTTCATGGCCGCCTTGATGGGGATGGGATTGACCTCGGTGAACAAAGCGTCGATGAGGTCCATGTATTGGATCTGGAGCTGGGAGGCGGCGGCGAAGTCGTTTTCCAGGCAGAGATGGCTCATTTTCACCATCACCTCGGGAACAATGTTGGAGGCCACAGAGATGACGCCCTTGGCCCCCAGGGCCATCATGGGCACCACCTGGTCGTCGTTGCCCGACCAGATGTAGAAGTCGTCCCCGCACAGGAACCGGGTGTGGGCCAGCAGGGAGAAGTTGCCGCTGGCCTCCTTCACGCCGTTGATCTTGGGGTTTTCAGACAGGATCTTGTAGGTCTCGGCGGTGAAGGATACCCCGGTGCGGCTGGGCACGTTATAGAGGATGATGGGCAGCTCTACCCGGTCGGCGATGTACTCGTAATGCTTGATGAGGCCGGTCTGGCTGGCCTTATTGTAATAGGGGGTGACGTGGAGCAGGGCGTCCGCCCCGGAGTCCTGGGCGTGCTGGGACAGGTAGACGGCGGCGGAGGTGTCGTTGGACCCGGCCCCCGCGATGACCTTCACCCGGTGGTTGACCCGCTTCACGCAGAACTCCACGGCGGCGATGTGCTCCCGGATGGACATGGTGGCGGACTCGCCGGTGGTGCCGCACACGCACACCGCGTCCACCCCAGCCTCAATCTGGGCGTCGATGAGCTTACCAAAGGCGTCGTAGTTGATGATGTTGTTCTGGTCGAAGGGGGTGACCAAGGCGGGGCAGGAGCCGGTAAAGACAGGAGTTCTCATAGAAACAGCATCCTTTCCAAATGATAAGGGCCTTCCTTTTTTCTTTGAAAAGAAAAAAGGAAGCGAAAAAAGAAACTTTTAACTGTGCCTATCAAAAAGAGGACAATCATTTCATTTGACGTAAAACAATTTATTAAGGATGATTTATTTAGAAATAGTCTAAAAGTCTTTCTTTTTGCTTCTTTTTCTTTCTTCAGAAAGAAAAAGAAGGGACGTTACCTGTGCTCGATATACCCCTCCGCGCACAGCAGCTCGGCCAGCTCCACGCCGCCGCCCGCCGCGCCCCGCAGGGTGTTGTGGGACAGGGAGACGAACTTGTAATCATACTGGGTGTCCGGGCGCAGGCGGCCGATGGACACCGCCATGCCCTTCTCCAGATCCCGGTCCAGCTTGGCCTGGGGCCGGTCGGGCTCCTCGAAGTAGTTCAAAAACTGCTTGGGGGCGGTGGGCAGGTCCAGCTCCTGGGCCCGGCCCTTGAAGCTCTTCCACGCCTGCTTCATCTGCTCCATGGTGGGCTTGTTCTTAAAGGTGACGAAGGCGGCGGCGGTGTGGCCGTTGGACACGGGCACCCGCAGGCACTGGGCGGTGATGGAGGTGCCCTGGGCGTTGACGATGACGCCGTTCTCCACATGGCCCCAGACCTTCAGTGGCTCCTGCTCGCTCTTCTCCTCCTCGCCGCCGATGTAGGGGATCAGGTTATCCACCATCTCGGGCCAGGTCTGAAAGGTCTTGCCTGCGCCGGAGATGGCCTGGTAGGTGCACACCAGCACCTTCTCGATGCCGAACTGGCGCAGGGGGGACAGGGCGGGGACATAGCTCTGGATGGAGCAGTTGGACTTCACCGCGATGAAGCCCCGCTTGGTGCCCAGGCGCTGGCGCTGGGCCTTGATGACCTCGATGTGCTCCGGGTTCACCTCGGGGATGACCATGGGCACGTCGGGGGTCCAGCGGTGGGCGGAGTTGTTGGACACCACCGGGCACTCGTGCCGGGCGTACTCCTCCTCCAATGCCTTGATCTCATCCTTCTTCATGTCCACGGCGGAGAACACGAAGTCCACCGCCGAAGCGATCTTGTCCACGTCGTCCTGGGCGCTGAGCAGCACCAGGTTTTTGGCCTCCTCCGGGATGGGGGTGTCCATGGCCCAGCGGTTGCCCACCGCGTCCTCATACCGCTTGCCCGCGGACCGGGGGCTGGCGGCCACCACGGTGAGCTGGAACCAGGGGTGGTTCTCCAGCAGGGTGACGAAGCGCTGGCCCACCATGCCGGTGGCGCCGATGACGCCCACTTTATATTTTTCCATGTCGATCTGCCTCCTGTGCGGTCCGACCGGCGCAATTTGGGACTTGCGGCCCGGGCCGGGATACGCTATAATATGAAAATAATGTCGAAATGACCGCGCTCATAGGAGCGCATAAGTACAACTGATACCACTATAACATCAACGCGCTAAAGTGTCAATTTCGCGCCAATCCCCAAAGTGGAGAAATGGAGCACACAATGAAGAGAAAATTCGTGCAAATTGCAGCGTTGTGCCTTGTGGCGGCCCTTTTGCTGGCGGTATGCGGGGGGACCGCCTCCGCCGCCCCAGCCGGCTCCAGCGAGAAAACCATCCGGGTGGGGCTCCACTACGGCACCGGGGCCATAGAGGGGCTGAACCTGCTCAACAAGGAGGGGAGCGGCTACCGTTTCGGGTATTATGACGCCTCCAACCGCTTTGTGGAGCTGGGGTCCACCAGCCAGACCGCCGTCTCCGTGGTGGAGACCATGAACGTCTACTACGGGGTGTACGACGACTACCAGAGCTACCACACGGTTGCGGTCTCCTCCATCGCGGTGGGGGAGTACCACTTGGAGCTGCCGGGGACCTACGCCTCCTTCGCCGAGGCTCAAGGGGTGGCGTCCCAGTACTCCGGCGGGTTTGCGGCCTATGTCGGCGGGGTATACTACGCCCGGGTGGGCAGCTACACCACCAAGGACGGGGCGGTGGCCGCCCAGTCCGCTCTGGCGGGTCAGGGGGCGGTCACCCAGGTGCGGGGCACCTCCGAGTACGGCGTCAGCGTGGTGGTCACGGGCACCAGCACCATCCTGTTCCAGTATGACGATTTGGGGCAGGGCACCGGCCTGGGGGTGGAGCCCATCCAGACCGGCGGGGCGAAGTGCACCACCTGGAGCAAGGGATTCCTGTACAACGGCGGCTTCCGCTTCGAGCGCATCGGCGGCGGGAAGCTGACGGTGGTGAATATTGTGGGCTTCGAGGATTACATCAAAGGAGTGGTGTCCGCCGAGATGAGCACCAGCTGGCCCATCGAGGCGCTGAAGGCCCAGGCGGTGGCCGCCCGGAGCTACGCACTGACCCTGGGCACCAAGCATGGGACGCACCATTTCGACATCTGCGACGATATACACTGCCAGCGGTACACCGGACAGACCAGCGCGGGGGCCAACTCCAACGCCGCCGTGGACCAGACGGTGGGCCAGGTGGCACTGTACAACGGCAAGGTGATCTCCGCTTTCTACTACTCCAGCAACGGCGGGGCCAGCCAGAGCGTGTCGGTGGTGTGGGGGAGCAACCAGTCCCTCTACCCCTATTTGATGGAGGTGGCGGACCCTTATGAGGAGACGCTGAACCTGAAAAACACCTGGGAGCGCACCATCACCAGTGAGCGGATCATCTCCCGGCTGCTGTCGGGGAACAACGTCACGGCGCCCATCGTATCGGCGGAGATCACCGCCTATACCCAGGCGGGAAATCCCTGGATGATTAGCTTTACCGACAGCGCCGGAAAGAGCTTCTCCATGCGCAGCGGGAAGGTGTACAGTGAGCTGGGCCTGCCCTCCTGCCGCTTTGGCTTTGCCGGGAGCGGCGCCTCCCAGCCCACGACTCCCTCCGGGGGCGTCTCCATCAACGGCACCACCCCGGTGAGCGGGGTCTCCGGGCTGTACGCCATTGACGGCAATGGAAAACTGACCGCCCTGGGCGGGGATGTGTACGTGGCCACGGACAGCGGCACCTCTATGCTGGGCCAGAGCGGGGGCCAGAGTCAGGGCTCCGGCCAGTGGGCGTCCTCCGCCTCGGCGGTGAACGGCTCCATCACCTTTGTGGGCCGGGGCTGGGGCCACAACATCGGTTTGAGCCAGTTCGGCGCCAAGGCCATGGCCCAGCAGGGGTATACATACCAGCAGATCCTGCAATTCTACTATACTGGCATTACGGTGGGATATATGTGAAAACCTCAGATTTTTATTTCGACCTGCCCCCGGAGCTCATCGCTCAGACACCCCTGGAGCGGCGGGACAGCTCCCGGCTGCTGGCCCTGGACAGGACCACGGGGGAGACCCGGCATATGCACTTTTACGACCTGCCCACGCTCCTGCGCCCCGGGGACTGCCTGGTGCTCAACGACAGCCGGGTGCTGCCCGCTCGGCTCATCGGCAAGCGGGCGGGGGGAGGAGCCTGCGAGGTGCTGCTGCTCATCGACCGGGGGGACAAGGTGTGGGAGTGCCTGGTGCGCCCCGGCAAAAAGCTGCGCCCCGGGGCCAAAGTGACCTTCGGGGACGGGGAGCTGTCCGCCGAGGTGGTGGGCGAGGGGGCGGACGGCAACCGGCTGGTCCGCTTCGACTATGAGGGCATTTTTTTAGAGACCCTGGAGCGGCTGGGCAAAATGCCCCTGCCCCCCTACATCAAGGAGGAGCTGGAGGACGGGGAGCGCTACCAGACGGTGTACTCCAAGGTGGTGGGGTCCGCCGCCGCTCCCACGGCGGGGCTCCACTTCACCCCCCAGCTGCTGGAGCAGGTCCAGGCCATGGGGGTGCGGGTGTGCTATGTGACCCTCCACGTGGGGCTGGGCACCTTCCGCCCGGTGAAGGCGGAGAATTTGGACGAGCACGAGATGCACTCGGAGTACTGCGTCATCCCCCAGGAGACCGCGGACGCCGTCAACGAGACCAAGCGGGCGGGTGGGAGGGTGATCTGCGTGGGCACCACCTCCTGCCGCACCATCGAGAGCTGGGCGGCGGAGGACGGCACGCTGAAGGCGTCGGCGGGGTGGACCAACATCTTCATCTACCCCGGCTACCGCTTCAAGGTGCTGGACGCCCTCATCACCAATTTCCACCTGCCCGAGTCCACCCTCATCATGCTGGTGTCCGCCCTGGCGGGACGGGAGCACGTACTGGCGGCCTATGAGGAGGCGGTGCGAGAGAAATACCGTTTCTTCTCCTTTGGGGATGCCATGTTCATCTCGGACGGCGCCGCCCGGCCGTGACAGGCTGAGACAAAAATCGACCCCCGTGAGAGATTTCTCTCACGGGGGATTTATTATATTGTTCTACTTTTTTTGAAAGGGCCACCAGGAGCGTTTTTTGGGCGCCTGCGCCTTTTTGGCGGGCTGGGGCTTTTTCTCCGGGCCCGCGTGGACCGGCGTCTTGGGGGCGCCCATGGCCGCAAGTGCCTCCTTGGCCTTTTTGTAGCCCTTGTCCGCCGCCTGCTGGTAAAGGGTCCGGGCCGCCTCCAGGTCGCGGTCCGTGCCCTGGCCCAGCTCACAGCACCGGGCCTTCAGGTACAGCCCCCGGGCGCTGCCCCGCTGGGCGGCCTCGCCGAAGAGCACGGCGGCCTTGAGGGGGTCCTTTTCCACGCCGACGCCGTTCATGTAGCACTCCCCCAGGGAGCAGGTGCCGTCCAGGTGGCCGCCTTTGTGGGCCTTGCGGTACAGCTCCACCGCCTTTTCCCCGTCCTTTTCCACGCCGTAGCCGTTTTCATAGCACTCGCCCAGCAAAAACTGGGCCCGGGGGAATTCCTGCCGCGCGGCCTGGGAGAACCATTTGGCGGCCTGGGCGTCGTCCTGGTCCACGGATATGCCGTGGTAGTAGAAAAAGCCCAGATTGCACATGGCCCGGGCGTTGCCACGGTCGGCGGCCTGCCGGTAGAGCCGGGCCGCCTCGGCCTTGTCCTGCTCCACCCCCTGGCCCAGCTCGTAGCACAGCCCCAGGGCGCAGGTGCCGGCGGCATAGCCCCCCTCGTGGGCGGTCCGATAGAGCTGGACAGCCTCCGCCGGGTCCTTTTCCACGCCGTAGCCGTAGTCATAGCACTCCCCCAGCAGGAAGTGCGCCCGGGCGCTGCCCTGGGCCGCCGCTTTGCGGAACCAGACCACGGCCTGGGTGTCGTCCATCTCCACCCCGATGCCCTGATACAGGCAGTAGCCGTAGTTGCACATGGCCCAGACGCTGCCCGCCTCGGCGGCCTGCTTGTAAAGCTGGGCCGCCCGGGCCTTGTCCACCTCCACGCCCTTGCCGTACTCGTAGCAGGTGCCCAGCGCGCAGGTGGCGGCGGCGAAGTGCTGCTCGTGGGCCTTGCGATACAGCTCCACCGCCTTGTCGATGTCGGCCTGGACGCCATAGCCGTTTTCGTAGCACTCTCCCAGGAGCTGCTGGGCCCGGGGCTGGCCCGCCTGGGCGGCCTTGGAGAACCACTGGAAGGCCTGGTCGTTGTCCTCGTCCACGCCGATGCCCCGGTAGTAGCAGTAGCCCAGGTTACACTGGGCCTGGACGCTGCCCCGGTCCGCCGCCTGGCGGTAGAGTTCCACCGCCCGGGCCAGGTCCCGCTCCACTCCGGAGCCCAGCTCATAGCACAGCCCTAGGGCGCAGGTCCCGGGGGGATAGCCCCCCTCGTGGGCCTGGCGGTACAGCTCACAGGCCCGCTTTTCGTCCTGCTCCACCCCGAAGCCGCCGTCATAGCACTCGCCCAAAAGCTGCTGGGCCCGGGGATAGCCCTCGTCCGCCGCCCTTTGAAACCAGTGGACGGCCTGACGGTCGTCCCGCTCCACGCCGATGCCCTGATAGTAGCAAAAGCCCAGATTGCACATTCCCCGGGCCTCGCCCCCTTCGGCGGATTTCCGGTACAGCTCCACCGCCCGGGCCCGGTCCATCTCCACGCCCCGGCCCAGCTCGTAGCACAGCCCCAGGGCGCAGGAGGCCGCGGGGTGGCCCTTCTCGTCGGCCTGGGCGTAGAGCTGGGCGGCCTTATCCAGGTCGGTCTCCACCCCGAAGCCGCCCTCGTAGCACTGGCCCAGCAGGAACAGGGCCCGGCTGTTGCCCTGCCGGGCGGCCTGCTCAAACCAAAACGCGGCCTGCTCGTTGTCCTCCGCCACGCCGATGGCCCGGTAGTAGCAGTACCCCAGATTGCACTGGGCCCGGGCGTCCCCGGCGTCGGCGGCCTGGCGGTACAGCTCCAAGGCCCGGCCCAGGTCCTGCTCCACCCCCTGGCCCAGCTCGTAGCACAACCCCAGAGAGCAGGTGCCGGGGGGATAGCCCCCCTCGCTGGCCGCCCGGTATAGCTGGGCGGCTTTCACGTGGTCCACCTCCACGCCGTAGCCGAAGTCGTAGCAGTCTCCCAGCAGGCCCAGCGCCCGGGGATAGCCCTCCTCCGCGGCCAGCTGGAACCAGTGGACCGCCTCCTTGTCGTCAATCTCGGCTCCGATGCCCCGGTAGTAGCAGAAACCCAGGTTGCACTGGGCGGGCACGTAGCCCCGCTGTGCCGCCTGGCGGTAGAGCTCCACCGCCCGGGATGGGTCCTGCTCCACCCCCTGGCCCAGCTCATAGCACAGCGCCAGGGCGCAGGTGGCGGGAGGGTAGTCGTCCTCGTGGGCCTGGCGGTAGAGGCCGGCGGATTTGACCAGGTCCTGCTCCACCCCCTGGCCCAGCTCGTAGCACTGGCCCAGCAGGAACTGGCCCTTGGCGTAGCCCTGGTCGGCGCACTGGCGGTAGAGCTGGGCCGCCCGGGCCTCGTCCTTGTCCACCCCGATGCCCTGGTCATAGCACACCCCCAGGGCGCAGGTGCCCGCCTCGTAGTGCCGCTCGTGGGCGGCGCGGTACAGCTCCAGCGCCCGCTCCACGTCCTTGGCCACCCCCAGGCCGTTCTCATAGCACTCGCCCAGCAGGGTCTGGGCCCGGGGGTAGTCCTGTTGGACGGCCCGCTCGAACCAGCTCACCGCCTCCTGATAGTCCTGCTCCACCCCGATGCCCCGGTAGTAGAAAAACCCCAGGTTGCACTGGGCGGGGGCGTAGTCCTGCTCCCCGGACTCCCGGTACAGCTCCGCCGCCCGCTCCTTGTCCAGCTCCACTCCGGTGCCCAGCTCGTAGCACAGCCCCAGCTCGCACTGGGCGGGAGGATAGCCCTGCTCCGCCGCCTGGGAGAGCAGCCGGGCCCCCCGCTCCGGGTCCTTGTCCGTCCCGATGGCCCGGAGGTAGCACAGCCCCAAGCCGTATTGGGCGGCGATGTACTCCCCCTCCGCCGCCCGGGTGAACCAGTGGAAGGCCAGCTTCTCGTCCCGCTGGGCCCCGCCGGTGCCGTTGCAGTAGTCCATGGCCACCCGGTACTGGGCGTCCAGGTCGCCCTCCTCGGCGCACTCCAGCAGCTCCCGGAAGCTCTGCTGCTTTTTGGCGGACACGTCCGCCAGGCTCTGGATGACCTCGGGGTCGATATATACCATGACTGTCTCCTGCCCGTCGGGCTGGAGGTTGTCATTGCGCTCTTCCGACATATGTATCCGCATCCTTTCCTGACTCCCGCAGGCCGCGCCGGGCGCCGGCGCAGCCTGTCAGGACATTATAACACACCAGGCGTGAAAAATCCATATGCATTATCAGGGGCAGGACCCGGGCCGACGAGGGTCAGTCCGGGGGCAGGGGGCGGTCCGGCGCGTACTTTTCCAGGTAGAGCCGGAAGTACTCCTGGAACGCCGGACCGGCCTGCCTGGGACCGTGGCGGTCCTGCCCCAGCACGTTTTCCGCGATGTTGGAGCAGTGGTCCGCCGCCCGCTCCAGATCGGTGAGCAGATCCGACCACACAAAGCCCGCCTCAATGGTGCACCCGCCCCGCTGGAGGCGCAGGATGTGGCTGGTGCGAAGCTGCTCCTTGAGCTGGTCGATGACCTCCTCCAGGGGGGCCACCCGGGCGGCGGCGTCCCGGTCGCCGTCGAGGCAGGCGGACAGGGCCAGGGCGGTGATCTCGTCCACGGCGCAGGTGAGTGCCTCCAGCTCCCGCCGGGCGTCTGGAGTAAAGTGAATACCCTTGTCACGTAGCTCCTCGGCGGACTCCACCAGGTTTTCTCCGTGGTCGGAGATCCGCTCCCAGTCCCCGATGAGCTTGAGCAGCCGGGCGGCCTGGGCGCTGTCAGCGGCGCTGACGGGCCGGGTGCTGAGCCGCACCAGATAGGCGCTCAAAATGTCCTCGTAGTGGTCGCTTTTGGCCTCCCGCTCCCGCACCGACGCCGCCAGGGCGGGGGAGAAGTCCCGCACCGCCGCCATCCCCTCCCGCAGGGCCGCCGCCGCGTTGCGGGCCATGTCCCCGGCCACCGCCCGGCACCGCTCCAGGGCCACGGGGGGCGCGGCCAGCAGGCGGGGGTCCAGCTCCGCCGGGGGCTCCGGCTTGCGCCCGTCGGGGACGAGGCGGGTGACCAGGCCCTCAAAGAAGCCGGTCAGGGGCAGGAGCAGCAGGGTGCACAGCAGGTTGAAGCCGGTGTGGACGGCGGCGATGCCCGCCAGGGAGGCGGAGGCGTCCAGGAGCGGGGGGTGGAAAACGGCCTTGACCGCCCAGAACACCGCCAGCCACAGCGCCGAGCCGATGGTGTTGAAAGACAGGTGGACCAGGGCCGCCCGCTTGGCGTTTTTGCCCGCCCCGATGGCGGACAGCAGGGTGGTGGCGCAGGTGCCGATGTTCTGGCCCATGATGATGGGGACGGCGGCGGCGTAGGACACCCGGCCCGTGGCGGCCAGGGCCTGCAAAATGCCCACCGAGGCGGAGCTGGACTGGATGATGGCCGTCAGCAGGGCTCCCGCCAGCAGACCCAGCAGGGGATTTTGAAACAGGACGAAGAGCTGCCGGAAGCCGGGGGCGTCCCCCAGGCCGGACACCGCGCCGGACATGGTCTCCATGCCGGTCATAAGGGTGGCGAAGCCCAGCAGGATGACCCCGGTGTCCCGACGCCCGGTGTGGGGAAAGGCCATATACAGCACGATGCCCACCACCGCCAGGATAGGGGTGAAGGAGGAGGGCTTGAGCAGCCGGACGAACAGATTGCCCCCGTCCAAACCCGACAGGCTCAGCAGCCAGGGGGTGACGGTGGTGCCGATGTTGGCCCCCATGATGACGTGGATGGCCTGGCGAAGGCCCATGAGCCCGGAGTTGACGAAGCCCACCACCATCACCGTGGCGGCGGAGGAGCTCTGGATCACCGCCGTCACCCCCAGCCCGGTGAGCAGCCCCGCCGCCCGGCCGGTGGTGAGCCGGCCCAAAATGTCCCGCAGGCCGTCCCCGGCCCGGCGCTCCAGAGCCTGGCCCATCAAATCCATGCCGAACAGGAACAGGGCCAGCCCGCCCGCCATGCTCAGAAGCTGGAAAATGTCCATCGACGATCCCCCCATTGTGCGCTCTTGTCCATAGCTTGCGCAGTTTTCGGGGAAAACATGAAAAAAGAGCGCCGGAAAACCTCCGGCGCTCTTGAAGGGTATTCCGTTACGGCTCCAGGGTCACCCGGGCCAGGACAGGGTTGTGGTCGGTGTACTGGAACTGGCGGTCGATGGTCTCTACGCTGTCCAGGCGGACGTTGGGGGAGAGGATGAACCCGTCGATGACATAGAACTGGTTGCCCGTGGGGTCCGGGTCATAGGGGTGGTTGAGCAGACGGCAGCTGGGGGTGGACAGATCGCAGGCGAACCGCCAGCCCTGGGGCAAAATGTCGTTTTCCAGCACGCCGGGGGTCCAAAAGGACGGGTCCTGGATGGGGAAGGCGTCCAGCGCGCCGGGGAAGGTCTGGTTGAAGTCGCCCCCGGCGATGACGTAATTTCCCTTTTCGTACTCAGCGGTGAGCAGGTCCATCAGCACTTTGGTCTGGGCGGCCTTGCCCTCGCCGTCGTCGTAGGCCTCCAGGTGGAGGTTGACCAGCACCAGCTCCTTGTCTGTCCCCTCCAGAGACACCCGGCTCACCAGCAGGCACCGCTTCAGATTGGCGGTGGACACCGGCCAGGAAAAGGGGGAGGGCAGGGCCACGCGCTGGGACAGTTCCACAGGAAAGGTGCTGATGGTCTGCAGGCCGCTGTGGACCTTGCCGATGGGCGGCAGAGGGTAAGGGACAAAGTTACAGGAGTAGTTGAGCGCGTAAGCGTCGCAGCAGGGGCCCTTTTCTCCGTCGCGCATCGTGATATAGTAATAGGAGCGCTGATTTGCGTCATAGCTTCGGTCGGAGCCCGTGTCCACCTCCTGGAGAAAGCAGATGTCCGGTGCCTGTTCCTCGAGCAGCATCCCGATGCCCGCCACATTGGCGTTGATTTGGTCCCTGGTAGGATCTACATGGCTGCCACCGTCCATAAAGAAATCAGAATCTGCCCCTAAGCCGCAGTACCCGGTATTCTGGGACAGCACAGTGAGGCTCTCCCCTACGGCAAGGGGGCGCTGTGTGCCGCTGTCCTGCGCGTCTATGATAGTTTCCACCGCGTCCGGCCTGTACTCGGTCACCGTGAGCCACACCACCAGCCCCACAAAAGCCAGCACCAGCACGCCCAGCAAGATCCCCAGCCATTTCAGCGCCTTTTTTGCCACTTCTCCACGTCCTTTTCAAATATTGGGGCTTCTGCCCTTCACCCGCAGGCGGTTCAGCGCCCGGGCCAGGGAGCCCTGGGCCAGCTGGTACTCCTGGCGGCTCTTCTTTTGCAAAATGACCTCCCTGGCCTCGTCGGCCTTCCGGCGGGCCCGGGCCTCGTCGATCTCCTCGGGGCGCTCGGCGGAGTCCACCAGCACCAGCACCTCATTGTTCTCCACCTTCACCATGCCGGGGGACACCGCCGCCAGCTGGACCTCCTCACCCGGGGGCTGGAAGCGCAGCACCCCGGGGACGATGGCGGCCATCATGGAGGCGTGATGGGCTAGGATGCCCCGCTCCCCGTCGCTGGCGGGGATGGTGAGGCTGACGCAGGGGCCCTCGTACAAGGTCCGGTCCGCCGCCAGGATGTGCACCTGAAAGGTATCCATCACATGCCCTCCAGCTTCTTGGCCTTCTCCACAACGTCCCGCCAGGCGCCCACGTTGTAGAACGCCGCCTCGGGGTACTGGTCCAGCTCGCCGTCCACGATGGCGGCGAAGCTCTCCAGGGTGTCCTTCAGAGGGACGTACACGCCGGGGATGCCGGTGAATTTCTCCGCCACGTGGGTGGGCTGGGCCAGGAACCGCTGGAGCCTTCTCGCCCGGGCCACGGTCTTGCGGTCCTCGTCGCTCAGCTCGTCCATGCCCAAAATGGCGATGATGTCCTGGAGCTCCCGGTACTTCTCCAAAATCTCCTGCACCTTCCGGGCCACCCGGTAGTGCTCCTGGCCCACCACGTCGGCCTCCAGAATACGGGAGGAGGACTCCAGGGGGTCCACGGCGGGGTAGATGCCCTGCTCGGAGATTTTGCGGCTCAGAACGGTGGTGGCGTCCAGGTGGGCGAAGGTGGTGGCGGTGGCCGGGTCGGTCAGATCGTCCGCCGGGACGTACACCGCCTGTACCGAGGTCACCGAGCCGTTTTTGGTGGAGGTGATGCGCTCCTGGAGCTCCCCCATCTCGTTGGCCAGGGTGGGCTGGTAGCCCACGGCGGAGGGCATACGGCCCAGCAGGGTGGACACCTCGCTGCCCGCCTGGACGAAGCGGAAGATGTTGTCGATGAACAGCAGCACGTCCTTGTGCTCACGGTCCCTAAAGTGCTCCGCCATGGTCAGCCCCGACAGGGCCACCCGCATCCGCACGCCGGGGGACTCGTTCATCTGGCCGAACACCAGGGCGGTCTTGGCGGACACGCCGCTCTCCCGCATCTCCCGCCACAGGTCGTTGCCCTCCCGGGAGCGCTCGCCCACGCCGGTGAAGATGGAATAGCCGCCGTGCTCCATGGCTACGTTGTGGATGAGCTCCTGGATGAGCACGGTCTTGCCCACGCCGGCCCCGCCGAACAGGCCGATCTTGCCCCCCTTGGGGTAGGGCTCCAGCAAATCGATGACCTTGATGCCCGTCTCCAAGATCTCCACGGAGGGGCTCTGCTCGTCAAAGGCGGGGGGCTTGCGGTAGATGGAGCGCACCGGGGTGCCCTCGGGCACCGGCCCGCCCCCGTCGATGGGCTGGCCCAGCACGTTGAACATGCGGCCCAGGGTGGCCTCCCCCACGGGAACCTGGATGGTGTGGCCGGGCACATCCACGGCCAGGCCCCGGGCCAGCCCCTCGCTGGGGGAGAGCATGATGCAGCGCACCGTCTTGTGGTCCAGGTGCTGGGCCACCTCCATCACCCGGTGCGTACCGTCCTTTTCCACGGTGAGCTCCTCCCGGAGGCGGGGGAGCTCGCCCTCGACGATCTCCACGTCCACCACGGGGCCGGATATCTGTGTGATGATCCCACGTTCCAAAATCATCAACCTTCTTTCTCGTGCTTTTTGCGCTGGGCCCTGGCCCCGGCGGACACCTCGGTGATCTCCTGGGTGATGGCCGACTGCCGGACCCGGTTGAATTCCAGGGACAGTTCCCCCAGCAGCTTTTCCGCGTTCTGGTTGGCGCTGTCCATGGCGGTCATACGGGCCTGCTGCTCACAGCAGAAGCTGTCGATGAGGGCGCTGTAGATAAAGCCGGACACATAGCTGGGCATCATGCTGTCCAGCACCGCCTGGACGCTGGGCAAAAACTCGAAGGGGGTGGTCACCGGCGGCTCCACAAGGGCGGAGTCGGCGAAATGGGTGCGGTGGAAGGGCAGCACCCGGGTGCACTTGGCCTCAAAGTCCATGCCGTTGCCCATGTCGGTATACACCACGTAGATCTTGTCCAGCCGGTCATTCTCAAAGCCGTCCAGCAGCAGGGCGCTGATCTCCCGGGCCCGGGCCATGGTGGGGTTCTGGGCGGTGTAGAGAAAGCTGTGCTCGATGGGGATGTTATGGGAGGCGAAAAACCGCCGCCCATACTCGCCCACCACGTACAGCTTGGTGTCCGGGTGGGTCTCCAGCAGCTTCAGCGCCTCCTTGATGGCGTTCTGGTTATAGGCCCCCGCCAGCCCCTTGTCTGCGGTGATGACCAGGCAGGCGTTGGGCTTGTCCAGGGGGGGCTCCCCCTCCATGGGGTAGAAGTAGGGGCTGTCCACCACCTCGCCGCCCACGGTGCGGAAGATGCGCTTGATCTCCCGGCGCAGAGACTCGAAATAGGGCCGGGTGTTGTCCAGCTCCTGCCGGGCTTTTCTCAGCTTGGTGGAGGCGATGAGGTACATGGCGCTGGTGATCTTCTTGGTCTCCTGGACGCTGCTGATGTGGTCCTTGATCTCCTTGGTCCCCGCCATATCAGCCGCCCTGCTTTCCGCCGCCCTGGAACCGGGCCAGATACGCCCGGGCCAGGTCCAGGATTTCCTCCCGGTCGTCCTCAGACATCCAGCCGCTCTGGTCGACGCGGGCGCACAGCTCCGGGTCGCCCTGCTCCACCGCCTCTAAGAGCCCGGCGCGGAACTGGTCCATCTGGTTCAACGGCACGTCCTGCATCACGTGGCCCATGGCGGCGGTGAGCACGATGACCTGCTGGTGGTGGGACAGGGGGGCGTACTGGGGCTGGCGCAGCAGCCGCATGAGCCCCTGACCGTAGGACAGCTGGCGCTTGGTGGCGTCGTCCAGATCGCTGGAGAACTGGGTGAACACCTCCATCTCCCGGTACTGGGCCAGGTCCAGCCGGATGGCCCCGGCGGCGGACTTCATGGCGCGGGTCTGGGCGTCGCCGCCCACCCGGGACACGGACAGGCCCACGTTGACGGCGGGGCGCTGGCCGGAGAAGAACAAATCGCTCTCCAGGAAAATCTGGCCGTCGGTGATGGAGATGATATTTGTCGGGATATAGGCGGACACATCCCCCGCCTGGGTCTCCACGATGGGCAGGGCGGTCATACTGCCGCCTCCCAGCTCGTCGCTGAGGTGGGCGGAGCGCTCCAGCAGCCGGGAGTGGAGGTAGAACACGTCGCCGGGGAAGGCCTCCCGGCCGGGAGAGCGCTCCAGCAGCAGGGACAGCGCCCGGTAGGCGATGGCGTGCTTGGAGAGGTCGTCGTACACGATGAGCACGTCGTCCCCCTGGTACATGAAATACTCCGCCAGGGCGCACCCGGCGTAGGGGGCGATATACTGCAAGGCGGCGGAGGCCCCGGCGGGGGCGGTGACGATGGTGGTGTACTCCATGGCCCCACGGCGGGCCAGATTCTCCGCCAGCTGAGCCACCGAGCTGGTCTTTTGGCCGATGGCCACATAGACGCACACCACGTCCTTGCCCTTCTGGTTGAGGATGGTGTCCAGGGCGATGGCGGTCTTGCCGGTCTGGCGGTCGCCGATGATGAGCTCCCGCTGGCCCCGGCCGATGGGGAACATGGAGTCGATAGCCAGCAGGCCCGTCTCCATGGGGGTGTTCACCGGCTGGCGGTCCAGGATGCCGGGGGCGGGGGTCTCTATGGGGCGGTAGCCCTCCGGCTCAATAGAGCCCTTGCCGTCCACGGGGACGCCCAGGGCGTCCACCACCCGGCCCAGATAGCCCTCGCCCACCGGCATTCCGGCGGTTTTCAGGGTGCGGCGGACCATGCTGCCCGCCCGGATTTCCTCGCCGTCGCCAAAGAGGATGCAGCTTAAGCCCCCAGGGCGCAGGTCCTGGACCATGCCCTTGACCCCGCCCTCAAACACCAGGATCTCGCCGTATTGGGCGTGGTTCAGCCCGCTGACCGAGGCGATGTCGCTGTCCACGGACAGCACCTGGCCCATCTCCTCCGGGGCGGGGGAGGGCTCCCAGTGCTCCACCGCCTGGCGCATGAGGGGGACGATATCGTTGCTGCCGGGCTGGAGCTTGCGCAGATAGTCCTGAAACTGCCGCACCCGGCCGTCCAGGGTCCAGTCGTACACGTCGGAGCCCACCTGGAGGCGGAAGCCGTCCTGGAGCCCCTCGTCAAACTCCCAGTGGAGGGGAACCTGGCGCTTGTAGGTGCGGGAGAGGAATTCGCCGAAGCGGGCCAGCTGGGCCTCGGTGGGCTGGTCGGCGCTGCGCAGAAGGGCGGTGAGACGGCTTCTAGCGGCCCTCATGCGCGCGGCCCCCCTCCGTCAGATCCAGGAACTGGTCAAAGAAGTCGGCCCCGGGCTTGGCGGCCAGCTTTTTCGCCGCCTGGGCGGCCAGCTCCCGCATCTCCTTCTGGGACTCCCGCAGCGCCCGCTCCTTGGACTGCTCCGCCTCGGCCTGGGCCTTGGCCACGATGCGCTGCGCCTGCTCCTCCGCCTGGGCCAGCTGCTCCTGGGCGGCCTGGGCGGCGGCCTGCTGGGCCTGGAGGCGCTCCTGGTGGATCTCCTCGTCCGCCGCGTCCAGCTTGGCCTGACAGTCGGCCTTGAGCTGCTCGGCCTGGGCCAGCTTGTCCGCCGCCTGGTCCTCCAGCTCCTGGTAGTGGGCGGCCCGCTTGTCCATAAAATCCTTCACCGGCTTGTACAGGAGGAAATAGAGCCCTCCCGTCAGGATGGCCAGGTTCATCCAGTGCAGCAGGATCTGCTGCAGGTTGATATTCAGAGGCATGACAATATCCTCCCGCCCTTACAGCACGAAGATGATGAGGATGACCACCAGCAGCGCGTAGATGATGGCCGTCTCGATGAACACCAGGCCCAGCATCAGGGTGGTGCGGATCTTACCCTCCGCCTCGGGCTGGCGGGCCAGGCTCTCGGTGGATTTGGCGGTGGCAAGGCCCATGCCCACCGCGCCGCCGGCGGCGGCGACGCCCACAGCGATGCCCGCAGCGATGGCTTTGAGCCCGATGGTGGAGCCCTCCTCGGTCTCGGTCTGAGCGGCGGGCTCAGAGGCGCCGGGGGCGTCGGCGGCGAAGGCGGGGGCGGCCAGGGACAGGGCCAGCATGAACACCCCGGCCAGGACAAACATCTTTTTCAGCAGCTTATTCATCAGTAACAACCTCCGTTTTATTTCTTTGGTATCATCAGGCGTTCTCCGCCTGGAGCTTTTTTTTCTTCTCCTTTTTGGGGGAGGGCTCAGACACCTCGCCGTAGTACAGCGCGGTGAGCATGGTGAGCACGTAGGTTTGGATCAGGGCGTGGAGCAGGGTGAACAGCACCCCCACCACAACGGGGAGCACAAAGCTCAGCGCCACGTAGTAGTACACCAGCTCCGTCACCAAAAGGCCGCTGAGCAGGGCGCCGAAGAGACGGAAGCTCATGGATATGGGCAGGGAGAACTCCTTGAGGGTTTTGCCCACGCCGCCCAAGCCGTTGGAGACGATGCCGCCGGACAGAATCACCAGATAGGACAGCGTACCCATGGCGATGGCGGCGTTCACGTCGGACAATGGGGCGGGCAGGGTGATGGGGTGGCCGTGGATGGTGACGGCCTGGAGGCCCAGCAGCTCAGACAGGGTGCCCACGAAGATGTAAGAGCCGGCGGCAAACAGGTATGCCCCCAGAAAGCGGTTGCGGTGGGGGCTGCTGTTTTTGGCCATGCCGTCGAACAGGCCCACCAGCTCCTCCAGCGCCAGCTGGAGCTTTCCCGGCCGGTACTGGAACCGGGGAATGGCGAAAACCCGGATCAGCGCGGCGCACAGCAGCAGAAACGCCGTCACCAGCAGCGCGGAGATCATCCCCGGGTTCACTGACATGAGGCCGAATAGACTGATCTGCCCTGTGCCGTGGAGCACCGCGTCCCGCATGGCCTCCTGCACGCTCTCCGACTGGCCGGGGGACCCCGCCAGCAGCGCGGCGATGAGCAGCAGCCCCGCGGCCGTCAGGCAGATGACCAGCCCTTTGTTTCGTTGCTTCATCCAAGCATTCCTTCTTTCGAGCTTTTCTGACTGCCGCGGCAAGGCGGCGGCGCACCTATTATACACCTGCGCTCTGGGGATGTCCACCCGATTTTTTATAGGGCGCCACGGCCGGACGCCGTGGCCGCGCCCCATGTTTTACATCGATTTTACATGACCCGCCTTTTGCTTTTTACATGGCGGCGGTATCCTTATCTCGCAGCCCAAGATTGAAAGGAGAAATGAAACGATGAAAAAGATCGCGGCTCTTGCGCTGGCCGCCGCGCTGGCCCTGTCGGTGATGTCCGGATGTTCCAAGAATATGTCCGGCGCCGTGACCACCGACGGCTCCACCTCCATGGAGAAGGTCATCGGAGCTTTGGGAGAGGCTTTTCAGAATGAGAATTCCGGCGTCACCTTTACTTACAACCCCACCGGCTCCGGCTCCGGCATCCAGGCCGTTCAGGAGGGCCGCTGCGACATCGGACTCAGCAGCCGCAACCTGAAGGACGAGGAGACCGCCGGTGGCCTGACCGCCACCATCCTGGCCCTGGACGGCATCGCGGTGATCGTCCACCCGGACAACCCGGTCTCCGACCTGGACGTGGACGCCATCGCCAAGCTCTACACCGGCGAGATCGCCAACTGGAAGGACGTGGGCGGCAGCGACGCCAGCGTGGTCCTCATCGGCCGGGAGGCGGGCAGCGGCACCCGGGACGGCTTTGAGTCCATCACCGGCACCGCCGAACAGTGCCAATACCGCCAGGAGCTGACCTCCGCCGGCGACGTGGTCACCGCCGTCTCCCAGAACCCAGACGCCATAGGATACGCCTCCCTGTCCAACCTCAGCGACAGCGTGAAGGCCCTGTCCGTGAAGGGCGTGGCCCCCTCCGAGGAGACCGTCAGAGACGGCAGCTACCCTATCCAGCGCCCCTTCGTCCTGGTGACTAAGGCGGACGCCCCCCTCTCCGAGGCGGCCCAGGCGTTCTTTGACTTCGCTACCTCCGCCGACGCCGCTCCTCTCATTGCCAAGGCCGGCGCGGTGGCGGTCAACTAAAATCCACCGGGGAGCGGCGGCGGAATGGACCGCCGCCGTTTCTCCATGACAGGAGGCGACGATTATGCAAAAGCGGCAGCGGCTTGTTGAAACGATCATCCACGGCGTTTTCCTGCTTCTGGGCCTGGTCACGGTGGGCTGCGTCCTGCTCATCACCGTGTACCTGGTGCTGTCCGGCATCCCGGCCATCCGGCAGATCGGCCTGGCCGATTTCCTGCTGGGGGACGCCTGGCAGTCCACGGCGGCCCGGCCCTCCTTCGGCATTCTGCCCTTTATCCTCACCAGCGTCTACGGCACGGCGGGGGCGATTTTATTCGGGGTTCCGGTGGGCTTTCTGACGGCGGTCTATCTCGCCAAGCTGGCCCCGCCCAGAGTGAAAGCGGTGGTGGAGTCCGCCGTCAGCCTGCTGGCGGGCATCCCGTCAGTGGTGTACGGCCTGGTGGGTATGCTGGTGCTGGTGCCGGGAATACGAAGGATCTTTCATGTGCCGGACGGGGCCAGCCTGCTCTCGGCCATCGTGGTGCTGGCCGTCATGATCCTGCCCTCCATCATCAAGGTGTCCGTCACCGCCCTGGAGGCGGTGCCTCCGGAGTACGAGGACGCCTCCCTGGCCCTGGGGGCCACGCCCGTGGAGACCTATTTCCGGGTGTCCGCCCCGGCGGCCAAAAGCGGCATCGCCGCGGCGGTGGTGCTGGGGGTGGGCCGGGCCATCGGGGAGGCCATGGCGGTGATGATGGTGTCGGGCAACGTGCCCAACATGCCCTCCCTATTCCAGAGCGTCCGGTTCCTCACCACGGCGGTGGCCAGCGAGATGGCCTACTCCAGCGGCCTGCAGCGGCAGGCCCTGTTCTCCATCGCCCTGGTGCTCTACCTGTTCGTCCTGCTCATCAACGCCGCGCTGAATTTCTTTCTGAAGCGGGACAAGGAGGGCTGAGAAAATGCGAAACGGCTCCATTTCCACCAGTAGAAAACTCTACGCCCGTTTGATGAAGGCTCTGTGCCTGCTGTCGGCGGCGGTCACCTGCGGCGTCGCCCTGTTTCTCATCGGCTATGTGCTCATCAAGGGCGTCCCCAGCATCACCTGGGAGCTGCTCTCCACCAAACCCAGCTATCTGGAAGATACCATCGGCATCCTGCCCGACATCCTGAACACGGTGTACATTATCATCGCCACTCTGCTCCTCGTCCTCCCCCTGGGGGTGGGCGCAGCCATCTACCTGACGGAGTACGCCCGGAACAAGCGGCTGGTGACCGTCATCGAGTACGCGGCGGAGACCCTCTCCGGCATTCCGTCCATCATCTTCGGCCTGGTGGGGATGCTGCTGTTCGCCAACACCCTCGGCTCCTGCCTGCTGGCCGGAGCGCTGACGCTGGTCATCATGAACCTGCCTACCGTCATGCGCACCGCCCAGGAGAGCTTGAAAACCGTGCCCACAAGCTTGCGGGAGGGCGCCTTCGGCCTGGGGGCCGGAAAGTGGCGGGTGGTGCGCACGGTGGTGCTCCCCGGCTGTGTGGACGGGGTGGTCACCGGGTGCATCCTGTCGGCGGGCCGCATTCTGGGGGAGAGCGCGGCGCTGCTGTTCACGGCGGGCTTCGCCCACACTCTGAACGGCTTTTTCTCCGGCCTGGGCAGTCCGGGGGCCACTCTCACGGTGGCGCTGTACCTCTACGCCAAGGAGCCCGGCCCCGGCGGGGCGGAGGCGTCCTTCGCCATCGCCGCCATCCTCATGGCGCTGACGCTGGCGGTCAATTTAACCGCCGCCCTGGTGGGCCGGTATTTTAAGAAAAGGAGAGCGCTATGAACGGTATTATCACCGCGAAGGACCTGTGCCTGTGGTACGGCGCCACCCAGGCGCTGAAAAACATCCACATTGAAATTCCCGAAAAAAGCATCACCGCCTTCATCGGTCCCTCCGGCTGCGGCAAGTCCACCTTTCTAAAGACCCTGAACCGGATGAACGACCTGGTCCCCGGCATCAAGATCACCGGACAAGTGCGGTACGGGAACCAAGATGTCTACGCCCCCGGCCTGGACGTAAACGCCCTGCGCCGGGAGATCGGCATGGTGTTCCAGAAGCCCAATCCCTTCCCCATGTCCATCTACGACAACATCGCCTATGGCCCACGGACCCACGGCGTCAAAAGCAAGGCCAAGCTGGACGATATCGTGGAGCGTTCCCTGCGGGACGCGGCCATCTGGGACGAGGTGAAGGACCGGCTGAGGAAAAACGCCCTGGGCCTGTCCGGCGGGCAGCAGCAGCGGCTTTGTATTGCCCGGGCTCTGGCGGTGGAGCCAAAGGTGCTGCTGATGGACGAGCCCACCAGCGCCCTGGACCCCATCTCCACCTCCAAAATTGAAGAGCTTGCAATCCATCTGAAAGAGCGGTACACTATCGTCATCGTGACCCACAACATGCAGCAGGCGGTGCGTATCTCCGACCACACGGCGTTTTTCCTGCTGGGGGAGCTGATCGAGTGCGGAGAGACGGAACAGCTGTTTTCCCAGCCGAGGGACCAGCGCACCGAGGACTATATTACAGGGAGGTTCGGATGATGCGCAGCAGATTTGACAGCCAGCTCACCCTTTTGAATACGGAGCTGATTCAAATGGGGGCGCTGTGCGAGCAGGCCATCTCTCAGGCGGCAAAGGCGCTGGAGGAGGGCAGCCGCGCCCTGGCGGAAAGGGTCAAGCCGGTGGAGAGCGAGATCGATCAGATGGAGCGGGACATTGAGACCCTCTGCCTGAAGCTGCTGCTCCAGCAGCAGCCGGTGGCCCGGGACCTGCGCCAGATCTCCGCCGCCATGAAGATCATCACCGACATGGAGCGCATCGGAGATCAGGCGGCCGACATCGCGGAGATCGTCCTGGCGATGCTCTCCCAGGGGTATGTGCCCGAGGATGTGGGCCATATCCGGGAGATGGCGGAGGAGGTCATCAAAATGGTGACGGAAAGCGTGGATTCCTATGTCCGCAAGGATATTGAGCGCGCCAGGCTGGTGGCGGCCCACGACGACATCGTGGACAGATGCTTTGACCAGGTCAAGCAGGTGCTCATTGGGAAAATCGCGGCTGACCCCGATTGCGGCGGGCATGTTCTCGACCTGCTGATGATTGACAAATACCTGGAGCGCATTGGAGATCACGCGGTGAACATCGCGGAATGGGTGATTTTTTCCGTCACCGGCGTCCATGGAGGGAAAACGTTATGATCTGGTGTGTGGAGGACGACGCCAGCATCCGGGAGATCGAGCTCTACACCTTGCGCTCCACCGGCTTTGAGGCCAGGGGGTTTGAGGACAGCGGCTCGTTTCTGGAGGCGCTGGAGACCCAGCGGCCGGAGCTGGTGATCTTAGATGTGATGCTGCCGGGGGCGGACGGCGTGGAGGTGCTGCGGCGGATGAAGGCGGCTGGGCGCACTAGGGATATCCCGGTCATTATGGCCACCGCCAAGGGCGCAGAATATGACAAGATCCAGAGCCTGGATCTGGGTGCGGACGACTATCTGGTCAAGCCCTTCGGCATGATGGAGATGGTGTCCAGGGTAAAGGCCGTCCTGCGCCGCTGCCGCCCCAGGCCCGCGGCAAAGCAGCTGAGCGCCGGAGGGCTTACGGTCGATCTGGATGAGCGGACGGTGACCGCGGACGGGGTGCGCATCATCCTCACCTACAAGGAGTTCGAGCTGCTGCGCCTATTTCTCTCCCGGCCCGGCGTCGCCTTCACCAGGGAGCAGATCCTGTCTGATGTCTGGGGCGTGGAATACGCCGGGGAGACGAGAACGGTGGATATGCACGTCAAAACCCTCCGGCAAAAGCTGGGGGATTACGGCGCGATGATCGAAACGGTGCGCAATGTGGGCTACCGGCTGGAGGCGAGGACATGACGAAAAAAATTTTTCGCTCTATTTTGCTGGCGGCGGTCTCCGTCCTCCTGGCGAGCCTGGTAATCATCATGGGCTGTCTGTACGACTATTACCGAAGTGTCCAGGAGAAACAGCTGCGCGACGAGCTGCGTCTGGCCTGCTATGGGGTGGAGACGGGCGGGATGGACTATTTGGAGCGGTTGTCCTCCCCCTATCGCTTCCCGCCCATCGCGGACTGCCGGTTGACCTGGATTGCATCTGACGGCGAGGTGCTCTTCGACACCCACGTCCCGGCGGAGGAGATGGAAAATCACGCCGACCGGGCGGAGGTCCGACAGGCCCTGGCCAAGGGAGAGAGCGGCGGGGTGCGCTATTCAGACACGCTGACGGAGCGGACCTTATACTACGCCAAGCGGCTGGCGGACGGCACGGTGCTGCGCGTCTCCATCAGCCAGCTGACGGTGTTTGCCCTGGCCATGGGAATGGTCCAGCCGATTTTGCTCACGGCGGTTTTAGCGGTGGTCTTGTCCGCGCTGCTGGCCCACTGGATGGCGAAGAGCGTTGTGGCGCCCCTCAACCGCCTGGATCTGGAAAGGCCGCTGGAAAACGACGCCTATGAGGAGCTGGCCCCCCTTCTCAGGCGCGTCCATGAGCAGCACCGGCAGATTAAGGAGCAGCTCCGGGAGCTGAAGCGGAGAACCGAGGAATTTGAGCAGATCACGGCGGACATGAGCGAGGGGCTGGTGCTGCTGGACCGGGAGGGCGTGATTTTAAGCATCAACCCGGCGGCGCGGGCCATCTTCCATGCGGGCCCCTCCTGCGTCGGGCAGGATTTTGTGGTGATCGACCGGGACCACGAGATCAATCTCGCCATTCAGGCCGCCCTGGAGGGGGGGCACAGCGAGGTCCGGGCGGTGCGGAACGACCGGGAGTATCAATTTGACATCAGCCAGATCACAGCGGAGGGCGCGGCGGCGGGGACGGTGCTGCTGGCCTTCGACGTGACGGAGCAGGCCGCGGCCGAGCGCAGCCGCCGGGAGTTTACCGCCAATGTGTCCCACGAGCTGAAAACCCCCCTGCAGTCCATCCTGGGCAGCGCGGAGCTGCTGGAAAACGGCCTGGTCAAGGAGGAGGACGTGGCGCGGTTTGTGGGCGTTATCCGCGCGGAGGCGGCGCGGCTGGTGGCGCTGGTGGGCGACATCATCCACCTGTCCCAGCTGGACGAGGGAATCGCGCCGGCCAAGGAGGAGGTAGCGCTTCTGGAGCTGGCGGACAGCGTGGTCTCCGCCCTGCGGGAGCGGGCGGAGGAGCGGCGCGTCTCCCTGTCCGTGGCAGGGGAAGAGGCGTCGGTGAGCGCGGTACGCGGCTTTTTGTATGAGACGCTCTATAACCTGGTGGACAACGCCGTCAAGTACAATGTGGAGGGCGGCAAAGTGGAGGTTGTGGTCTCGGCAGGGGACAGCCCCGCCGTTTGCGTGAGGGACACCGGGATCGGCATTGCCCCCGAGTACCAGGCCAGGGTGTTCGAGCGGTTTTTCCGGGTGGACAAAAGCCGCTCCAAGGCCTCAGGGGGCACCGGGCTGGGGCTGTCCATCGTAAAGCACATCGCCCAGTACCATCACGCCCAGCTCAGCCTGCGCAGCATACCGGGGGAGGGAACCGAGGTCTCGCTGGCCTTCCCGGGGGAGCGCCAAATGGGGGGAAACACCCAGGCGTGAGCGATGGCCAGGGCATGAGGCAGGCCCGTTTGGCGAAAGCGTCAAAAAAGACTGGCTGAAATTGTGCAATCGGCAGAAAACCTTTTCCAGCCTGGGTCTCCCCTTGACATCCTTTCACAGAGGAGCTATGATAACTGCGACTAAGGCGTTGGAATGTTACCAGCTCGCTGGGCTTGACCAACTTCGTTCGGATTGATTCCTGTTTATCAAAGACAGCACAGGAATGTCCCTTCGAGGTTGGTTTGTTTTTTGTGGGGAGTGGGGCGGCTTGCGGATCAAAAAGGTCATCAACAACAACATCCTGTGCGTGGTGGACGACAGGGGCCGTGAGATGATTGTGACCGGCAGGGGCCTGGGCTTCAAGCGCAAGATCGGCGAACGGGTGGACCCCGCCCTGGTGGAAAAAATCTACCACATGGAGGGCAAGGCGGAGCAGCGCAAGCTGCGGGAGCTGGTGGAGCAGATTCCCATGGAACACCTGCGCCTCACCCAGGACCTGATCGAGTATATCAAATCCCAGGTCTCCGCCCCTCTCAACGAGTCCCTTCTCATCACACTGGCTGATCACATCAGCTTCGCCATCAAGCGCAAGCGGGACGGCGTGGAGTTTGCCAACCCCCTGGAGGGGGCCATCATGTGCTACTACCCCACGGAGTACCATCTGGGCCAGCACTGTCTGCGGGTGATCCGGGAGGAGACACAGACGGACCTGCACCCCAGCGAGGCGGCGTTCATCGCCATGCACATCGTCAACGCCGAGCTGAACACCAGCATGAGCGTGATGTACGACATCACCAACCTGATCCAGGGGGCGCTGGAGGTGGTGGAGTACTACTACCAGAGGAAATTCGACCAGGAGTCTCTGGATTTCAACCGTTTCATCGTCCATTTGCGCTACTTTGCCCAGCGGCTGTTCCAGGCCGCCCCCAGCCATCCGGACGAGTACGACGACGAGTTCCAGGAGATGATCCGGCGCAGCTGCAAGCAGCATTACAAATGCGCCCAGCACATCGCGGAGTATATCCGCAACGCCTATCAAAAAGAGGTGTCCGACGCGGAGCTGATCTACCTGACCCTCCACCTCAAGCGGATCAATTTGGGAAGTAAATAGGTGGGATCGTGACCATTTTCGGGCGAAACCCATATTTTATCCACGAAAGGGGTATCCTGTGGGTAAAGTATGGGTTTTTATATAGCCGGCAAAGATCCAAATTGGTTAAGGAGGCGTATTCTATGAAGGACAAGATCTTTGGCGTACTGCAGCGGGTGGGCCGCTCGTTCATGCTGCCCATCGCCCTGCTGCCGGTGGCGGGATTGCTGCTGGGCATCGGCAGCTCCTTCACCAACCAGACCATGCTGGAGGCCTACGGCCTCACCGGCGTGATCTACGAGGGCGGCGTGCTGTACACCATCCTGGACATCATGAACCAGTGCGGCAGCGCGGTGTTCAACAACCTGGCGCTGCTCTTCGCCATGGGCGTGGCCATCGGCATGGCGAAAAAGGAGAAGGAGGTGGCCGCCCTGTCCGGCGCCATCGCCTACCTGGTGATGAACACCGCCATCTCCGCCATGATTACCGCCCGGGGCGGGGTGGAGGCCATGGCGGCCAACACCACCACCTCCACCCTGGGCATCACCACATTGCAGATGGGCGTGTTCGGCGGCATCATCGTGGGCCTGGGCGTGGCGGCGCTCCACAACCGCTTTTACAAGATCCAGCTCCCGCAGGTGCTGTCCTTCTTCGGCGGCACCCGGTTCGTCCCCATTGTGTGCACCATTGTGTTCGTGGCCGTGGGCATCGCCATGTTCTACATCTGGCCGATGGTCCAGACCGGCATCGCCGCCCTGGGCAATCTGGTCCTCCAGTCCGGCTACGCGGGCACCTGGATCTACGGCCTGCTGGAGCGCGCCCTCATCCCCTTCGGCCTGCACCACGTGTTCTATATGCCCTTCTGGCAGACCGCCATGGGCGGCACCGCCGTCATCGACGGCGTGACCGTTCAGGGCGCCCAGAACATCTTCTTCGCCGAGCTGGCCTCCAAGTCCACTGAGGTGTTCTCCGTCTCCGCCACCCGGTTCATGGCGGGCAAGTTCCCCTTCATGATCTTCGGCCTGCCCGGCGCGGCCCTGGCCATGTACAAGGCCGCCAAGACCGAGAAGAAAAAGGCGGCGGGGGGCCTGCTCATCTCCGCCGCGCTGACCGCCATGCTCACCGGCATCACCGAGCCCCTGGAGTTCACCTTCCTGTTCGTGGCCCCGCTGATGTATGCGGTCCACTGCGTGTACGCCGGCCTGTCCTATATGCTGATGCACATTTTCAACGTGGGCGTGGGCATGACCTTCTCCGGCGGCATCATCGACCTGACCCTGTTCGGCATCCTCCAGGGCAACGCCAAGACCCACTGGATCTGGGTGCCCATCGTGGGCGTGGTGTACTTTGTGGTCTATTACTTTACGTTCTACTTCATGATTACCAAGATGGACCTGAAGACCCCCGGACGGGAGGAGGGAAATGAGGAGACCAAGCTGTTCACCCGCTCCGACTTCAAGGCCAAGACCGGTGTGGGCCCGGACGGCTCCTCTCCGGCGGGCGGCCCGTCCGACCCCGTGTCCGCCCTTATCCTCAAGGGCCTGGGCGGCAAGGCCAACCTGTCCGACGTAGACTGCTGCGCCACCCGCCTGCGGATCACCGTCGTCGACCCGGACAAGGTGACGGACGCGCTGCTCAAGCAGTCCGGAGCCTCCGGTGTCATCCACAAGGGCAATGGCATTCAGGTGGTGTACGGCCCCCAGGTGGCGGTGATCAAGTCCAACCTGGTGGACTTTATGGAGACGCCTGAGGCGGAGCTGGTGGGCCAGATGGACGAGGCCACGCCCGCCCCGGTTTCCGCTCCGGCCCAGCAGCACACCGAGGAGAAGAAGCGGGACACCGTGCTATGTGCCCACATGGAGGGTGCCGTGGTGCCCATGGCTGAGGTTCAGGACGAGGCATTTTCCACCTGTGTACTGGGGGAGGGCGTGGCCGTTGAGCCCAGCGTCGGCAAGCTGTTCGCCCCGGCGGACGCGGTGGTGGATAACCTGTTCGACACCCACCACGCCATCGGCCTGGTCACCGACGACGGGGTGGAGATCCTGCTCCACATCGGCATCAACACCGTGGAGCTGGGCGGCAAGCATTTTGAGGCCCATGTTCAGGTGGACCAGCGGGTGAAGAAGGGCGATCTGCTCATCTCCTTCGACATGGAGGCCATCCGGGCGGCGGGCTACCTGTGCACCACCCCCATGATCGTGTGCAATACCGACGATTACGCCAGCGTGTCGGCGTTGGCCTCCGGTCAGGTCCAGGCCGGAGCCCCCCTGTTGGAGGTCAAGGGCTGAGCATTCAGCTGATCATAATGATTAGAGAGGAAGCGTCATCATGAAAGAGTTCACCTACACCATCACCGATCCCGTGGGCATCCACGCCCGCCCCGCCGGACTGCTGGTCAAGGCCGTCAAGGCCCTGGACAGCGCCGTCACCATCGCCAAGGCGGACGGCAAGTCCGCCGGGGGCGCCAAGCTCATGGCCCTGATGGGCCTGGGCATCAAGCAGGGCGACACTGTCACCGTCACCTTTGAGGGCGGCAATGAGGACGCCAACGCCGCCAGCCTGGAGCAGTTCTTCAAGGACAATCTGTAAGGCACAGCAAATCCCCCGCCGCCGGCGGGGGATTTTTGCGCTTTGTTCAGCTTTTTGGCTTGGGCTTGAAGAGCATGGCCACCACCACGCCCAGGAAGATGGCGGCGGCGATGCCTCCGGCGGTGGAGGTGACGCCGCCGGTGAGGGCCCCCAGAAGCCCCTTTTCCGCCACGGCTTCCTTGACTCCTTTTGCCAGGCTGTAGCCGAAACCGGTGAGCGGCACCGTGGCCCCCGCCCCGGCCCAGTCCGCCAGGGGCTTGTACACCCCCACGGCCCCCAGCACCACCCCGGACACCACATAGGCCACCAGGATGCGGGCGGGGGTGAGCTTGGTCTTGTCGATGAGCAGCTGGCCGACGACGCAGAACAGGCCGCCCACCACAAAGGCTTTCAAATAGTCCATCATTTGCCTCCTTCCAGCGCGATGGCGTGGCAGATGCCGGGGATGGATTCCCCCTGCATGGTGGCGGTGGGGGAGTGGAGCGCCCCGGTGGGGCAGAACAGGACGCGCTTCCACCGCCCCGCCAGCAGCCCCGGCAGCAGGTAGCCGCACAGCACCGAGGCCGAGCACCCGCACCCCGACGCCCCGGCGTGGACATCCTGCTCCTCCCGGTCGAAGAGCAGCAGGCCGCAGTCGTTGTAGTTGGCCAGCTCCACCCCGTCCCGGGCGAAGAAGTCGCACACGATCTCGTGGCCCAGCTTGCCCAGGTCCCCGGTGACGATGAGGTCGTAGTAGTCGGGGCTGAGGGCGGTATCCTCGAAGTGGGCCTTCAAGGTCGCATACGCCGCGGGCGCCATAGCCGCGCCCATGTTGTTGGCGTCCTTGATGCCCTTGTCCACCACCTTGCCCACCGTCACCCGGGCCACCCGGGGGCCGGGCCGGACCTCATTGGTGACGATCACTGCCCCGGAGGCGGTGGCGGTCCACTGGGCGGTGGGGGTGCGCTGGGAGCCGTACTCCAGAGGGGTGCGGTACTGCCGCTCCGCCGAGCAGAAGTGGGAGGAGGTAACGGCGGCGGCGTACTTCCCGTACCCGCCGCTGAGCAGCAGCGAGGCCAGGGCCAGGCTCTCCCCCATGGTGGAGCAGGCGCCGTACAGCCCGAAGAAGGGCAGGGCGGCGGCCCGGGCGGCGTAGCCCGAGCCGATGCACTGGTTGAGCAGGTCGCCCGCCAGCAGCAGGTCCAGGTCCGGGCTGTGGAGCCCCGCCCGCTTCAGCGCCGCGTCCAGGGCCAGCTGCTGCATGGCGGACTCGGCCTGCTCCCAGGTCTTGGCCCCGAAGGTGTCATCCTGGCAGGTGTGGTCGAAGTGGCGGCCCAGGGGGCCCTGGCTCTCCTTTTTGCCCGCGGCGGAGCCGTGGCCGATGATGACGGGGGGCGACCCGGGCTGGAAGGTCTGCCGCCCCAGCTTTTTGTTGTCCATGGAAGTGACTTCCTTTCGTTGGCGCACAGGATTTGCCCTTAGTTTGCGCCTCTAAGGAAAAATTCATGCATGTAAAAAAGCTGACAGCAAAGGGGACTTTGTCACTGGAAAAGCGGGCAGGATCGTGATATAATATTTGTCGCGAACGCCGCTCCCGCCCACGGGCGGGAGCGAACTCATGAAGCATTGGGGAGAAACGGGCTATGCCAGAGGAGAAACGCGCCATCGGATATATCTGCCCTGTGTGCGGCCAGGCGGTCATCGCCCAGCGCACCGCCTTTCAGCTGTGTGCCGGGGACAGCGTCCTGCCCTGCCCCTGCGGCAAGTCGGAGCTGGGCTTTACCCAGCTGGGGGACCGCTGTGAGGTGACGGTGCCCTGCCTGTTCTGCGCCCGGGACCACCGGGCGGTGTGCGCCAACGACGCGCTGCTCCACAAGCCGCTGCTGTCTCTGTCCTGCCCCGTGTCGGGGCTTGGCACATGCTATATCGGCGAGGAGGGCCAGGTGTTCCGGGCCATGGAGAAGCTGGAGGTGGCGGTGGACAAGCTCCGTCTGGACGACCAGACGGGCCAGCGGGGGGCCTTCCTCAATGAGGCGGTGATGGGCGAGGTGCTGGGCGAGCTGAAGGAAATTTTTCTGGGCATGGGCTTCGACATCGTTTCCGGCCCCGAGGTGGAGCTGGACCACTACAATTTTGAAATGCTCAATATGCCCAAGAGCCACCCGGCCCGGGACACCCAGGATACGTTCTATTTCACCGAAAACGTGCTGCTGCGCACGCAGACCAGCCCCATGCAGATCCGCACGATGGAAAAGCAGAAGCCGCCCATCCGCATCATCTGCCCGGGCCGCGTTTACCGCTCCGACGCGGTGGACGCCACACACAGCCCCATTTTCCACCAGTGCGAAGGCCTTGTGGTGGATAAGGGCGTGACGTTCAGCGATTTGAAAGGCACGCTGGAGCTTTTCATCAAAAAGCTGTACGGCGAAGAAACGCGCGTGCGCTTCCGCCCGCACCACTTCCCCTACACCGAGCCGTCCGCCGAAATGGACATGAGCTGCTTTAAGTGCGGCGGCAAGGGCTGCAGCATGTGCAAGGGCGAGGGCTGGATCGAGATCCTCGGCTGCGGCATGGTGCACCCGCAGGTGCTGGAAAACTGCGGCATCGACCCCGAGGTGTATTCCGGCTTCGCCTTCGGCGTGGGGCTGGAGCGCATCGCCATGATGCGCTACGGCATCGACGATATGCGCCTGCTGTACGAAAACGACCTGCGTTTTCTCAAACAATTCTGAACAAAGGAGTGTATAGACCATGAAAATGCCGATGAACTGGGCGAAAGAGTTCGCCGAATTTGAATGCACTCCCCAGGAATTTGCCGACCGCATGACCATGAGCGGCAGCAAGGTGGAAACCTACGAGTGCGAGGCCGACGGCATAAAAAACGTCGTCGTGGGCAAAATTTTGGAGATCGTCCCCCATCCGGATTCCGACCATATGGTAGTGTGCCAGGTGGACGTGGGCCGCGATGCGCCGGTACAGATCGTCACAGGCGCAAACAACCTGAAGGTGGGCGACCTTGTGCCCGCCGCACTGCACGTGGCAAAGTTGCCCGGCGGCAAGGAGATCCGCAGGGGTAAGCTGCGCGGTGTGGAATCGGGCGGCATGCTGTGCAGCCTGTCCGAGCTGGGCCTTACTACACACGATTTTCCAAACGCCGTCGAGGACGGCATTCTGGTGCTGGACGAGGAATGGCCCGTGGGCACAGACGCTGTGAAGGCGCTTGGTATGGACGACGTGTGCGTGGATTTTGAGATCACGCCCAACCGGCCCGACTGTCTGGCCGTGCGCGGTCTGGCGCGGGAGGCCGCCGCTACCTTCGGCGTGCCCTTTCTGGACCACGAGCCGCAGGTAAAACCCGGCCACGGCGATGTGAACCGCTTTTTGAAGGTAGACATTGAAAACCCCGGACTGTGCTACCGTTATGTGGGCGCAGTGGTGGAAAACGTGCGCGTGAAGCCCAGCCCCCGCTGGATGCGCGAGCGCCTGCGCCTGTGCGGCGTGCGCCCCATCAACAACCTGGTGGACATCACCAACTATGTCATGCTGGAATACGGCCAGCCCATGCACTGCTTCGACTATAAATATGTAAACGGCGGGCACATTACCGTGCGCAACGCGAAGCCCGGCGAGGAAATTGAAACGCTGGACGGCGCAAACCGCACGCTGGGCGAGGAAATGCTCGTCATCGCCGACGAAAAAGGCCCCATCGCCGTGGCGGGTGTCATGGGCGGCGAGTTTTCCGGCGTGTATGACGACACCACCACCATCGTGTTCGAAAGCGCCATGTTCAACGGCCCCTCCGTGCGCACCACGGCCAAAAAGCTGGGCATGCGCACCGAGGCCAGCGGCCGCTATGAAAAAGGGCTGGACCCCAACGGCTGCCGCCGCTGCCTGGACCGTGCGCTGGAGCTGGTGCAGCTTCTGGACGCGGGCGACGTGGTGAACGGCGTGGTGGACGTCTGGGTGCACAAGCGCGAAGAACGCCGCATCCCCTTGCGCGTGGATGCGGTGAACCGCCTGCTGGGCACGCAGCTGGACAAAGCGCAGATGGTAAATATCCTGCTGCCGCTGGGCTTCGGGATGGACGGCGACGATATTGTCATCCCTTCCAGCCGCTGGGATATGGAGCGGGACTGCGACGTGGCCGAAGAGGTTGCCCGTTTTGTGGGCTACAACAAAATGCCCAGCACGGCCATCCGGGGCGTGGCCAGCGCCCGCCCCACCGAGCGCCAGACCTTCCATGAAACGCTGATGAACGCGCTGGTGGGCTACGGCATGTACGAGATCGAAACCTTCAGCTTTTACAGCCGAAAGGCCTTCGACGCCGTCAATCTGCCGGAAAACGACCCGCTGCGCAACGCGCTGGTCATCTCGAACCCTCTGGGCGAGGACACCAGCATCATGCGCACCACGGCGCTGCCCAGCATGATGGATGTAATCGCGCGCAACTGCAACGCCCGCGCCGCCGAGTGCGCGCTGTTTGAGGACACCACCACCTATACCCCCAACGCCGACCCGGACCAGCTCCCCACCGAGACGGAAACCCTGATGCTGGGCGCCTACGGCGCGGGCTGGGATTATCTCGGCCTGAAGGGCGTGGTGGAAAAGCTGCTGGAAACGGCCCGCGTTGCAGACGCGCGCTTTGCGCGCAACACGGCGGGCACATCGTATCATCCGGGCCGCTGCGCGGATATCTGGCTGGGCGAAGATAAGCTGGGAACCATTGGCGAGGTACACCCCGCCGTGCTGGCCAACTACGGCGTAAAGCCGCGCGTTGTGGCCGCCGAGCTGCGCATGGACGTTCTGTTCGCTCACCGCGGCGGCACCCCCGCGTTCAAGCAGCTGCCCAAGCACCCGGCCATTACCCGTGACCTTGCGCTGGTGGCGGACGACGCCGTGCCCGCGGCAGACATCGCGTCGCGCATCCGTAAGGCTGCCGGAAAAGCGCTGGAAAGCCTGACGCTGTTCGACGTATACACCGGCGAGCATATGGCTCCGGGCAAAAAGAGTCTGGCGTACAGTCTGGTTCTGCGCGCTGCGGACCGCACGCTCACCGACGAAGAAGCCGAAAACGCCGTGAAAAAGGTACTGGCGAACCTGGCGGAAATCGGCGTGGAGCTGCGCAGCTGAAAATGGGGTTCGAACCGGAATGGGGCTGCCGGTAAGCCCAGTGCCAATGCTTCTCAGGCGCTGCTTTGCCGGCAGCCCCAAATACCGATTGCGGCGTTTTTGCCCCAAATGCTTGCATCGGCGGCTCTTTTAGGCTACAATATAGATTGATACCAAACGCTTTTGTAGGAGGGAATGAGAGTATGAGCGAACCGACCACCATCTTCTCCATTTACGATGATAAGGACCGCGAGATCCGCGCCGTGCTGACGGAGGTTTACCGCGCCCTGAAGGAGAAAGGCTACAACCCCATCAACCAGCTTGTGGGGTACATCCTCTCGGAAGATCCCACCTATATCACTACTTATCAGGGCGCCCGCTCCCTGATCCGCAAGATCGACCGCGACGATCTGCTGCAGGCGCTGCTGAAAAGTTACCTCGGCGAATAATCTTAAAAGGAGACCCGTTTCATGGCTTTTACACCCAAACTCACATATAAGGGCCGTCCGCTGGTGCGCTGCAAAAACGACATCTATTACGGCAGCCTGTCGGACCCGTACGTCATCTTCATGCAGGTGCTCACCAGCAAGGAAGAAAACGGCGTGCAGGTGGCGGACCGCATCCACGTTACGCTGCTGTCCACCGACACCACCAAAAGCCCCATCGAGCGCATGAAGAAGCAGAGCGATAAAAACGGCCTGTGGAGCGCGCTGGAGATCGGCACCATCTGGTTGGAGAAATCCCTGCTGGACGCGAAAAAGGAAGAGAAAAAATAATCGGCGAAGCCGGGCGGGGAAAGACTCCGCCCGGCTTTTTTGTGTACAAAAAAAGCCCCGGCGCAAAAGCGCCGGGGCTTTGGTTGCTGTTATTGCTCTGTACTGCTTAGTTCAGGATG
>ERZ808042.30-NODE-30-length-146606-cov-8.080667_pt1 | contig 146606 bp, 143 predicted proteins | sample MGYA00380193_ERZ808042 | MGnify/ENA primary metagenome ERZ808042 (study PRJEB31490, sample SAMN06133401) | mouse gut metagenome | isolation source: M1_2 | host: mice | place: China: Chengdu | collected 2015-05 ...
TATTTTGGAAAAACCCTGCTCACCACCGCCCTCTTTGTGCTGGGGAGCACCGTCCTGCCCTACGTGCTGGGCATGATTTGGGCCATCCTCCTGGACCAGGGCTTCCGGGGGGCGGAGTTCCTGCGGGGGGTCACCCTGGTGAATTGGATCATCCCCGGCACGGCCATCGGCTTTTTGTGGAGCTGGATCTTCAACGGCCAGTACGGCATCCTCAACAGCATCCTCCAGGGGCTGGGCATCCTGGACACGGGCATCCCCTGGCTGGGCCAGACCAACACCGCCCTGCTGTGCGTGGTCGTCGCCCGCACCTGGCAGATGCTGCCCTGGTACATGGCCTTCCTCCTGGGCGGTCTGCAGAGCGTCCCCCGGGACCAGATCGAGGCCGCCCACGTGGACGGATCCAACAACTGGCAGACCTTCTGCCACGTCATCCTGCCCGGTATGCGGCAGACCGCGTTCCTGGTGTTCATCCTGGGCCTGATCGGCAACCTCCAGCACTTCGACCTGCCCTGGACCATGGCTCAGGGGGGACCCGCCCGGGCTACCACCACCCTGTCCATCGAGGTGTACACCACCGCGTTCAAAAACTGGAATATGGGCAAGGCGGCCACTATCGGCACCATCTGGGCCATTTTGCTGGCCTGCTTCAGCTTCATCTACCTGCGCCGGGTCAACGAGTCTGAGTAAGGAGGGGAGAGCATGTTTCAAAAGACACGGGCGTTTCGCGCCTTTTTCTGGATCTCGCTGATCGCAATCGGCTTCTTCGTGTTCTTCCCCCTGCTGTGGATGATCAACACGGCCCTCAAGCCCACCGACCAGACCTTCAGCAGCTACTTTTTCACCGGGCCGCTCACCTTCGACAACATCCTGCACATCCTCACCGACGCCAAGATCATGACCTATCTGAAGAACAGCCTCATCGTCTCCTTCGGCTCCAGCCTGATGGCCACGGTGGTGTGCTCCTTCGCCGGATACAGCTTCGCCAAGTTCCGATACCGGGGCCGGAAGTTCGTCATGGGCATGTTCATGATGAGCCAGGCCTTCCCCCAGGCTATCCTGCTGCTGTCCATCTACGCGCTGATGAACCGGCTGGGCCTGCTGGGCAGCTACTGGGCGCTGCTCATCAGCTATGTGGTGTTCACCCTTCCCGTGGGGACCTGGACGCTGAAGAGTTACTTTGACCAGATCCCCGACGCCCTGATGGAGAGCGCCAAGATCGACGGCGCGGGCCACTGGCGGATCATAACCCGCATCATCTTCCCCATGGCGGTGCCCGGCATGATCTCCATCGCCATCTACGGCTTTGTGTGGAGCTGGAATGACCTGCTCTACTCCATGACGCTGGTGACGGACACTTCCCGGCGGACGCTGGCCTCCGGCCTGGTGATGACCTTCCTGGGGGAGGCGTCCACCAATTGGGGCTACATGATGGCGGCCTCCATCGTGGCGGCCATCCCGGTGACCATCATTTTTGTATTCCTCCAGCGCTATTTCATCCAGGGGCTAACCGCTGGTGCTGTAAAAGGCTGACAAATAAGGATCTTTGGATTTTAGCAACTGGGAAAGATCGCAAATGATATTCTACTTGTTGCTCAAATTCTGCGCCGCCAGCATCGCACAAAATACGATGCTGGCGGTTTGGCTGCTAAAGCAACCATACAGAATATTGAGGCTTCACGAAGTTTTAGCCTGGAGTGTTCCGAGACATTGAATACGGGGGTATAGCTCAGCTGGGAGAGCACATCATCCGGTGAGCGACCCCAAGGGAATATAACAAAAAGGCAACAAAAAAATCTGGAAAGGAGGTATGCGCTTTGAATAACAGGGAAAAAACGATGGAGGGCCAGCCCGAGGGCGGAAACGGCTATACCGTAGACGAACTCATCGCCCGGATGGGACCGCGGTCCCAGGAGCAGAAGGAAACGATGCGGCGGTGTATCGCCGGGCTGACCGGCCACTCGGCCCTCCTGGCGGCGCGGGGCCAGGAGGAGCAGGTCCCCCGGCTCCGCCAGCTCTGCGTTGAGATGGCCGAGTTTTGGGGACTCACAGACGATCTCTCCCACAGCGGGCTTCGGGAGATGGCGGAGCGGATAGGCGCCGATTTTGACCGCGCCATTTCTGACGCCAAAGAGTCCGGCCACCCGCTCGAGCTGGACGGGCAGGCCAAAGAGGACATCCTCGCCGGGCTGGAGCTGTACGCCCGGGAGATGGCGCTCCACGACGACCACGAGCAGTGGATCGATGAGTGCCGCGGGCTTTCGGCCCAGTTGCGGACGGGATGGGGCACGGACAGTGGGCTGGACAAGGACGCCTTCTGGGCGCTGATCGATGGGGCCAAGCAGGAGTGCGGCCTGGACATGGATGGGACAGTCAGATGGCTGACCGACCAGCTCTGTGCCCTCGGCCCCCGGCAGGCCCAGGATTTCCACGACATCCTACAGGGGTATCAGCAGTTGTCCCATCAGTACGGCCTGTGGAGCGCCGCCGCGCTGATGTGCGGCGGCTGCACGTACAACGGCTTCCTCAGATTCCAGTCGTGGGTCATCGCCCAGGGGAAGGAGGTCTACCTGGCGGCGCTGGCAGACCCGGATTCCCTGGCGGATGTGGAAGCCTGGGGCGGGTGCCAGTTCGAGGATCTGAGCTATGTCGGGGGCATGGCGCTGGGGGACCTGACCGGCCAGGACGCCGAGGAGTGCATGGATCCCGTCAGGTACGGCGCGCTGCTGGAAGAGCTGAGGCAGGACATCGCCTACGGCGCGGGGTCGGACTACCCCTACGAGTGGGACGAGATCGAAACGTGTCTCCCCCGCCTGTGCGAAAAATATCTGGGGCCGGGTACGGCGCGCCATATGGCGGAGGAGGGCCATACCATATGGGACCATGATAGCCCGTCCATCCGAGAGGCGCGTGAGGGCGGCCCGCCCAGTCAGCGAAATCAGGAGGCGGCGGAGCTGGCAAGCGATGGCCCCGGATGGGAGATGACGCCGTGAGAGTCCGATATAAGCGTGACCGAGAGCCGCAGTTCTATGAGTCCATGTGCCTGACCACCACGCCTCGAGACCCGCCCAGGCCCCTCCGGGGGCCCCTGGCTCACTGCACCGTCTGTCCCTACCCCGCCCACGGCTTCGTGTGCTGGGGTGGGGACAAATGCATCCGCACCGAGATGGCCCGGATCATGGAGAGGGACAAATGGCGGCTTTGAGGATCGGTCTGGTGGACGTGGACAGCCGTCATTTCCCCAATTTCGCGCTGATGAAGTTATCCGCCTGGCACAAGGCTCGGGGCGACGCCGTGGAGTGGTGGAACGGTTTCACCCACTACGACCGGGTGTATTTATCCAAGGTGTTCACCTACACACCGGATCACGACACCGTGATCGACGCGGACGAGATCGTCACCGGGGGCACCGGCTACAAAGACTATGGCGCCCTGCCGCCAGAGGTGGAAAAGATGTTCCCGGACTACAGCATCTACCCCCAGTACCATCAGGCCGTCGGTTTCCTGACGCGCGGGTGTGTGAGGGCGTGCGAATGGTGTATCGTGCCCCGCAAGGAGGGCGCTATCCGCCCCGCCGCCACCTGGGAGCAGCTCAAGCGCCCGGACAGCCGGGAGCTGGTACTGATGGACAACAACGTGCTGGCCTGCGGCCACGGCTTGGAGCAGATCGGGCGCATGGGCCGTGAGGCGGTGTGGGTGGACTTCAACCAGGGTCTGGACGCCCGGCTCATCACGCCGGATACCGCCGCCCTGCTGGCGAAGCTGAAGTGGATACGAAACGTCCGCCTGTCCTGCGACACCAGCGCCATGGTGCCGGTGATCGAGCAGGCGACCGCCTATTTGAAGGAGGCCGGGGTGGCACCTTCCAGGCTGTGGTGCTACCTACTGGTACGGGACGTGGCAGATGCCCACAAGCGGGTGCTGGCCCTGGAAAAGCTGGGCTTCGACGTGTTCGCCCAGCCCTACCGGGACTACGACGGCGGCGAGCCGACAGAGGAGCAAAAAGCCTTCGCCCGCTGGGTCAACGTCAGATCCGTCCACCGCTCCTGCACCTGGGAGGACTACGTCCACCATCCGCGTAAAAACAGAGCGGCAGTTTCTGTTGGTTGTGCCAAATAGCTTTCAGCAACGCATTGTGGTATGTTGCTGTCAATGCCGGTGAAGAAGGTGATTTCGTGGGCGTGAGAGGGCAAAAATACCAAGTAAATACATTCCAGCGCAAACAGCGTTCGGCCCCGCTTCGTCCTATGAAGCGGGGCTTTTTCATGTCCAGCCGGGAGATCCCCGGCACAAAATACTGGAAAAGGAAGTGATGGGACCATGAGCATCCAAAAGGAGTGGCTGGATTTCCTGCGGGAGCAGTACCCCGTGGGCAGCCGGGTCAAGCTCCGTGAGATGGGTTCGGACGATCCCTGCCCCATCAAGCCCGGGTCCATGGGGACCCTGCAGTTCATTGATGACTTGGGGACCGTTCACGTGGCCTGGGACGACGGGCGCGGCTTGGGCCTGGTGATGGGGCAGGACTCCTTCACCGTCCTGCCGCCGCCCCTCCAGACACTGAAGCTGTATATGCCCCTCACCGCCGACCTGTTTGAGCCGGATGAGTACGGGGATACCAATGAGGAAAGTGAGCTGCTGGACGGGCGCGAGCTGCTGAAATATGAGGATCAGATCCTGGCGGCACTGGTCCGCAACCGGATGCCCGAGGAGGCGGAGCGGGGCGTCATGCACTGGTACCATGAAAATGATACTGTGGCGGACAAGGTGCACTCGGTCGTGATTGGCGTGGAACGTCGAAAGGGTATGCTGTGGGGCATGGCGGAATGCCAGGTGCAGGGGGAGCTGACCTCTGGGGAGCTGGATACGCTGAAGGAGTACCTCACCGGACAGATGTCCGATGGCTGGGGGGAGAGCTTTGAGCAGCGGGAGCTTGACACCGGTGACGGCGCGGAGCTGTATGTCCACCTCTGGAACTCGGACGATTGGAGCATCCAGACGGAGCAGGAGCGGTTTGGGCCGGAGCAGACTGCCAGTCAGCCCCAGATGGGAGGGATGGACCTTGCGTAAGGTATTCGAGGTGGAGCTGGCCTCTGAGGACCGTTGCACCGAGCTGACCCTCCCCGCCACCCCCTACGCCCTGCTGGACGCCCTGGAGAAGCTGGAGCTGGCAGAGGGGGAACGTCCTAACTGGGAGATCCTTCAAACCCCCGCCTGCCACAATATTTATCCCTACCTGGATTCCGCTGGCGGCACACTGCCTGAGCTGAACGCATTGACCTTGCGGCTGTCCCAGCTCAGTGAAACGGAGCAGATCGTCGTAGAGGGGCTGGCAAAGGCGGCGCATGAACAGGGTACAGGGCGCGGTCTTCGTGTTTAGTCAGATCGACGGCGACTACAAGACCACCGGCACCACCGGCTTCGACGGCCAGATCTCCTTCCAGGGGAACGAACTGCCCTACGGGTCCTATCGGGTGTGGGAGCAGTCCCCTCCGGCGGGCTACCAGAAGGATACCCACATCGAAACCGTGGAATGGACGGGAGAAAAGGACGTTTTGCTCACCTTTGAGGACGTTCGGGACCCAACCTTGATCATCTTGAAGGTGAATGAAAAGGGCGAGTCCCTGGAGGGTGCTGTCATGGATGTGTACGCCGACGGCAAGTTCATCACCTCCGTCACCACCAACAGCTCCGGCGAGGCCAGGGTGGAGGGCATCCAGAAAGAGACCTACATCGAGGTCGTTGAAAAGGTTGCCCCGGACGGCCACGTCCTGGACCGGACCTCTCATGGCATCCACATCGACCCCTACGACCCCGCTATCGAGGACGACCCGGTCCTCACCGTGGTCAACCTGTCCAAGCCCTCCCTCCGCATCATCAAATATGATCGGACCAGCGGCAAAAATCTGCCCGGCGTCACCTTTGAGATCTATAAGGACGCCGAGCTGTTCGACACTAAAACCACGCCGGAAAGTGGTGTCATCGAGCTGTTTGACCTGGAACCGGGCACTTATCTGGTCAAGGAGGTGTCCAGTGACGATGACCACATCGTGGATACGACCCCGCAGCAGATCGAGCTGAAAGCGGGACAGACCGCCACTCAGGAGCTGGTCTTTTTCAATGACAAGCTGCCTGGGATGCACCTCATCAAGGTGGACAGCGCCGACCTGTCCAAGCCCATCCCCAACGCCAAATTTCAGTTCACGGCGGTGGATGGCTCCTGGGGCCCAGAGGAGCTGACCTCCGGGGCGGACGGGACCATCGACCTCAGTAAGCTGCCCACCGGGGCCATGGTCGTCGAGGAGCTGGAGTGCCCGGGCTATGTGATCGACGACTACCAGCGGATCATCGAACTTAAAGCCAACGAAAACGTGCAGTTCGTGTTTACCAACAGCAAGTTACCCGACCTCCTGCTGAAGAAAACCAGCTCGGACGGCTCTCCCCTGGAGGGCGTCTCCTTCCGGCTGGCGCGGATCGAGGACGGCAGCCACTACCTGGACCGTACCACTTCGGCCACAGGCGAGATCCTATGGGAAGGACTGGAGCCGGGCGTCTATTCCCTGGTGGAGACAGCTACAAAAAACGATCACATCCTGAGCCTGAAGGAGCACCATGTGGAGCTGTTCCCGGGGAAAGTCAGCACCGTGGTGCTGGAAAACCACAAACGGCCCAACCTCATCGTCTATAAAAATGACGCGGATACCGGGGAGCCGGTGGAGCACACCATTTTCTCGGTCCGGGCGGCGGACGGGCACAGTGTTGACGAAATCGAGACAGACGCCCAGGGCCGTGCCGAGCTGAAAAACCTCCTGCCCGGCGTGTATGAGATCACGGAGAAATCCGTGCCCTCCCCCTGGCTGAAGGACGCCCCCAGCCAGCTCGTCACTCTGTACCCGGACCGGGACCACACGGCCTATTTCAAAAACCACAAGCGGCCCATCATCGAGATCATCAAGGAGAATGCGGTCACCTTCGATCCCCTGGCCCACGTTCCCTTCCAGCTCTGGTACGCCTCCAATGACACGGAGACGGGCGAGTTCAACGATTTGGGCGTGTTTTACACCGATGAGGATGGCCGAATTGAGCTGGACGGCACCAAGATGGGCACCCTGGGCCTCCGGGACGGCTGGTTCCGGGTGAAGGAGCTGGAGCCGCTGAAGGGCTTCGCCAAGGCCGACCCCGACACCCAGGAGGCGTTCATCCCCGCGGGTCAGGGCCACACCTTCCGGTTCCGCAACCAGCCGTTGAGCGCCATCTGCGTGTGGAAGTATGATTCCCAGCACCCCAATGTGGCCATCGAGGGGGCGGTGTTCCAGATCCGCTACCTTTCCGGCAACACCTCCGGCACGGGCGGCACCGTCATTGGAACCTTTAAGACCTCGAAAAACGGCTCCTTTAGAATAACTGGATCTCATTACAAAAATTCGAGCGCAGATGTTACAAAACCATTAAACTTCGTCCCGGCCCCTCTCCGCCGCCAACTCGTCCAGCGCCAGCTGGACGGCGCACTTTTTCGCGCTGGCCGAGCCGAAGTACCGCACCGGGATATCGTGCTTCCGGGCCGCGTCGATGATCCGGTAGTAGTATTTGTGGGACATGGCGTTGACCTGGAGCCACACCACGTCCGCCCCACGGACGGTGTTCAGGTCCGTCAGCTCCTCCCGGTCGTAGAACCGGGCCCCGGGAAGCAAGGGCTTCACAGCTTTGCGCCAGCTGTCGTGTCCTCCGTACACTACCACCCGCCGCTTCACCTGCCAGGGCAGCTCCACCAGCGGGCCGCTGTCCTCGTCCTCCGCGTCTTCCTCGGCCCGCAGATGGTAAAGCGTCTCCCGGAGCTGGACCAGCTCGGAACGGTCTACCTCCCAGCCCTGCTTGGCGTCCCGAAGCTGCTCCCGCAAACGGTTCGATGTACGCTCCGTGTCGTGGAGCGCGCCCCGCAGATCCTTCACCTGTCGGGCCAGCGCCTGGTTTTGCTCCTCCAAAGCGCCGCTACCGGGTGCGGACTCGCCGGACTCCACAGGCTCATCGGCTGGCTCCTGGGGAACAGGCTCCTCGTCTTCCCCGTCATCGTCAAACAGGTCGATGTCTTTCCAGCCGTCCCCCTCACTCTCGGAGAAGTAGGCCATGAATGCCGCCCAGGTCAGCTCCCGGGCCCGCTGCTCCTCCACCCCCTGCCGGATAAACCATCGTCTCAGCTTGTCCGAGGGCATCCGGTCCCGGGGCAGGACCACGCCGGTAGCCAAGAAGAACAGTTGAGTCTCGGAGAGCCGCCAATCCAGCTCCAGGGGCTCCTCCCCATCCTCTGCTGGATCCTCGTGGTATTCATACCGCAGGCGATAGTCTGGCGTACCCTCCTCAAACAGCCCCGCCCTGGCCGCGAAATCATCCTGGGCCCAGGGCAGATGCCGGAGGGCGCAGATCATGACCACGGCGGTCAGAGCGTTCAAATTGGCCAGCGCATCCCCCTCCCGCTCCAGCAGCAGATAGGCCGCGCACAGCTCATAGGGGACGCTGGTCCCATAGCCCGCCAGCAGCTCCGCCGCTTTCCGGGAGCGGAGCTCCTCCTGTATTTTGGACTGCGGATGGCAGATCAGGTCCGGGGCCAGCATCAGGAAATAGATCTCCGGCAGCTCAGAGCGGCGGTCCGCCTTGCGGAGCGGGTCACTGGACCGGACCAGCTCCTCCATAAGGTCCGGCAGATCCGAACTGACAGCGGGCTTGAGGCGGTCGTATATCTCCAAGGCCCGGTCCAGATAATCCAGCAGTGAGGCTTTGAACACCTCCCGCAGTTTCGCCGCGGCATCCGGGTCGATGAGGTCCAGCAGGGCGCGGAACTCTTTTCGATATGTTTTCTCTCTGCCCTCCAGCACCGTCACCATGCGCAGGATGGTGTCCTGGTCATGGATCAGGTCCTCGGCGCAGGGCATATAGTATTCCAATTCTCCATGGGGCTCCTGGGGCAGCAGGTCCAGATACTCATCCGGGTCGTCGCAGGCATCCTCTAGGTAGTCCAGCAGCCACAGCGCCGCTCCCATGAGGAACTCCAGACGGTCGGCGGTGCGCTTCGGCAGGTTGGCCGGGATCGCCGCCGTGGTGGAGATCACCTTGATGACGGTGGACCGCTGGAACCGGCCTTCGTAGTGCTGGCTCAGGAGGCCCGCCACCGCCTGGACGGCGCTCTCATGCGCACGGGACTCAGCTGGGGTCACGGTGGGAATCCCTCCGCTGTCGCAGCCCCGGAAACGCTTGTAGACCCAGAACTCCTCTTCGATGTTCTTGCGCTCGGCTGAGGTCAGAGGGGTGGAGTAGATCGGTTCTCCGGCCAGCTTCCACGCCTTGTTGGGACTGGTCTTTTTCTTCGCGCACATGGCTGTCACCGCCTCATTTGGTGTTGAGGACAGTATACCATAGAACAGCAAAAACCGCCAATCAAGTTGAGCATCCAAAATTATAAGCGTACCGGCGCTGGAAAGGAGAGCTCCATGAATGTCAGAAGACCCGCCGATTACAGCGCCCTCTACGCCGCTCTGGATCGGCTGATGGCAGAGGCTCTGCCGCAGATGGAGCTGTACCGTGAGATCGGCCGTCTGGTCAGTAGCAGACTGGAAAAGGGTGCGGCTGTAGCCGCCGCCGAGTATCTGCGCGCCGCATATCCTGACGTTCCTGGGTTTTCTCCCCGGAACCTGCGGCGGATGCGGGACTTCTACCGCACCTATGGGGATGCCCCGGAGGTGATAGCGGAGGCTATGGCCATTGGCTGGACTCAGAATGTGGTCATCCTGGAGGCGGAGCTGGCGGTCCGGGAGAAGGCATGGTACATCCGGGCGGTCCGGCGGTTTGGATGGTCCAAGCTGAAGCTGGCGGAACGGATCGCCGCCTCCGCCCATCTGGAGATGGGCCTCGACGTCGCGGCTGAACTGTGTTATACTGGGAGAAATACCATTGCGGAGCGTGTGAATGATGACAAGCATCCTTTTTATCTGCCACGGGAACATTTGTCGGAGCCCCATGGCCGAGTTCGTGATGAAGGACCTGGTAAAGCAAGCCGGGCTGGAGGCCCGCTTCCACATCGAGTCCGCCGCCACCAGCACGGAGGAGATCGGCAACCCGGTCTATCCCCCGGCGAGGCGAAAGCTGGCCGAGCACGGCATCGACTGCGCGGGCAAGACTGCCCGGCAGCTCACCCGCGCCGACTGCGACCGCTTCGATCTGTTGGTCGGAATGGACCGGGCCAACCTACGGAATATGCGCCGCATTTGCGGCGAGGATCGCGCCGGAAAGCTGAGTCTGCTGATGGACTATACCGACTGCCCCGGCGATATTGCCGACCCGTGGTACACCGGCGACTTCGAGGCCACCTGGCGGGATGTGCTGGCGGGGTGCCAGGGGCTCCTCTCCCAGCTGCAAGATGCGGAGCGCTGAGCCCATGGGACGCCGGATCTTGTGCTATGGGGACTCCAACACCTGTGGGTACGACCCCTGCTCCTGCCTGGGTGGGCGATACCCGGAGACCGTCCGCTGGACCGCCCTGCTCCGATCCCAGGGCTGGGAGGTCGTCAACGCGGGAGAAAATGGCCGGTCCATCCCCTGGAACGGCTGGGAGATCGAAGCCCTTGCCCAGACGCTCCGCCGCCAGTAGCCGGATATCGCCACCGTCATGCTGGGGAGCAACGATCTGCTCCAGGACCCCGGCCTCTCCGCCGCAGGCTGCGGGGCGCGGATGGAGCGGTTTTTGACGGCGCTTTTGGAGCAGGCCCCGCCCTGTCAGCTCCTGCTGATCGCGCCGCCGCCCATGACACTGGGGGCCTGGGTAGGCGATCCTGAAATCGTGGAAACCTCTCAGCGCTTGGGCGCACAATACCAGGCAGTAGCCCAAAAGCTGGGTATCACCTTCGCGGACGCCAGTGATTGGGGCGTGGAGCTGACCTTCGACGGAGTCCATTTTTCAGAGCAGGGACACCGCTCCTTTTTTGTGGGAATCAGCAAACAGCTGTTGAAATTGGCAGGTGACGACCCATGACGCGGCAACAAGCAGTTTCCCGCAAAAAGAGGATATGTGCGGTGACCGCCGCGATCCTGGCGGTCATCCTGCTGTGCGTCATCGGCTGCGCCGTCTACGTGGGCGACTATTACCACGCCGAAGACGCGGCGGTACAGGCCATGGCGCCGGACGATCCTGTCACGGTGAGCGAGGCTGAGGACGGGGCCCTCCTGTTCCTGCCCGACGACCCCCAGACCGGGCTGATCTTCTACCCCGGCGGGAAGGTGGAGCACACCGCCTACGCGCCGCTGATGCGGGCCTGCGCCCAGCGGGGGATCCTGTGTGTCCTCCTCAAAATGCCCTGGAACCTGGCTGTGCTGGACGTGGACGCGGCGGACGGGATTGCGGAACAGTATCCGGACATCGACGCCTGGTATCTGGGCGGGCACTCCCTGGGCGGCGCTATGGCGGCGAACTATGCGGCCAGCCACAGCGATGCGTTCGACGGCCTGATCCTGCTGGCGACCTACTCTGCCAAAGACCTGAGCGGCACCGGCCTGGCCGTTTTGTCGGTCTACGGCTCCGAGGACCGGGTGCTCAACGCTGAGAAATATGCGGCCAGCCGAAATGATCTGCCCGCTGACGCCGTCGAGGTGGTCATCGAGGGCGGGTGCCATGCGGGCTTCGGGGCCTACGGCCCCCAGGCGGGCGACGGTACGCCGTCCATTTCCGGCGAGGAACAGATGGACCGGACCGCGAAAGAGATATGGGACATGGTGCAAAGCAGAGGATAACATATTCATCAAGGAGGACGCCATCATGCGGAAAAATTTCGGAGCCAAGCCCTACACCTACCCCCAGCCGGTGTTCATCATCGCCACCTACGGCCCGGACGGGACAACCGACGCCATGAACGCCGCCTGGGGCGGCATCAGCGACACCACCGAGCTGTCCATGTGCCTGAGCGCGGGGCACAAGACCACCAAGAACATTTTGGAACGCAAAGCGTTCACCGTGAGCATGGCCGACGCCGCCCACGTGGTGGAGTGCGACTACGTGGGGGTGGTGTCCGCCAACGACGTGCCGGACAAGCTGGCGCGGGCCGGGTTCCACACCACGAAAAGCGAGTTTGTGGACGCGCCCCTGATCGACGAGCTGGCCATGGCGGTGGAGTGCCGCCTGGTGAGCTACGACCCCCAGAGCGGCCACCTGGTGGGGGAGATCGTCAACGTCAGCGTGGACGAGAGCGTCCTCACCCCGGACGGGAAGGTGGATGTGGCAAAGCTGGCCCCCATCACCTTCGACCCCGTCAACAACGCCTACCACAAGCTGGGGGAGAAGGTGGGTAGCGCTTTCTCGGACGGGATGAAGCTGAAATAACGGATACGGCCCCTGGGTGTCCAGCCCTCCGCTCAGGTTGGAAGCCGGAAAATCGACTGCAAAAGGCCCCCGGTGTCCAACACCGGGGGCCTTGGGGAATGCGGGCCATTATTCGATGGCGATGAAATTGCGCTGAGGCAGCTCCTTCCGCTCCGCCTTGGGCATGGTCAACTTCAGGATGCCGTCCTCAAATTTGGCGGAGATGTCCTCCTGCCGCAGGTCGCCCACATAGAAGCTGCGGCTGCAGGTGCCCACATACCGCTCGCGGCGGATGTAGCGGCCCTGCTGGTCCTGCTCGTCCTTGTCCAGCCCCTTCGCGGCGCTGATGGTCAGGCTACCGTCCTTCAGCTCCACCTGGATCTCGTCCTTTTTGAACCCGGGCAGGTCGATATCCACCTCGTAGTTGTCGCCCACCTCCCGAACATCCGTCTTCATGATGTTCCGGGCGTGCTTGCCGTACAGCTGGTCCCGGCCATCGTGGAGCGTGGGCATATGCATCATGTCAAAGGAATCGGGAAAGAACTCATCAAACAGGTTTTCACCAAAAATACTGGGTAACATATCAATTCCTCCAATCAAATTGTGGCGGGAGCGACCGCCTTGCGGCCCCTCCTCTGTCGTATGGCTGTAGCATACACCGCAGAGTTAGCACTGTCAATAGGGGAGTGCTAACGTTTACAAAGGAACTGATGTTTGTTCACAAAATACGCGATTTCTCAATACAAGCCTCTCCCGGCAGGTCTGATCACAGTCCGCCAGAGGGTCTTAGAGTCAGGGTCAGTCGCTCTCCGCAGACGAGGATCACTGGGACGGACGGTTGCACAGACAGTATGAGGGGGACAATCAGAGCTAGGCTGGTGAGGAACGCCGCCATGATGGTCAGAACAGCGGGTGGCAGAGAGATGCCTAACCACCAGGCAGATGGATACTGCCTCATAGCTGATGCGTCGTTAGGCAAATGGATCCCGAAACCTATTGTGCCGCAACGCTTTTCGGAGATAGCGATTTTGCACACTTACCCCAAGTTGAAAGCTACATCTTGTCCTCGCATTGGGGCAGAATGTAGCTTTTCTATTACAAACCCTCCATGATATACTGAAGCCCAGTATCGTCATGGAGGGCTTGCTATGTCTCGAAAAGTAACAAAGATCCCACAAGCAAGGCAATATATCCCAATCGAGGATCAGCGGCTCCGGGTTGCGGCCTACTGCCGAGTCAGCACTCGTCATGAGGGGCAGCGCCACAGTCTGCATGCACAAATCGCCTACTATACAGATTACATCGAACGCAACCCAAACTGGGAATTTGTTGCTGTGTATTCGGACATGGCATCCGGCGTCCGTACAGCAAACCGCCCTGGTTACCGGCAGCTCATGCGAGACTGTGCCAAAAGAAAAATAGACTTGATTTTGGTGAAGTCTCTCAGCCGGTTTGGTCGGGACGCGCTGGAGACGATCCGGCAGATCAGGAAGCTCAAGAGAGCAAACATCGGGATTTACATTGAAATAGGAGGACTGAACACTTTGAATATCAGTGACAGTATGATCGACCGGCTTGCGGCGCTGGATCAGGCCGAAAGCCATTTCCGCAGCGAGAACATCAAGTTCGGTATCCGCCATCGTATGAGGAGCGGGAAAACCGTGCTGAACCACACGCAGTTCCTCGGCTATACCAAAGGGCCAGATGGTGTTCTGCAAATCGTGCCGGAGGAAGCCGAGATTGTGCGTAAAATCTTCGACCTCTATATCCATGGCAATGGGGTGCGCAAGATTAAACGGTATCTGGAGGAGCATGGGATCAAAACAGTGACGGGCAAATCGGAGTGGAGTACCTCCACGATTGACCGGATGCTGAGTAATGAAAAGTACGTTGGCGAGGTGCGGATGCAGAAAACCTTCACGACCGATTTCTTGACCGGCAGGCGGGAAAAGAACACGGGACAACTTGACACGTACTTGGTGGAAGATGCCCATGAACCTATCATCGACCAAGATACATTTGAATTAGTGCAACGGAAAAAGGAAAAGGGTAAGGCTTAAATAAACTTGTAGTAGACAGGTGAATGAATACTGCGGCCTGGCCTCCATGCAGCAGTCGGTGCCCGTTGCGGTTCGGGCCCACTATCAGGCCTTGGACCACCGGGCGGACGAGTGCGCCGGCTGTAAGACCTGCGAGGTCCGCCGTCCCTTCGGGGTGGAAATATCCGCACGGATGGCCAAGGCTATGGAGTTATGCTGGGTGAAAAGGGCGCATCAGAACGCCTCAAATTTTCACCGAAAATTGTCCAAGTCGTCATTTGTAGTTACTTTTCAAATAAACTATATTATTGGACGCCATCATGCGAGGCTCTCTTTTTTTGTCTCAACACAGTGGGCCTTAAGCATCGCAAGCGCATCCTCTTTCGCACGGGTATCCGCGCACCTCGCGGCTTCAACGAGCTGGACTTCAAACGCGCTCAGGGGAACCCGCGCAATCGTCTCCCGCTCAAGAACGCAATCGGTGGATACGCCAAAATAATCCGCCAGCTTCCCTAACATTTCAAGAGAAGGCTCCCTTTCCCCAGTTTCATAGCGTGAATAGGCCACCGGAGAGCAGCCGAGACAAGAACTGACCTCCTTTTGAGAAACGCCCTTAATCCTTCGGAGCTGCTTCAAATTCATATAATCACCCCAAAATTCCAAAATAAGTACCATATCGGAAAAATAATTATTGACTAAATTCCGAATTGGTATTATACTGATAACAGAGACAAGTATAAAAACGCCGAAGGGGCGGTGATTACAGATGCTTCCAGAAATGCACCCAGGGGTTAATGAAGACAAAAAAGGCGGGAGCCCCGAACGGCACTTTATTCCCGCAAAAGCAAAGCTGGACCCCTTTGCGGAGGGCCGGATTTTCAAAGCCTGCGCCTACTGCCGCGTTTCCACAGACAGCGATATGCAGCTGTCCTCCTTCGAACTTCAGACGGAACATTATCAAAATCTCGCTGGAAAGCATAAAAACTGGGATTTAAGGAAAATATATGCCGACGAGGGGATTTCCGGGACGTCACTGAAAAACCGGGACCAGTTCAACGCCATGCTGGAGGCCTGCTGGGCTGGGAACTATGACCTCATCCTCACAAAAAGCGTTTCCCGCTTTGCCCGAAACCTGGTGGACTGCGTCTCCCTAGTCCGGCGGCTGAAAAACCATACTCCTCCAGTGGGCGTCTTTTTTGAAACCGATAATCTTTTCACCCTGTCGGAGGACTCTGAATTGAAGCTGTCCCTTTTGGCCACCTTTGCCCAGGAGGAATCCATCAAGAAAAGCGAGAACATGGTCTGGTCCCTCAGTGAGCGGTTCAAGTCCGAAAAACGGCTGCTGATTCCGGAACCCTATGGCTACTCACGCCAGCGGGACGCCGGTGGGCGGTACGTACAGGGCGCAAGGCTGCAGATTGTGGCTGAAGAGGCGGAGGTGGTCCGCTTTATATTTGACGCGTTTCTCGCGGGCTATCCGCTGCGCGCCATCGCGGAACTCCTGACCGAAGCGGGTGTCCCCACGAAAACGGGCCGGAACAGCTGGAGCGAAGGCTCTTTAAACTACATATTGCGGAACGAGCGGTACTGCGGCAGCATTTTGACGTGGAAGACCTTTACCTCCGATGTTTTTGAGCACAAGAAGAAACGCAACCACCAGGATCGCGACCAATACCTTTACACAAATCAGCACGAAGCGATTATCCCGGCGGAAAAATTTGAGGCGGCGCAGATGCTGCTGGAAAACAAAAAACATCACCTGCGCGGAGGCCTGCCGGTTCTGCACGTCATTGACGACGGCATATTTCGGGGATTTGTCCCAATTGACCACCATTGGATCAATGACGACCCCAATCTTTATTTTGAGGCCTCCAACAGCGCGGGGATTGAGCACAGGAGGCTTCGATATCGGCGCAGCCAGTTCAGCGCCTTTGATCTAAAAGGATATCAAGTGGTGCGCGGCCAATTTATGATGTGCCGCGCGGAATGCCCCTGCGTCACGATCACCGATCAAAAAATCAGCTTCAACCATGAGTGCCAGCGCAAATTCCAAGATGTGAGTCATGTCCAGCTTCTAATCCACCCCTCCCAGCGAAAGCTGGCCATCCGCCCCTGCGGGGAGCGGGATGTAAACAGCATCCGCTGGTGTGTCGGCGCCCAACGTCCCATTTTCTCAAAAACCCTGCGTTGCCAGTATTTCTCCGCTGCCCTGTTCCAAATCATGGACTGGAATCCGGAATATCAATATCGGATCAGGGGAACCTACGCCGCCGGCGGGCAGGACAGGATTATCATATTTGACGTGGCCAATGCCGTGCCTGTCCTCTCTTGGCGCCGGGACAATTCGAATCGGGCATCCAGACGGCCGCAGCGGATCGATCTGCTTCCCGACGGATGGGACAGCACGTTCGGCGAAGAATTCTATGTGCACGGCATTCACAACAGCTTTTATTACCTTGACCCAGGCAGCGCCTGGAACGCACGGGCGAAGAGCCGTGTAGTGCCCGGCTGTACCAAGGTATCTCCGATTTCCGAGGAGGAACTTCAGCGGAACATCGAAACCATACGGCGGAGGGCAGGTGTGGTCAATGGGGAATGACAGCCAAAACATATTCGAGCAGGTCAAGCCGTTGGATGAGTCTGCCGGGGAGCAGGAGATCGTCGATCTGGCGGGCTATCAAGTCACTAAAGCGGAGCTGTTCGCGCACACGAGAGAACCGGCTATCACCGTCTGGGAGGACCGCATCAAATTCAATATGGCTTGTCTGCGTCGGTTCCCCAACGTCACGCATATCCAGCTGTTGATCCATCCGGAGCAGCGCAGGCTGATCATCCGCCCCTGTGACCCGGACGCACCGGATTCCCTGCGCTGGGCAAACGGCGGGGGCGAAAAGGAACGCCGAAACCGGGATATGCGCTGCCACATTTTTGCGGCAAAACTGTTTGAACTGATGGGGTGGGATAGGCCGTACCGATACAAAATGCTGGGCAAGCCCGCCGTCTATGGAAACGAGATGCTGTTTCTTTTTAATTTATCAGATTTTGAGCTGTTTGTCACTACCGGCGCGAAAAAAAGGCGCTCCTATTTGCCGGAGGACTGGCGGGATTATTTCGGGACGCCTGTGGAACGGCATGAGGAGGCCTATCAGATCGACCTGGCGGATGGCTATGTGACCACAGATTACGCATAGGGGGTAAGACGATATGGCACAGTCGGATTTTGTAATCGGAGACATCAGCATGGACGGTTTTCAAGTGGTGCGCGGCCTCTACTTCAGCCGTATGTTGGAGCCGTCGCTGAAATTATGGAACACCGCGATTTCGTTCAATGTGCCTGCCTATAGCGCTTTGAACAACTGTGAATCAGTGCAGCTCCTGGTCCACCTTGAACAGCGAAAAATTCTGGTCAAACCCGTGCTCTCCAAAGAGCCGGACGCCATCAACTGGATCCGGGACCCGGCCAAGCCAAAAACCACAAAGATGGAGTGCTCCGTATTTACCCGCCAGCTGTTCGCAAAATGGGGCTGGGAGGATACATACCAATACCGAGCTAACGGAAAACTGGTGAAGTTTGATAAAAAACTGATGCTGCTATTCGATTTCAACCGGCCCGAGCTTTGGCAGGGCATGAAGCTGGTGCAGGAAGATGGCTGAAGCTGGATATCTCTCATTCTATCTGAGTACCGATACTGTCTATGTCTTTCGCGGCGTCCTCCAACGGATTGGGTGCCCGGCTTACGTCCGCTTTTTGGTCAACCCCGACACGATGCAGCTGGTCATGGAACCATACCACCAAAAGGAGTTCACCTCATTTCGGGTGCCGAAAGGACTTTATAAGGAACCGACGGAAAGCCCTGCCGGTTTTCGGGTCCGCAGCAGGGCGTTTTGCCGGCTGCTTGCCGCCAGGCTGAGTTGGGACGCGGACAAGTCCTATCGCATTCCGGGCGTGGTCTATCCAAACCGCGCCATTGCCCATTTTGACTTATTCAAAGCGAGAGAGATCAATACAGAATGCCAATAGACGCCAGTCAACAGCTTGGAGAGGATTTACCCATCCTCTCCAAGCTGTTGATATATTGAATCTTCATTTCACACAAGATGCCAGACGGACTTCATCCGCCTGGCATTTTTTATTGCTGTCAACAATATCCATGAACTGAGGTGATGAAATTGGAGAGCGCACAGCGAGAACTGTTGAGTATCCTGTTGCAAACGGTCTACGACCGCGGCCTTTTGTCGAAAACCACCTATTTGAACGCAGTCGATTTGGTACATTCTGCGCTGGATATCCCCCCGCTTTTCCGGTATCCTGTGTGCTTGACAAAGGAGGCGGGGCAGTGTGAATATACTCAAGATCCGCAATGAGATGCGGAATGGGAAAACGATCTTTGACCTTCCTCTGCGCGTGACCTTCTACGCAAGAGTATCTACCGACAAGGATGAGCAGCGGGGCAGCCTGGAAAACCAGGTGCAGTATTACACCGAGCTGATCCAGTCGAAACCCAACTGGACCTTTGTGCCAGGGTACATCGACGAGGGCATCAGCGGCACCAGCACAAAAAAGCGGGATAGCTTCTTACGGATGATAAAGGACGCCAAAGCGGGGCGGTTCGACTTCATCATCACCAAGGAGATATCCCGTTTTTCCCGTTCCACCCTGGACAGCATCAAATATACTCAGGAACTTCTGGAGCACGACGTGGGGGTGCTGTTCCAGAACGACAACATCAATACCCTGGACAGCGACAGCGAATTCCGGTTGGTGGTCATGGCCGGGGTGGCTCAGGACGAGGTGCGCAAGCTGTCCGAACGGCTGAAGTTCGGCTTCCGGCAGGCCATCAAAAACGGCCATGTGCTGGGTAACGACAGGCTGTGGGGGTACGACAAGAAGGACTGCGTGCTGACCATCAAGGAAAAGGAGGCCCAGGTGGTGCGGCGGATCTTCGACCTCTATGCCAACCAGCAGATGGGCATCCGCCGCATCTCCCAGACCTTGCTGGACGAGGGCTTCACCAGCCGCAAAGGGAATGCCTTCAATGTCCTGACCATCCGTCACATCCTCTGTAACCCCAAATACAAGGGTTGGTACTGCGCCAACAAATCTCAGACGGTGGACTACCGCAGCAAGCGGAAGGTTTTCCTGGACGAGAGCGAATGGGTGATGTACCCAGACCCGTCCATCCCGGCTATCGTCTCCGAGGAGCTATGGGACCGGGCAAACGCCCTGTACAGGCGCCGAAGCCAGCAGATGATGTCCCACCAGAGCGGGGCGGACTTCCACAACCGATACCCTTACAGCGGTAAAATCGTCTGCGAGGAGCACGGGACCAGGTTCCACCGTCAGGTCATCAAAAGCACCAAGGGCGAGACGGAGACCTGGCAGTGCCGGGAGTACCGCAACCGGGGGAGAGCCGGGTGCTCCGCTCCCCAGCTGCACACTGTGGAACTGGATCAGATCATGGCCGATATTTTCGACCAACTGGCCCAGAACAAACAGGCGATCATTGACGCGGTGGTCACCGTCCTCCAGGCCGTCCCCGATGAGCACGATCATACGCAGGACATCCGACGCGTGGAGGAGGATTTGTCCGCCATCCGGGCAAAAAAGGACCGCCTGTTGGAGATGAGCATCGAGGGCATCATCTCCATGGAGGAATTCAAGCAGCGCAACGATGGCTTTAATGAGCAGGCCGAGGTATTGGAGGAGCGATTGATAGCGCTCCATGCGGAGGCAGAGAAAGGCCGGAGGATCACCGAACAGCTCGGTGAGATCAGAAGTGCCCTGGAGCAGGAGCTTTCCTTCCAAAACGGTATCAATTCCACCCTGGTCGCCACAATCTTAGACCACATCGTGGTCAAAAAAGGCAGCTCCAAAGAGGAAATACACCTGGACATCCACCTGAAATTCGGCGGCCCGTGGGAGGCCGCTTTCAATAGGGCAAATTCTTCCCTTTGCTTCACCCGTCCAAAAAATATTACACCCCCAACGGCGATCAGGACGACCTGATCTCCATTGGAACAATTGGGCTGATCAAAGGGGTGTCCACGTTCAAGGCGGACAAAAATGTTCGGCTTGCCACCTACGCCAGCCGTTGTATAGAAAATGAGATCCTGATGTATTTCCGCTCCCAGCGCAAGCTCCAGGGGGAGCTGTCGCTCTCCGACTCCCTGGACGGCGAGGGGGAAAACGGCTCGCTGTCCCTCATCGACGTGGTACGGGTGGACGACAACATGTTGGAGGAGCTGGACCTTCGGGACGCCTGCGCCAAGGTGCGCCGGTGCGTAGACGCCTGCCTGACCGGCCGGGAGTCCCACATCATCCGCCTGCGCTACGGCCTGGACGGGCAGGCTCCTCTCACCCAGCGGGAGATCGCCTCGCTGTGCGGCATCAGCCGGAGCTATGTATCCCGCATCGAAAAAAAGGCCCTGGAAAAGCTGCGCGTTGAGTACGAAAAGAGCTGAAAAATGCCGGACGAGTCCTTCGTCCGGCATTTTTTCAGCGTTAGCCGTGGCGTGTCACCTTTTCCAGCGCTTCAGCATGGGGAAGAACTGGAACATCTGGGCCTTGGCCTGGTCCTGGGTCATCCCCGGGTTGGACTGGGCCATCATGGGGGCGCAGAAGTCGATCATCTCCTCCATGGTCATCTCCCCCACAAACGCTCCATCCTTGTAGCAGTAGGAGCAGTAGTCGGCGCTGGGCGAGCCGTCGGCCTCGGTGCCGTGGGCAGTGCCGGGACCCAGGGGCATCCCGCAGGACTGGCAGAATTTCATGTCTTTGTAGTTTTCCATGGTTGGAACCTCCTCTGTATTGGATGGCTCCATCATAGCACCGGAAACCTGACAGGGCGTGTCATGTTCCCCAGCGTGGGCCCAATAAATTTTCCAGCCCAGGGCGGCCAGGCGGCGGCGCAGGGCGTCGGGCGCCAGCACCTCCACCCCCGCGCCAAAGCTGAGCAGATAGCCGTACAGCCACTGGTCCTCAGGGAATACCGCCTCCACCAGCAGCGAGCCGTCGTCCTGCCGGACCACGCAGCTCTGGTCGAACTCGTCGTACACCCGATAGGCCATATAGGGGGCGAAGCGCAGCCTGGCCTCCACCCGGAACAGGGGCGGGATGTCCCCGGAGTACCCGATGTCCGGCGGCTCCAGGCGGCGGCGGAACACCTCCCCGGTCAGCGCCGGGGACAATATGCGAGACAACCGGAAGGTGCGGTAGTCCTCCCGCTCCAGGTCGAAGGCCTGGAGATACCACCCCTGGCCCTTGAACACCAGCCGGGCGGGGAGCGCCCGCCGCGGCCGGGTGCTGCCGTGGGAGCTGGCGTACTCAAAGGCCAGGGTCCGCCGCTCCAGCACCGCCCGCCTCAGGAGCTGGAACTTCTCGCTGTCCCCCTCCCCCGCCCCCCAGCGGGACAGGTTCACCTGGAGCCAGTCCTCCTGCCCCCGTCGGAACAGGGCGGACAGCTTGGTCAACGCCTGGGCCCCCTCCTGACCGGGGAGGCTCTGGAGGGCCAGCAGGAGCTGGCGCTGCTCCTCGTCGGTAAAGGCGGCTCGATCCAGCACGTAGCCGGGCAGCAGGGCCACCCCGCCCCCCGCCCCCTGGGTGGTGTAGACAGGCACCCCGGCGGCGGACAGGGCGTCCACGTCCCGCAGCACCGTGCGCTGGGACACCTCCAGCTTCTCCGCCAGCTCCCCGGCGGTCATGCGCCCCTTTTCCAGCAGCAGGTAGACCATTTGAAATTGACGGTTCACGGACATGGCGGCGCCCTCCCCCTTCCAGCGGCTGTTTCTACGTTTATGATACCACAGTTTCCAGAGAAGCGCAATTTTCAGTTGAAATCAACAACTGAAAAACCTGGAAAACACTGTCCTTTTCCCCGCTTCTATGGTATGATAGCTTCCAAAGATTTGAGAAGGAGCGGCAATTCATGATCACAGTCACCGACCTGAGCCTGAACTACAGCGGCACCCCCCTGTTCTCCCACGTGGACCTCCAATTTGACCGGGGCAACTGCTACGGCATCATCGGCGCCAACGGCGCGGGCAAGTCCACCTTCCTGAAAATCCTGTCCGGCGAGCTGGACTCCACCTCCGGCGAGGTGTCCATACTCCCCAATATCCGCATGTCCGTACTGAAGCAGGACCAGAACGCCTACGACGCCTACCACGTGATGGACACCGTCATCATGGGCAATCAGCGGCTGTACGACATTGGGAAGCAAAAGGACGCTTTGTACGCCAAGGAGGAGATGACCGACGAGGACGGCCTGCTGGCCTGCCAGCTGGAGGAGGAGTACGCCGAGCTGGGGGGCTGGGAGGCGGAGAGCAACGCCAGCCGCATCCTCCAGGGCCTGGGTGTGGGCACCGAGTACCACGAGAGCCCCATGGCCACCCTGGACCCCCGGCTAAAGGTGAAAGTGCTGCTGGCCCAGGCGCTGTTTGGCAGCCCCGACCTGCTGATGATGGACGAGCCCACCAACAACCTGGACATCGACGCGGTGAACTGGCTGGAGGACTTTTTGCTGGACTTTGAGGGCACCGTCATCGTGGTGTCCCACGACCGGCACTTCCTGAACACCGTGTGCACCCACATCGTGGACATCGACTACAATAAGATCAAGATGTACGTGGGCAACTACGATTTCTGGTACGAGTCCTCCCAGCTGGTCCAACAGCTGGTGAAGAACCAGAACAAACGCAACGAGGAGAAAATCAAGGAGCTACAGGACTTCATCTCCCGGTTCTCCGCCAATAAGTCCAAGTCCAAGCAGGCCACCGCCCGGCGCAAGCTGCTGGACAAGCTGACGGTGCAGGAGATGCCCGCCTCCTCCCGGCGCTACCCCTTTGTGGGCTTCACCCCCGACCGGGAGGTGGGCAAGGACATCCTCTTCGTCACCGACGTGTCCAAGACCATCGACGGGGTGAAGGTGCTGGACAAGGTGTCCTTCATCGTGGGCCACGACGAGAAGATCGCCTTTGTGGGGGACAACGAGAACGCCCACACCGCCCTGTTCAAGATTCTTGCCGGGGAGATGGAGCCCGACGAGGGCAGCGTCAAATGGGGGCAGACCGCTACCTTCTCCTATTTCCCCAAGGACAACAACCCCTATTTTGAGGACTGCGAGGACGACCTGGTCCAATGGCTGCGCCAGTTCTCCAGGGACCCCCAGGAGCAGTACCTCCGGGGCTTCCTGGGCCGGATGCTGTTCTCCGGTGAGGAGGTCCACAAGCCCGTCAAGGTGCTGTCCGGCGGGGAAAAGGTGCGGTGCATGCTCTCCCGGATGATGCTGTCCGGGGCCAACGTGCTGCTGCTGGACCAACCTACCAACCATCTGGACCTGGAGTCCATCGCGGCGCTGAACAAGGGGCTGGAGGCCGTCAAGTGCAACGTGCTGGTGGCCTCCCACGACCACCAGCTCATCCAGACCGTGTGTAACCGGGTGTTTGACTTCACCCCCGAGGGCAGGCTCATCGACAGCAAGACCACCTACGACGAGTACCTGGAGCGCCTGCACCAGCAGTGACATACAGTGAAGGCCCCGGGCTCCGCCCGGGGCCTTCTCCCGCTCATTGGGGGTTGAGCTCCAAATACTTCCGGTCGATGTGGCTGTCCACCTGCATGGCCAGCTCCAGGGCGTCGTTGCACCCCATCTTCTTGTTCCGGTTGTTCATGGCGGCCACCTCGATGACCACCGCCAGGTTCCGCCCGGGCCGCACCGGGATGGTGAGGGTGGGCACCCGGGTGTCCAGCAGGGTGGTGAAGTGCTCGTCCGCCCCCAGCCGGTCATACAGCTTGCCGTCCTTCCAGTTCTCCATCTCGATGACCATGTCGATGGCGCTGTCGAACTTGACGGCGGACATGCCGAACAACCGTCGCACGTCCACCACCCCGATGCCCCGCAGCTCGATGTAGTAGCGAATCAGCTCCGGCGCGGTGCCGATCAGCCCCCCGCTGGGGTTGCGGCGGATCTCAATGGCGTCGTCGGCGATGAGGCGGTGGCCCCGCTTCACCAGCTCAATGGCGGTCTCGCTCTTGCCGATGCCCGACTCCCCCGCCAGCATGACCCCCTCGCCGTACACCTCCACCAGCACACCGTGGCGGGTGATGGTGGGGGACAGGGCCGTGCGCAGATAGGCGATCATGGTGCTCATGATGCTGGAGGTGTTCTCCTGGGTACTGAGAATGGCCTGGTCGTGCTTTTTGGCCATCTCCATGCACTCCGGATAGGGCTTCAGCCCCCTGGCAAAAATCACCGCCGGGGTGTGGTAGGAGAACAATTTGTCGAACACCGCCGAGCGCTTTTCCGGGGAGATTCCCTCCAGATAGGAGATCTCCACCAGGCCCAGCAGCTGCATCCGCTCCCGGTCGAAGTAGTCGAAAAATCCGGTGAGCTGGAGTCCGGGCCGGTTGACGTCGTCGATGGTGATGAGTGTCTCCCGGTAGCCCTCCGGGCCGTACAGCACGTCCAGGTGAAAATTGTCGATGATGGTGCCCAGCTTGATGCCGGTCTTGCTCGCCACGTTGGCCACGCTCCCTTTTTTCATGTTCGCCCTCTATCTTACCACATTTCATCCCCGAAAAAAATAGGAAATCCAGCAAATTCACACTTGATTTTTTCCCCTCTCTATGGTAGCATAATGTAGTTATCGTTTGAACGAATTCCAACCAGCAAGGAGGTTAGTCAATATGGCCAAATGCGAGTTCTGCGGCAAAGGCGTGAACTTCGGCATCCAGGTGTCCCACTCCCACCGCCGCTCCAACCGTCCCTGGAAGCCCAACGTCAAGCGCGTCAAGGCTGTGGTGGACGGCGCGCCCAAGCACGTCTATGTGTGCACCCGCTGCCTCCGCTCCGGCAAGGTCACCCGCGCCGTGTAAATCGTTGAAAAGGGCTTCGCCCTTTCCAACGAGGGGGTTGCAGCCCGACTGCGCGCGCCCTGCGGGCACACTTGCGGGCTGAGATGTGTTTTTGGGGCAGCAAAGCTGCCCCAAAAACGGATATCACTTGATTTCGCCGCCTGCAGGCGGCGAAACTCTGCGAGGCTTTCAAAAAGAAGGCCCTGTGCGCACTGCACAGGACCTTCTTTTATTTCTCTTCTGTTTTTTCGCTTTCTCCCTTGGGCGCGGGCTTCTCCCCCTCCGCCTTCTTGTGGAAGGAGAACTTGCGCTCCGTGCCCTTCACCAGGCGCACCATGTTCCCCCGGTGCCCCCACAGCAGCAGCCCGCCCATGACGGCGGCCAGCAGCAGGATCAGCGGGTCCTGGTACACAATCCAGGACGCCACGATGAAGGACGCGCCCCCCCAGCAGGAGCCCAGGGACACATACCGGGTGGCGGCCACCAGAATGATAAACCCGGCCCACACCGTCACGGGGATAATCCAGCTGGGGAGCACCCCGTCTCCTCCGATGCCGATCATGATGGCCACGGCGCTGCCGGACAGCACCCCCTTGCCCCCCCGAAACTGGAAGGTGCAGGGGAACATGTGGCCGATCATGCAGAAGGCGCCCGCCCAATACTTGGACAGGGTGACCAGCTCCGGCGAGATGTGCCCGGCGATGAACATGGCGAAGAGCACCGCCAGCACCGCCTTGATGGCGTCGCTGAGAATAACTGCAAAGGTCAGCGGCCCGCCGAAGGTCCGGTAGAAGTTGGTCAGGCCCGCATTGCCGCTGCCATGGTCCCGGATGTCGTCCCGCAGGATGTAGCGGGACACCACCACGGCCCCGTTGAAGCACCCCAGGAAATAGGCCACCACGGCCACCCCCGCGGCCGCCACCGCCAGCCAGCCGGCGCTGACGCCGGCCGCTTCCAGCATACGAGAATTCAGCATGGTCAATCCTCCTTATCGCCCTTTTGTCGGATGGTGATGCGCACCGGGGTTCCGGTCAGGCCGAAGGTGGCCCGGATCTGGTTTTCCAGGTAGCGCTGATAGGAAAAATGGAACAGCTTGGCGTCGTTGCAGAAGATGACGAAGTGGGGGGGCTTCACCCCGATCTGGGTCATATAGTAGATTTTCAGCCGCTTGCCCTTATCGGTGGGGGGCTGGACCCGGGCCTGGGCGTCGCTCAGCACCTGGTTGAGAACCCCGGTGGGGATGCGCATGGCGGCCTGGTTCACCACGTTGTCGATGAGGCCGAACAGCCTATCCACCCGCTGGCCCGTCAGGGCGGAGAGGAACAGCACCGGGGCGTAAGTCATATAGCTCAAATCCCGCCGCACATCCTCCTCCATGCGCTGCATGGTCTTGCCGTCCTTCTCCACGGCGTCCCACTTGTTCACCACGATGACGCAGGCCTTGCCCGCCTCATGGGCCAGCCCGGCCACCTTGGTGTCCTGCTCGGTGACCCCCTCCTGGGCGTCGATCATGATAAGGCACACATCGCTACGCTCGATTGCCATGGTGGCCCGGAGGACGGAGAACTTCTCCACCCGGTCATCCACCTTGGACTTTTTGCGCATCCCCGCCGTGTCAATGATGAGGTACTTCTGCCCGTTCTTTTCCAGGTAGCTGTCCACCGCGTCCCGGGTGGTGCCCGCCACGTCGGACACGATGACCCGCTCCTGGCCCAAAATCCGGTTCACCAGAGAGGACTTGCCCACGTTGGGCTTGCCGATGATGGCGACCTTGACCACATCGTCCTCTTCCTCCTCCTGGTCCTCAGGGGGGAAGAACGCGAAGCAGGCGTCCAGCAGGTCGCCGGTGCCGTGCCCGTGGACGGCGGACACAGGCATGGGGTCCCCCAGCCCCAGGTTGTAGAACTCATACATATCCGGGTCGGTGTGGCCGGTGGAGTCCATCTTGTTCACCGCCAGCACCACCGGCTTCCGGGAGCGCTGGAGCATCCCGGCCACCTCCTGGTCGGCGGCGGTCATGCCGGTGCGGATGTCGCACACGAACACGATGACGGTGGCGGAGGCGATGGCGATCTCCGCCTGCTCCCGCATAAAGGACAAAATCTGGTCGTCGGTGCCCGGCTCGATGCCGCCGGTGTCCACCAGGTCGAAGGTGCGGCCCCGCCACTCCGCCTGGGCGTACAGCCGATCCCGGGTGACGCCGGGGGTGTCCTCCACAATGGACAACCGTTTTCCGGTGAGCTTGTTGAACAGCATGGACTTGCCCACGTTGGGGCGGCCCACAATGGCCACCAGGGGCTTTGCCATGGATATCCCTCCTGACTCAAGACGGTTTTATCTGCTACGCGAAGCCTGGCCGCGTTAACGCCGGCTCCGGGCAATACTCCACACATTATAGGATAGTATACCAAATCCGTCAAAAAAAAGATAGGGGGAAAAGGGAAAATTTACGGGGAGAAAGCAACAAAAAAGCTGCCGCGAAAGCGGCAGCTTTTCCCATTCCTATTACTTCTCGGCAGGAGCGACCTCACGGCCATTATAGGTCATGCAGTTCTTGCACACGCGGTGGGGCAGGGTGACGGTACCGCACTTGGGGCAGGTGTTGATACCGGGAGTCTCCAGCTTCCACACGGAGCTGCGGCGCTTGTTCCTGCGCTGCTTGGATACTTTACTCTTCGGGACGGCCATTTTGACACCTCCTTATTTGGTCAATGTCCGCGGGGACATACAGCCTACTGATCTGCCTTCTCCGGCTCCAGAAGCTGAGCCAGCTTGGCCCAGCGAGGGTCGATCTCCTTTTTGCAGCGGCAGGGCTCCACATTCAAATCCGCACCGCAGCCAGGACAAAGGCCCTTGCAATCCTCAGAGCAGAGGTTTTTTGTGTCCATTTCAAGGAGGAATACCTCCCGCATCAGCTCGTCCAGCTCCAGCTCGCCGTCCTTGTTCAGCACAACGATGTCGTCGCTCTCCCCGTTGGCCAGCTCAAAGGCCAGGAGCGTTTCGTACTCCACCGCCTTTTCCCGCTGAAAGGGCTTGGCGCACCGGTCGCAGACGAGGGACAGCACAGTGTCCAGCCGGGCCTTCAGCTCCAGGGCGCCCGCCCGGTTGCGCACCTGCCCCTCCACACGGACAGGCTGAGTAAAGGGCTTGGCCCCGTACCACTCCACATCGGACAAATCCATCTGGAGGGCGAAGGGCAGCGTCCCGCCGGGCTGTTGGGCTAAAGGCTTCAGATCCAGTTTCATGGCACACCTCGCATAATGGCACGACTGGTATTATACTAGACCTGACCGGAAATGTCAAATCTTTTCCGCAATATTTTGTGTTTTTTTCAAAAACTCCTCCAGCCGGTCCATGCCCTTTTTGATGGTGTCCATGCTGGCGGCGTAGGACCAGCGCACAAAGCCAGGGGCACCCATGCCGCTGCCCGGCACCGTGGCCACCAGGCCGTGCTTGAGCAGGGCTGAGGAGAAATCATCGCCGCTGTGGATTTTTTCCCCGCAGATGGTGCGGCCCAGCTGCCGCTCCACGTTCATCATGATGTAGAACGCGCCCTGGGGCCTGAGACAGCTCACCCCCTCCATGGCGTTCACCCGCTCCACGATGTAGTTCCGGCGCTGCTCAAAGGCGGCGCGCATCTCCTCCACGCAGTCCTGGGGACCGGTGAGGGCGGCCACCGCCGCCGCCTGGGAGATGGAGCTGGGGGAGCCGGTGGAGTGGCTGAGGTAGTTGGCCATCACCTTGGCGATCCTCTCGCTGGACAGCAGGTAGCCGACGCGCCAGCCGGTCATGGCGTAAGATTTGGACACGCCGTTTATGAGGATCGCGCGCTCCTTCACGTCCTCTCCCAAGGAGGCCACAGAGGTAAACCGCGCCCCGTCGTACATCAGGTTGCAATAGATCTCGTCGGAGATGAGGTAGATATCCCTCTCCACGCACACCCGGACCAGAGCGGACAGCTCCTCCCTGCTGTACGCCATGCCGGTGGGGTTGCAGGGGTTGTTGAGGATCAGGGCCTTGGTCCTGGGGGTGATGGCGGCGGACAGCTGCTCCGCCGTGATCTTAAACCCGGCAGGCTCCCCGGCGGTGACCACCACGGGCACCCCTCCCGCCATTTTGATGAGCTCCAGATAGCTCACCCAGAAGGGGGCGGGCAGAATCACCTCGTCGCCGGGGTCCACCAGGGCCCTCAGAGCGATGTAGACGCAGTGCTTGGCGCCGCTGGTCACCACCACCTGGGAGGGGCTGTAGTTCAGGCCGCAGTCCTCCCTCATCCGCAGGCACACCGCCTCCTTGAGGGCCAGCGTGCCGGAGGCGGGGGTGTAGCGGGTCACGTTGTCCGCGATGGCCCGCTCCGCCGCCGCCTTGATGTGGTCCGGGGTGTTGAAATCCGGCTCACCAGCGCCAAAGCCCACCACATCCACGCCCTCCGCCTTCATCCGCTTGGCCAGGGCGTCCATAGCCATGGTGCTGGACGCCCGCACCTCCCGCGCCATTTGAGCAAGTTCCTTCAAGGTGATCCCTCCAAATTTTATTCCTGCACATTATATGCCACACCTTGCAGATTTGCAAGTATTCTTCGGAATTTTTTCACATTTTTGCAATTTCTACAAATGCACCTTGCATTTTTAGTGAAAAGCTCCCCCGCCTGCCGAAGCGGCGGAGGAGCAACGCTCAGCGCCTGGTATTTTTGCGGTACAGGTGGTACAGGCCCTTTACCAGCAGGTCGTGGTCGTATTTGATTTCCCGGCGGCACAGCCGGTAGAGGGCCGGGGCTCTCCCTCCCGTGGCCACCACGGTGGCGGCCACAGCCCCCGCCGCCTCCTCCAGGGACTCGATCACCCGGTCGAAGGCGCCGCTGTAGCCGTACAGCACCCCCGCCCGCATGGAGTCCACCGTGTTGCGCCCCAGGGGGGTGTCCACCTGGGCCATAGAGATCTGGGGGAGCTGGGCCCCGTGCCGAGACAGGGCCTCCAGGGCGATGTCCACTCCTGGCATGATGGCGCAGCCCTCGAAGGCGCTGGCGCTGAGGTAGGAGAAGGTGACGGCGGTGCGGGAGTTGATGACAATGGCGGGGGCGGGATAGAGGGCGGAGGCCGCCACGCAGGAGGCCACGATGTCGCTGCCCAGCTGGTTGTGGATCTCCGCTTTGATGTTCAGCCCGGTTTTCAGCCCCGGCCCCACCACCAGGGGGGGCTTTCCGGTGAGCCGCCGCAGGGTGCGGGCATAGGTGCCGGTGATGGGGGGCACCACGCTGGACAAAATAGAGCCCGTCACCCCGCCCAGGTCCGCCCGGTACAGGGTGAATACCCCCATCAGGTCGATGGCGCAGCGGTCGTCGGTCATTTTGGCGTCGGTCTCCAGCTCGGACTGGAAAGACAGCCTCCCCTCCCCGTCAAATAGGGCGATGGTGGTGCGGATATTGCCGATGTCGATGGCCAGGACCATGGTATCTCTCCCCTTCTCTCTATCCATTCAATATATCCATAACCCGCCGGTATTTGTTTCGATAAAGCTCCCTGCTCCGGGGCGACAGCTTTTGAAAGCTCCGCTCCAGCTTTCCCTTCACGAATTCCTTTCCTTCCTCAAGCTCCATGCCCCGCTCCCGGTAGGCCAGATACAGCAGGCTGGGCAGGCTGTCAAAATGAGAGACCGCGTCCGCGTCCGCCACGCACAACTCCTCCACACTCTCCCGGTCCAGGGGCACGCTGCCCCGGTGACTGCGGATGCAGCTTCGCACCAGCGCGATCTTTTCCGGCTCATAATCCCATTGGGACAGAATGCCCTGGGCCATCTCCGCCCCGTGGATGTGGTGGTCGGGATACAGGCTGTAATCGGTGACAGACGCGATATCGTGGAGCCATGCCGCGATCATCACAACCTCTTTGTCCGCCCCGTACCGCTCCGCCAAAAAAGCCCCGTTTTTGACCACCGCCTCAATATGCTCGTATACGCCCATCCCGAATCGATTGGAGGGCTGCTCACAGCGGCGCCGGAGCTCCCCCCGCAAATAATTCAAAATATCACTTCTCATCTCTAATGCCCCTCATATGCTCCATTTTATCACGGGACGCCGCTCATTGCAAGGAGGCAATAGAACGGCCGGAACGTCTCCGCCCCGGCCGTCTGCTCAAATATTCCCGCGGATGACCTCGCCCATCTTCTTCGTTCCGATGACGCTCTCCCCCGCACGGGCGATGTCGGCGGTGCGCCAGCCCTCCGCCAGGGCCTTGTCCACCGCCGCCTCGACGGCGTCCGCCTCGGCGGCCAGATGGAAGGAATAGCGCAGCATCATGGCGGCGGACAGGATGGTGGCGATGGGGTCGGCCCTGTCCTGGCCCGCGATGTCCGGGGCGGAGCCGTGGATGGGCTCGTACAGCGCCGGGTCAGCGTCCCCCATGGAGGCGGAGGGCAAGAGGCCAATGGAGCCGGTAATCATGGACGCCTCATCGGACAGGATGTCTCCGAACATGTTCTCGGTGACCACCACGTCGAACTGCCCCGGGTCCCGGACCAGCTGCATGGCGCAGTTGTCCACCAGCACATCCTCGTACTGAACGTCGGAATACTCCTCAGCCAGACGGTGCATGACGGACCGCCACAGCCGGGAGGTCTCCAGCACGTTGGCCTTGTCCACACTGGACACCTTCTTCCGGCGGAGCCTCGCCATCTCAAAGGCCCGGCGGCCGATGCGCTCGATCTCTTTCTCGGAGTAGGCCATCAGGTCGGTGGCCTCAATCCCCCGGTCCTCGGTCTGGTACTTGTCCCGCTTGCCGAAGTAGATGCCGCCGGTGAGCTCCCGGACCATGAGCAGGTCGATGCCCTTCTCCGCCGTCTCCTTTTTCAGCGGGCAGGCCTCCGCCAGGGCGGGCCGCAGGGCGGCGGGGCGCAGGTTGGCGTACAGTCCCAAATCCTTGCGGATGGCTAAGAGGGCGGTCTCCGGGCGCTGCTGGGCGGGCCTGTCGCTGCCCCATTTGGGGCCGCCCACCGCGCCCAGCAGCACCGCGTCGCAGGATTTGCACTTTTCCGCCGTGCCCTCCGGATAGCTCACCCCCACCGCGTCGGTGGCGCAGCCGCCCAGCAGCACATCCACGTATTCAAAGGTGTGGCCGAACTTCTCACCCACCCTGTCCAGCACCTTCACCGTCTCGCCCACGATCTCCGGGCCGATGCCGTCCCCCCGGATCAGGGCTATTTTATAATTCATTTCGCCACCCCTCTCGCCTTCAGGGACTTGAGCAGCCCGCCGTTTTCAATAATCCCGTTGACGAACTCCGGGAAGGGCGCGGCCTGAAAGGTCTGGCCCTTGGTCTCGTTGACGATGGCACCGGTGGCGAAGTCCACGCTCACCGCATCCCCGGCGCTGATGCCGTCCACCGCCTGGGGGCACTCCAGGATGGGGAAGCCGATGTTGATGGCGTTGCGGTAGAAAATGCGGGCGAAGCTCTTGGCGACGACGCACTTCACACCAGACGCTTTCAGGGCCAGAGGGGCGTGCTCCCGAGAGGAGCCGCAGCCGAAGTTGGAGCCGCCCACCACGATGTCCCCCGGCTCCACGGTGGAGGCAAAATCAGCGTCGATGTCCTCCATGCAGTGGGCGGCCAGGGACTTCTCATCCGGGTTGTTCAGGTATCGGGCGGGGATGATGACATCGGTGTCCACGTTGTCGCCGTATTTATAAATTTTCATGGGTTGTCCTCCTATTGTAAGGTCAAGGGCCTTCTTTTTCTTTCTGAAGAAAGAAAAAGAAGCAAAAAGAAAGACTTTTAGACTCTGGGCCAATAGAATTTTATAAATGATTTTCTCTCAAATCACAAAACATTGATCATCGAGCTGAACCCTATCAATTTTACACAAGCTTTCGTAACGGTCTAAAAGTTCTTTTTGCCTACTTTTTCTTACAAGAAAAAGTAGGTCGGTTCCTTTTCTTTCAAGAAAAGGAACAAAACTTCATTCAGAGGCTGGCGGGATCAGTGACCACGCCAGTCACAGCGGAGGCCGCCGCCACGGCGGGGCTGGCTAAAATAATCATGGAGCTGGTGGGGCCCATGCGGCCCACAAAGTTCCGGTTGGTGGTGGAGATGGCCCACTCGTTGTCGCTGAGCACGCCCATGTGCCCGCCCAGGCAGGGCCCGCAGGTCGGGGTGGACACCACCGCGCCCGCCTGGATGAAGTCGGCCACCAGGCCCTCGGCCATAGCGTCGAGATAGATCTGCTGGGTGGCGGGGATGACGATGCACCGCACGCCGTCGGCCACCTTACGGCCGCGGAGGACAGCGGCGGCCTCCCGCAGGTCCTTCAGCCGGCCGTTGGTGCACGAGCCGATGACCACCTGCTGGATGGGCTTGCCCGCCGCCTCGTCCACCGTCTTGGTGTTGGAGGGCAGGTGGGGGAAGGCCACCGTGGGCCGCAGGGCGGACAGGTCGATGGCGATCTCCCGGGTATACTGGGCGTCCGGGTCCGCCTCAAAGGCGGTGAACTCCCGGTTGACCCGGCCCTTTAAGTAGTCCAGCGTTTTTTCATCCACCGGGAAGATGCCGTTCTTGGCCCCGGCCTCGATGGCCATGTTGCAGATGGTGAAGCGGTCGTCCATCTCCAGGGAGGCGACTCCGTCCCCCGTGAACTCCAAGGACTGGTACAGCGCCCCGTCCACCCCGATCATGCCGATGAGGTGGAGAATCACGTCCTTGCCGCTGACATAGGGGCCCAGCTTGCCAGTCAGCGCCACCTTGATGGCGGAGGGCACCTTGAACCAGGCAAGGCCCGTAGCAATCCCCGCCGCCATGTCGGTGGAGCCCACCCCGGTGGAAAAGGCCCCCAGCGCCCCGTAGGTGCAGGTGTGGGAGTCCGCGCCGATGATGACCTCGCCGGGGGCGGCAAGGCCCTTTTCCGGCAGCAGGGCGTGCTCGATGCCCATCCGGCCCACATCGTAGAAGTGGGTGATGGCGTGCTCTTTGGCGAACTGACGGCAGGCGGCGCACAGCTGAGCGGACTTGATATCCTTACAGGGGGTGGAGTGGTCCAGCACGATGGCGATCTTGTCCTTGTCGAACACAGCGGACAGCCCCGCCTTTTTGAACTCCGTGATGGCCACCGGAGTGGTGATGTCGTTGCCCAGCACCAGGTCCAGCTTCCCCTCAATGAGCTGCCCGGCCTCCACCCGGGGGAGCCCAGCGGAGCGGGCAAGGATCTTTTGGGTCATGGTCATGCCCATGAAACATCCCTCCTAAAAAATTTCGTGTACTCATTATGCCAAAACCGCCCGGGAAACAATGTAAACTATGATACAATTTTAAGGGTGGATCTTATCCGCCCCTGCATGGGGAGGCATATGTCATGGCGGACTGGAATCTTCTGGCCGAGGGGCGCACCCCCCGGAAATACCGGGCGGGACAGATGGTCTATCTTCAGGGCACCCGGGCGGAGTGCTTTTACTACCTCATCTCAGGCTCGGTACGCAGCTTCATCAGCACCGGTGGCGGCGAGGAGCGGGTGCTGGCCGTCCACCGCTCCGGAGACCTGATGGGGGAGGCGTCCTTTTTCGACGGCTGCCCCCGGGTGACCTCCGCCATGGCCCTGGAGGACTGCCTCATCCTGACCGTCAACCGGGGCCAGCTGGACGGCGCCTTCCAGCGCCACCCGGAGCTGGCCCTGCCCATGCTCCAGCACCTGGCCCGGACGGTGCGCACCCTGTCCGGCCATGTGGAGTCCGCCTCCCTGCCCGCCCGCCAGCGGGTGGCCCGGTGGCTGCTGGCCCAGCCGCTGGGGGAGGAGGGCTCCCTCAAAGCCACCCACGAGGGCATCGGACAGGCGGTGGGCCTGTCGCGGGTGACGGTGAGCCGGGCGCTGGGGGAGCTGGCCGCCCTGGGGCTGGCGGAGCTGGGCTACCGGTCCGTCAAGATCCTGGACCGCCCGGGGCTGGAGGCGCTGGCCTTTGAGGCGTGAAAAAGCGTCCGGCACCACCGCCGGACGCTTCCTTTTTTATAAAATGATGCAGATCAGCCCGCCGGACCCCTCGTTGATGATCCGCTGGAGGGTCTCCCGCAGCTTTTCCCGGGCCTCCTCGGGCATCCGCTTGAGCTTGCCGTTCAGGTCCTCCCCCACCAGCTCGTGGAAGGAGCGGCCGAAGATGTTGGAGTCCCAGATCTTCCCGGTGTCCCCCTCGAACTGCCGCAGCAGGTAGTCCACCATCTCCTCCGACTGCTTCTCGGTGCCCATGATGGGGGACACCTCCGCCCGGATGTCCGCCCGCATCATGTGGATGGAGGGCGCGGACGCCTTAAGCCGCACCCCATACCGTCCTCCCTGCTTGACGATCTCCGGCTCCTCCAGGGTCATCTCCTCCGGGTCGGGCATGACGATGCCGTAGCCGGTGGCCTCTACCTGGCGCAGGGCCCCCTCCACCTTCTCATAGCTGCGCTTCATGGCGGCCATCTGGGTGAGCTGGTCGATGAGGTCGCCGTCGTCCCGGATCTCCAGCCCGCACCGCTCGGACACCGTGGAGTAGAACAGCCCCCGAGGCAGCTCCAGGGTGGCGGTAACCACCCCGCTGCCCATGTCCATCCGGTTGAGGACGGCGGAGCTGACCTCCTCCCGGTCCCCCATGGACAGCACCGCCCCCTCCGCGTCCCGCAGGCGCATGAGGCCCGCCGTCTCCTCCCGGATCATGGCGTACAGCCCGCTCTTGATGGGGTGGTCGAAGGGGAGCACATCCACCCAGGGGGGCAGGAACAAATCCATCTGCTTCAGGGGGAACTCGTGGAGCACCGCCCGGATGATCTCGCTCACCGCCCCCTCGTCCAGGGTCAGGCAGTTGGCGGCCAGGCAGGTCACGTCGTAGCGCTCGGCGATGTCCGCCTGGAGGGTCTGGGCCCGCTCGCCGTAGGGCTGGGCGGAGTTGAGCAGCACCATGAAGGGCTTGCCCAGCCCCTTGAGCTCGCTGATGACCCGCTCCTCCGCCTCCAGGTAGTCCTCCCGGGGGATGTCAGTGACCGACCCGTCTGTGGTGACCACGATGCCGATGGTGGAGTGGTCGGTGATAACCTTTTGAGTGCCGTACTCCGCCGCCTGGGTCATGGGGATCTCGTGGTCGAACCAGGGGGTGGTGACCATCCGGGGCTGCTCCCCGTCCAACTGGCCCAGGGCGCTGGGCACCATGTAGCCCACGCAGTCGATGAGCCGGACGGAGAACACCCCGCCGTCCTCCATGGCCATCTCCACCGCCTCTTCCGGGACGAACTTGGGCTCGGCAGTCATCACCACCCGGCCCGACCCGCTCTGGGGCAGCTCATCCCTGGCCCGGTCCCGGATGAAGGTGTTCTCAATCTTGGGCAGCACCAGAGTCTCCATGAACCGCTTGATGAAGGTGGACTTTCCCGTGCGCACAGGGCCCACCACCCCGATATAGATATCGCCCTGGGTGCGCTGGGCGATATCCTCATACAGTTTGTTTTCCAAAGCTGAACCCTCCTCACGCATACTCAATCTCATTTGTATGGGGTCCCGTCCCGGAATATGACAGGGCGGCGTGGAATTTGTCCACGCCGCCCCAATTTCGCTTTAATTCCTCCTGGCCGGGATGAGCAGCAGCGTGCCCGCCTCCGCCTCCTCGCCGGCCAGGGTGTTGGCGCAGCGGATGTCGTCCACGGTGGAGCCGCAGGACTTGGCGATGTCCCACAGGGCCTCTCCCCGCTCCACCCGGCGGATGACCACCGACGGGCGCGGTCCGCTGTCCTGCGCCGAGCCTGGCTTCACGTCGGTGACGCAGGCCACCTGCTCGTCTCGGGTGATGGTCCAGCCAAACTCCGCCTCAAAGCGCACCTCCAGCCCGCCGGTGACGGGGACGGCGGTGGCCTCCCCCACCGTCCGGCAGCGGCAGGCGCACTGGCACCCCTCGGGCACATCCACCCGGCAGGTCACAGGGATCTCCGCCTCCACCCCGCACAGGGCGTCGTCCTCGCTGAGGTACAAAACGGCGGCGTTCACCTGGGCGGTGAACTCCATGCCGCCCTCCGCCGGCGCCCCCGCCAGGGAGGACACCGTGGCGGCGCAGTCCAGCACCTGCTTGGCCGGGATGCCCGACTCGCACAGCTTCCGGCCCATCTCCCGCCGGGCGGACTGCTCCGCCAGGGTGCACAGCCGGACGGGAGCGCGCTCCACGTCGATGGGCTTCCCCACGCAGTAGGCGTCGCCGATGAGCTCCACGCTCCGGCGCTCCCACACCGCCGCCTGGGCCAGCAGCTCCAACGTCACCTCCAGCTCGCCCTCCCTGGCCCGGCAGTCCGCGCTTTTCAGCGCCACCGTCACCTCCGGCTCCCCCTCGTCGGGCAGCTCCCCGATGTCCAAAATTTGAGAATAGGGCAGCTCAAACCGGGTCTGGCACACGTCCTCCCCGGAGCGGTACACCGCCGAGAGCTGCACGTCCCCCTTGAGCACCAGCTTCTTGCCGATGAACTTGGCGTCCGCCGTCCCCAGCTCCGCCCGGCACAGCAGCAGCTCCTCCAGCTCGGGCCGGGAGGCGGGGGGCCGCAGCACGTCGGAGAAGGTGAAGGGCTTTTCCGCCACCTCCGGGATGACGCAGCACTTCCGAGGAACGATGAGCTTTTGCAGCCCCTCCCCCTCGCCGCCGCACAGGTCGGCGGACAGCTCCCGCCGCTCCCGCTCGTAGGCCGCCGCCCACACGCTCAGCCCCACCCGCACCAGCATCTTCCGGGGGTTGACGGTGCGGGCGTCCGCCCTGGGGGCCTGGAGGTCCGCCAGCACCGGGCAGCCGGCGTGGAACTGGGGGTCGTCCCGGACGCACTGGAAGGGGATGGACACCTCCAGCGACCGGGGCAGCTCCTCTCCCTCGGGTATGTACAGCACCGTCACCCTGGCCGTGCCGCTCAGGCGCAGAGTGCCCTCCCCCAGCTCCTTGTCCTTGAGAAACACCTTGCCGGAGGCGGACACGATCCGGGCGATGTCCGGGCAGGCGTCGGGCACGATGCTCTCCAGGGTCTCCTCCTGGGAGAACATGACCCGCGCCGTACAGCGGTATCCCTCCAGCGCAACGCGCTTTAGCTCCATATCCATAGGCTTCCTCTCCCTTACACGTATTCTGTGCCCAATATATGAGAGGTCCCGCCCCGATATGTCATTCATTCACTCCATGTGAAAGATCCTGCGCATCAGGCCGCACAGCGCCTTGGGAAACTTCACAACCACGACTCGCATGAAAACAACCCCCTCTCTCGCCGCCGGATGATAATCCAGCATATGTGAAAGGGGGCTGTCCTGTTCGTTTTCTTTTGAAAGTTCTCGAAATTATTTATGTTTTGCCGTCTCCCACTCGGGGATCTCCTTGGCCTGCTCATACAGCCGGACATAGCTTTTGTGGCGGCTGGGGGCGATCTCCCCCGCCTCCACCGCCTCCCGCACGGCGCAGCCCTTCTCCTTCACGTGGGCGCAGCCCTGGAAGCGGCAGGCGCCCAGGTAGGGGGAAAACTCCCGGAAGGCGGCGGCCAGCTCCTCCTTGGGGATGGCCTCCATCTCCTCCACGTCGAAGGAGGAAAACCCCGGCGTGTCCGCCACCAGCCCCCCGGCTACGGGGAACAGCTCCACATGGCGGGTGGTGTGGCGGCCCCGGCCCAGCTTCTCGCTGACCTCCCCCACCTCCAGGCAAAACCCGGGCTGGAGGGCGTTGAGGATGCTGGACTTGCCCACCCCGGAGTTGCCGGTGAAGGCGGACACCTTCCCGGCCACGGCGGAAGCCAGGGCCGCCACCCCCTCGTCGGTCCGGGCGCTCACCTGGAGGGTGGGGAATCCGGCGGCCCGGTAGAGCCCTGTCAGCTCCTCCGCCCGCTCCAGGTCGCACTTGTTGAACACGATGAGGGGCACACACCCCTTCCACTCCGCCATGGCGGCCATGCGGTCGATGAGGAACGGGTCGGTCACCGGCGTCGCCCCGGAGCACACGATGACCATCTGGTCGATGTTGGCCACGGCGGGGCGGCTGAACTGGTTCTTCCGGGGGAGGACGGCGTCCACCATGCCCGTCCCGTCCTGGGTCAGGGTGACCTCCACCCGGTCGCCCACCAGGGGCGTCACCCTCTGGTGGCGCAGCCTTCCCCGCCCCCGGCAGGGGACGGGCTCACCCGCCCCGGCATCCACGTAGTAAAACCCGCTCAGGGCCTTGACAATGCGCCCTGTCATGGGCTGAACGGCTCGAGATAGCTTTTTACCAGCGCCCCGTTGATGTAGATATACACCATCTGACTGCCGGAGGCGGTGGCCCGCTTGGTGAAGGTCAAATTCTGGTCGGCGTCCACCGGGGTGTTGTGGATGGTCTGGTCCCCCACCACGATGCGCACATCCACCAGCCCCGAATAGGCGCTCAAATCCACCGTGATGTCCCTGGTGCCGGCGGAGGCGCCCACATCCTGGGTGGGATCGGGCAGCGCTCCGCTCTCCGAGGGCGGCGCACTCTCCGGCAGGCCGTCGGAGGGGCTGGGCTCCGCCGAGGGCTCCGGCTCCGGGCCCTTGCTGACATACAGGTCGATGGAGGTGCCCTTTTCCACCTCCCCCGTCTCACTCTGCCAGAACACCTTTCCCTCCGGGTACTCGTCGTTGTACTGCTCATCCACATGGCCCACCTTCAGCTCCATACGGACGATCTCGCTCTTGGCCTTCTCGATGTCCATGTTGACCAGCGGGGGCACCGTCACCAGCTTCTTCTCCGGCCCCTTGCTGATGACAATGGTGACCTCCTGGCCCTTTTCCACCTTGGTGTTTGCCACGGGGGTGGAGGTGACCACATAGCCCTCGGTGACGCTGTCGTCAAATTCCCGCTCCTGGTTCACCTTCAGCCCCATGTCGTCCTGGAGGATCTTCAGCACCTCCCGGGAGTCATGGTTGTACACATCGGGCATATACATGGCGTCCTCGCCGCCGCTGATGCTGACGGTGATGGTCCTGCCGCCCTCCTTCACCTTGTCGTGGGGGGCAGGGTCCTGATCGCAGATCTGGCCCTCCGGGTAATCCGCGCTGAACACGGTGGAGCCCTGCTCCAGCTTAAAGTCCCCCAAGATCGTATTGTTCTGCTCCAGCTGCTCCATGGTGTAGCCCCGCAGGTCGGGCACCTCGTACTCCTGGACCTCGCCGGTAAACAGATCCTTGAGGAAGAAGTTGAACACCACATAGAACATCACGCCGATGAACGCCAGCACCACCAGCACCGCCGCCACCGCGGCGCCCGCTCCGCCCCGGCGGGGCGGCTCGTCGTCATAGTCGTAGTCGTCCTCCTCCCGGCGGCGGCGCTCCCGGCGCTCGGGCTGGGCGGCCCGCTCCGGCTCCCGGCGCTCCACCGGCACCCGCACCGAGGCGGTAATCACCTTAGCGGGCACCACCATGGTGGGCTCGTCGGGCTCCTCCTCCGCCTCCGCCGCGCTGGGCTGGAAGTCCGGGTTCTTGCGGAACTCCTTCAGATCGTCCAGCATCTCCTCCGCGCAGGAGTACCGCTGGGACAGCTCCGGGGCCATGGCCTTCAGGGTGATAGCCTCCAGCCCCTTGGGGATATCCGGGTTCAGATCGCAGGGGGGCACGGGGATGGACTTGATGTGCTGGATGGCCACCGCCACCGGGGTGTCCCCCTCGAAGGGCAGGCGGCCGGTGAGCATCTCGTAGAGCACCACCCCGGCGGAATAGATGTCGGTGCGGCAGTCCACGTGGCTGCCCTTGGCCTGCTCGGGAGAGATATAGTGCACCGAGCCGATGGCCTCCTGGGTCATGGTGTTCTGGGCGGCGCTGGCCAGCTGGGCGATGCCGAAGTCGGTGACCTTCACGCTGCCGTCCCGGAGGACCATAATGTTGTGGGGCTTGATGTCCCGGTGGATGATGCCCCGGTCATGGGCGTGGCTCAGCGCCCGCATGATCTGGGTGATGAAGTGCTGGGCCTCCCGCCAGTTCAAGGGGGTGCCCCGGCGCTGCATATACTGCTTCAGCGTCAGCCCGTCCACCAGCTCCATGACGATGTAGTCCAGCCCGTCGGACCGGCTCACGTCGTACACCGAGACGATGTTGGCGTGGGACAGCATGGCCACAGCCTGGGACTCGTCGTGGAAGCGGCGGCGGAAATCGGCGTCCTGGGCCAGCTCCGGCTTCAAGATCTTGATGGCCACCAGCCGGTTGAGCCGGTGGCACCGGGCCTTGTACACCACCGCCATGCCCCCGGTGCCGATGCACTCCAGGATCTCGTATCGGTTGTCGAGCATTTTACCTATGTATTGATCCATGGTAAAAGTCCTCCTCGTCACAGCTGCGCCAGCACAACGGTCACGTTGTCCGGCGCTCCCCGCTCCAGCGTCAACTCCAGCAGCGCCCGGCAGAAGCCCTCCGGCTCCCCCTCCCGGCCGCTGAGCTCCAAAATCGTCTCATCGTCCAGCACGTTGGTCAGCCCGTCGCTGCACAGCAGCAGGCGGCTGCCCACCCCCGGCTCCAGCCGGTTCACGTCGCACTCCACCCGGCGCTCCACCCCCAGGGCCCGGGTGATGAGGTTCTTTTGGGGATGTACTCTGGCCTCGGCGGGGGTGATCTCCCCCCGCTCCACCAGCAGCTGCACCAGGGAGTGGTCCACCGTGACCTGGCGTATGGTATTATTTTCCATCAAGTAGCCCCGGCTGTCCCCCACATGGACCAGGCACGCCGCGCCGGGCAGCACCAGCGCCGCCACCAAGGTGGTGCCCATGCCCTCGTACTCCGGCTTCTCCAGGCTCAGCTCGTACACCCGCTCATTGGCCTGGCGGCAGGCCTCCTTCAGCGCCCGCTCCCACAGGGCCGGGTCGTCCGGGGCGCCAACCGTCAGGGCGCCCTCCAGGCTGGCGGTAAAGGACTCCGCCGCCACTGAGCTGGCCACGCTGCCCGCCTGAGCGCCCCCCATGCCGTCGCAAACCACCAGCAGGGCGGCACCGCCGCCCAGCTCCCGGTAGGCGTAGCTGTCCTGATTGTCCTGACGGCGGCATCCAACATCCGTCACACCGCAAACTCTCAAGTGAATCCCTCCTCTGGGGTATGGGTCTCTCCCTCCATGATCCTCTTTCTCCGCAGCTGGCCGCAGGAGGCGTCAATGTCTCCCCCCAGCTTCCGCCGCACGGTGGTGGTGACGCCGTGGCTCTCCAGCCGCTGCTGGAACTGCCGCACCCGGCGGCTGGGCCGCAGGGGCGACTCGGCCACCTCGTTGAGCGGGATCAGGTTCACGTGCCCCGGCTGGCCCTTCAAAAGCCGCGCCAGCCGGTCCGCCTGCTCATCGGAGTCGTTCACCCCGTCCACCATGGCGTACTCGTAGGAGATCCGCCGCCCGGTGGTCTCGAAATACCTCCGGCAGGTGTCCATGAGCAGGTCCACCCCCACAGCCTTGTTCACCGGCATGAGCCTGGAGCGGGTCTCGTCGTCGGGGGCGTGGAGGGAAACGCTTAACGTCAATTGTAACCCAAGCCGGGCCAGTTTGTCAATTTGCTTTACCAGCCCGCAGGTGGACAGGGAGATATGGCGCATCCCGATATTGACCCCGTCGGGGTGATTTACCAGCTCCAAAAACCGCAAAACATGGTCAAAATTGTCCAACGGCTCCCCAATTCCCATCATCACGATGTTGGATACGGTCTCTCCGCTGTCCTTTTCGGTAAATATTACCTGGTCCAAAATTTCCGCCGGGGTCAGGTCCCGGACCTTACCCCCCAGGGTGGAGGCGCAGAACACGCACCCCATATTGCACCCCACCTGGCTGGACACACATACAGTATTCCCATGCTTGTAGCGCATCAAAACCGTCTCCACGCAATTTCCGTCCCCAAGCCGCCACAGGTATTTGACGGTGCCGTCCAGTCTGGACACCTGCTTGCGCTCCACCCTGGGCACGGTGAGGACGCAGTCCGCCTTCAGCCGCTCCCGCAGGTCCTTGGGGAGGTTGGTCATCTCGTCAAAGGACTCCACCCCCTGATGGAGCCAGCGGAACACCTGCATGGCCCGGAATTTGGGCTGGCCCAACGCCTTGAAATACTCCTCCAGCTCCTCCGGGAGCATGGATTTCAAATCGGTCACGGGGCTTCACCCCTTTCTGCGCAGTTTTGCCACGAAAAAGCCGTCGGTCCCGTGGATGTGGGGCCAGAAGGTCGCCCGGCCCGGCTGCTCCCCCAGGTGGGGCAGGTAGAAGGGCTCCGGGGCGAAGGACCGGTGGTCCGCCAGAAAGCCGTCCACAACCTCGTCGTTCTCCCTCTTCAGGAGGGTGCAGGTGGAGTAGAGCAGCACCCCGCCGGGGCGGACGTACCGGGCGCAGTTGTCCAGAATGGACCGCTGGACCCTGGGCAGGCCCTTGAGGGGTTCTGGGTCCTTGTAGCGGATGTCCGGCTTTTTGCGGATGATGCCCAGCCCGGAGCAGGGCACGTCGGTGAGCACCGTGTCGAAGCCCTCCACCCAGTCCTCCCGCATCTGGGCGGCGTTCTGGAGGGTGGGGTGGACGATGGACAGCCCCAGCCGGTCCCGGCCCGCCTCCAGCAGCTTGATCTTGTGGGGGTGGATGTCGCAGGACACCAGCTCCCCCCGGTTTTCCATCAATATAGCGGCGGCGAAAGACTTGCCCCCGGGGGCGGCGCAGCAGTCCAGCGCCCGCGTCCCCGGCCTGGGCCCCGCCGCCAGCACCGCCAGCCGGGAGGCGGCATCCTGGACGAAGAACTCCCCCCGCCGGAAGCTCTCCAGCCGCTCCAGATCGCCGGTGCCGGTGAGAAGCAGGCAGCCCTCCAGCCAGGGATGGGACTGAACCTCCACTCCGGCCTCCCGCAGCTCCTGCATCAATTTTTCCGGCGTGGTGTTCAGCGTGTTCACCTGGGCGGCGGTGGGGGGCTGTTCATTATTCGCCGCCAAAAGGGCCGACCCTCCCTCCATCCCCAGCACAGTTACAAATTCCTCCACCAGCCAGCGGGGGTGGCTGTAGCGGATGGACAGGGTGTCCAGCTCGTCCTTTCCCTTGACCTCCGGCGTATCCTCCCGCAGGAGGGCCCGGAGCACCCCGTTTACCAGCCCCGCCGCCCGGGGGTTCCGGCTGTGCTTTTTCGCCAGCTCCACCGCCTCGTTCACCGCGGCGCTGGGGGGAATCTTGTCCAGAAACAGCAGCTGATAGGCCGCCACCCGCAGGTCGCACAGCACCCGCGGCTCCAATTTGTCCAGCCTCATGGAGCACCGGCGGCCCAGCCGCCAGTCCAACAGCAGCCTGTTTTGCAGCACGCCGTAGCACAGCCGGGCGCACAGCGCCCCGTCCCGGCGGTCCAGGCCGCCCTCCCGGATGGCCCGCTTCAAATAGCCGTCCGACCAGGCCCCCTGCCTTTCGCAGGCGGCCAGGGTGAGCGCCGCCGTCTCTCTGGCCGAGCCCATGCCATCACTCCTGTTTCGTCAGTATGGTCCCCGCCGGGATGGGGTGGCCCAGCAGGAAGGCGGCGGCCGCCATGGCCTTTTTGCCGTCGGGCTGAAGCTCCAGAATGTCCAGCACGCCGCCGTCCCCGCAGGCAATCCGCAGCCCCTTTTTGTCCGCCTGCAAAATGGTGCCTGGAGCCTTGCTGGTAGTCTCTCCGGACAGGGCCGTGCGCAGCACCTTGCACCGCACCCCGTCCAGCGCCGCGGTGGCGGCGGGCCAGGGGTATAGCCCCCGGACCTGGTCGTGGAGCCGCCGGGCGCTGCTCTTCCAGTCCAGAGGGGACAGCTCCCTCGACAGCATGGGGGCGTGGGTGGCTTTGGCCTCGTCCTGGGGGACGCTCTGGACGGTCCCCGCCTCCAGGCCCTTCACCGTCTCCGCCAGCAGACCCGCGCCCATATCCGCCAGGCGGTCAAAGAGCTGGGCGGCGTTCTCGCTTAAATCAATGGGGGTTTTGGCCTGGGCCAGGATGTCCCCGGTGTCCATCCCCTCCGCCATGTGCATAATGGTGACGCCCGTCTCATCGTCGCCGTTCAAAATGGCCCAGTTGATGGGGGCCGCCCCCCGGTAGCGGGGCAGCAGGGACGAGTGGACGTTGACGCACCCCAGCCGGGGCAGCTCCAGGATGTCCACGGGCAAAATCTTCCCGTAGGCCGCCACGGCGATGAGGTCCGGCTTCAATTTCTGGAGGATGCTCAGCGCCTCCCCGTCCCGCATTTTGACGGGCTGATAGACGGGAAGGCCCAGCGCCAGCGCCCGCTCCTTCACCGGGGACTGCTGGAGCTTCATCCCCCGGTTTTTCGGCTTATCCGGCTGGGTGAACACGCCACAGATCTCATGGCCGGCCCCCATCAGGGCGTTCAGAGACGGCACGGCGAAGTCCGGTGTGCCCATAAAGACGATTCTCATCTCTTTTTTCCCTTTCTCCGGGCCGGTTTTTTGGACTGAGGCTTGGGCCGAGGCCGCTCCAGTTCAGGTTCAGGCTCCGGCTCCTCCTCCCCCTCCATGGCGTCGATCTCGTCCGGGGTATACAGCTGTCCGGCGCGCTCCACAAACAGGTGGCCGTCCAGATGCTCCAGCTCGTGGCAGAAGCACCGGGCCACCATCTCCTCGCCGGAGACCTCAAAAAATTTTCCCTCCCGGTCCTGGGCCCGGACGGTGACCAGATTGGGCCTCTCCACCCAGCCGTACTGGTTGGGGACGCTGAGGCAGCCCTCCCAGCCCCCCTGCTCCCCCTCCTGGCTGACGATCACCGGGTTGACCAGCTCCAACAGCTCCTCATTCTCGTCCTCCACCACCACCACACGGCGGAGGATGCCGATCTGGGGGGCCGCCAGGCCCACCCCTCCGGCATTGGTCAAGGTCTCCTTCAGATCATCCAGCAGCCAGTGGAGCTTCTGGTCGAACCTTTCCACCGGACGGCAGGTCTTGGTCAGCGTGGGGTCTCCCTGGGTCAAAATTTTTCTCAGCGACATGGTTGCCTTCCTCCTCATCAGTCCAGCGGGTTCACATCAGCGAACAGCGCCACCCCCCGGTTCTGCCGGTCGGCCTGGGCCTGGCGCAGCAGGTGGGCCGTCAGCAGGCGCATGGACTTGGTATTCTCTGTATTCAAAATGAGCCGGTAGCGGTAGCGGTCGTTGACCTTCACCACCGCCGCCGGGGCGGGCCCCAGCAGGCGGCAGGCCGTCCCGGCGTAGGGCGCCTGGGCCAGCGCCGCGCCCAGCGCCTCCCGCAGGCGCAGCAGCGCGCGCAGCACCGCCGTCTCCTCCAGTCCGGAGGCGCCCAGCACAAACAAATCCCCGCAGGGGGGCAGCCCCCGGGCCTGGCGCAGCCGGATCTCCTGCCCATAAAAGCTGTCGTAGTCCTGGGCGGCGGCGAAGCGGATTACGTCGTTGTCCGGGGTGAAGGTCTGGATGACCGCCTCCCCCTTCTTCTCTCCCCGGCCCGCCCGGCCCACCACCTGGGTGAGCAGGGAGAAGGCCCGCTCGGCGGCGTGGACGTCTCCCGTATACAGCAGCTGGTCCGCCGATACCGCCCCCACCAGGGTGACGTTGTCAAAGTCCAGCCCCTTGGCTACCATCTGGGTGCCCAGCAGGATGGGGACCCGCCGGCGGCGGAATTTTTCCAAAATGCTCTCGTGGCTGTGGACGGCGGACACCGTGTCCGCGTCCATGCGCAGCACCTCCACCCCGGGGAACAGGGCGTGGAGCTCCTCCTCCACCTTTTGGGTCCCCGTCCCGATAAAGTTCAGCAGCCCCCCACAGCCGGGGCAGCGCTCCGGCAGGGGCTGGGAGTAGCCGCAGTAGTGGCACATCAGCCGCCGGTTGGCGGAGTGATAGGTCAGGTGGACAGAGCACCGGGGGCAGGTGGGAATCTCTCCGCACTCGCCGCAGGTGACCATGCGGCTGGCCCCCCGGCGGTTGAGGAACAAAATGGCCTGCTCCCCCCGGTCGATGACTCCCTCCAGCTTTTTGGCCAGAGGGGCGCTGATGGCGCCGCCGCTGCCGGAGCGCAGCTCCTCCTTCATGTCCACGATGGAGACCTGGGGCAGCACTCGCCGGTTGAAGCGCTGGGTGAGGGTGAACAGCCGGTAGTCCCCCCGCTTTACCCGGTACATGGACTCCACCGACGGCGTGGCCGACCCCAGCACCAGCAGCGCCCCCGCCTTGTGGCAGCGGTAGCGGGCCGCGTCCCGGGCGTGATACCGGGGGTTCTGCTCGGATTTGTAGGAGGGCTCCTGCTCCTCGTCCAAAATGATGGCGCCCAGATCGGGCAGGGGGGCGAACACGGCGGAGCGGGTGCCCACCACCACCCGGGCCTCCCCCCTCCTCGCCCGCTTCCACTCGTCGCACCGCTCCCCGGCGGACAGGGAGGAGTGGAGAATGGCTACCTCATGGCCGAAGTGCGAGGAGAAAATCCGCATCAGCTGGGGGGTGAGGGCGATCTCCGGCACCATCACCAGGGCCGTTTTCCCCCGCTCCAGCAGGGCGTGGATGAGCCGCAGGTACACCTGGGTCTTGCCGCTGCCGGTGACGCCGTAGAGCAGGGCGGCCCCGCCCCCCTGCTGCGCCATGGACAGCAGCCCCTCAAACGCCGCCGCCTGCTCCCCGTTCAGCTCAATCGGAGCGGGCTTTTCATACACAGGCGTCCGCGGGCGGCGGTACACCTCCCGCTTGGACAGCTTGAGCACCCCCTGCCTCTCCAGCGAGCGCAGGGTGGTCATGGACGCTCCGGTGAAGTAGCACAGCTCCTTGGCGGAGGTCTCCCCCACCGCGCAGATGGTCTCCCCGGCGGCGTACTGCAGGGGGGCGCGGCGCCGCTTTGGCGTGAGCAGGGCCAGGGCGTCGCTGGGGTCCATGGCCAGGGTCGCCACCAGCTCCAGCTTGTCGTTCACGCCCCGCTGGGCGCTGGCCTCCCGAAAGATAATCTCCTTTTTCTCCAGCGCCCGCAGGGCGGGGCCCGGGTCGGACACCCCGAAGGCCGTCCGGATCTTGCCCTCCTCCGCCCAGCCGCCGTTGGCAAAGAGCAGCTCCACCAGCTTTTGGCCCCGCTTGGACTCCCCCGCCGCCCCATAGGCCGCCTCCCGGTCCACCCCGGGAGCCAGCCTCCAGCAGTCCTTCAGGGAGAACCACAGCCCCGCCGGGAGCATGGCCCGGAGGGCGTCGTACACGGTGCAGAAGCAGTGCTCCCGCATCCACAAGGCCAGCCGGACCGCCTCCTCGTCCAGCGGCGGCTCCTCGTCCAGCAGGGCCAGCACGGATTTCAGCCCCGCCGTGTCCTCCCGCTCCCCCAGGGCCAGCACAATGCCGTCCCGGGACCGGTTCCCCCGGCCAAAGGGCACCGCGCACCGCATCCCGGGGCGCACCGCCCCCTCCAGGGGGGCAGGGATCAGGTAATCGTAGGGCCGGTCGATGGCGTAGGTGGCCGCGGACACGGCAATTTTCGCGATGCTGGCCACTTATCTCATCTCTCCTCAAGTCCAAAGGGCAAGCAGTGCCCCCGCTTGCCCTTTTCGGGTCATATCTCTTCTGTTTCGCTCTCTTCAGACGGCTCCTCGCCGGCCTGCGCCTGCGCCTCCACCGACTCCAGGGTGAGGACGCCGTCGGCCACCTCCTGGATGGCCAGGGACACGGCCTTCTCCTCCAGGGGCTCGCCGCTGGCCTCCGACTCGCTGGACAGCTTCCTGGCCCGGCTGGCCACCATGTTCACCAGCATATAACGGCTGGGCACCTGGCCCAGCAGATCCTTAATGGGGGGATAGAGCAGCATACATATCGTTCCTTTCCGGTTTACAAATTTTCAAGCCCGATGATGCTCCGGGCCAGGTCAAGCCGCTTCTGGGCCCGGCACTGCTCCGCCTGAAGGATGGACTGGATCTCCTGGGCGGCGTTCATCACCGTGTCGTTGACCACCAGATAGTCGTAGTTCACGCACTCCCGGCACTCCTGCCGGGCCTTCTCCAGCCTGCGCTGGATGGCCTCCTCCTCGTCGGTGTTGCGCCGGTGGAGGCGGCGGGACAGCTCCTCGATGGAGGGGGGGACCAGAAAGATGAGCACCGCCTCGGGGCAGCGCTCCCGCACCTTGGCCGCCCCCTGGACCTCGATGTCCAGCAGCACGTCCACCCCCCGCTCCAGCCGCTCCCGGATGACCTTCAGCGACGTGCCGTAGTAGTTGCCCACATACTCGGCGTACTCCAGCAGCTCCCCCGCCGCGATCATCCGCTCAAACTCCTCCCGGGAGACGAAGTTGTAGTTCACTCCGTCCTCCTCCCCGGTGCGGGGCGTTCGGGTGGTGAAGGACACGGAGAAATGGATGTCCCGGCGGGAGCTGAGCAGCTCTGAAATCACCGTGCTCTTCCCCACCCCCGAGGGGCCGGACAGCACGATCAGCTCCCCCCGCGTTTTCTTTTGTGATACGCTCATGGCGTCTCCTCCTCTGTCTCCGGCCCCTCCCGGAACCGGGCCGAAATCTGCTGGGTGGGCAGGGACGACCAGATCACATGGCCGCTGTCCATCACCAGCACCGCCTGGGTCTTGCGCCCAAAGCTGGCGTCGATGAGCATTCCCCGCTCCCTGGCCTCCTGGCCCAGCCGCTTCACCGGCGCGGAGTCCGGGCCGATGATGGCCACCACCCGGGAGGCGGACACCATGCTTCCAAATCCGATGTTGACCAGCTTCATCGCCGTCACTCCAAATTCTGGACCTGCTCGCGGATCTTCTCAATCTCCGCCTTCATGTCCACCACCCGCCGGGTGATATCCATGTCACTGCACTTGGAGCCGATGGTGTTGGCCTCCCGGTTGAACTCCTGGATGAGGAAGTCCAGCTTGCGCCCCACGGCGCCCCCGGCCGAGAGCAGCTCCCGCAGCTGGCCCAGATGGCTGCGCAGGCGCACCGTCTCCTCGTCCACCGCCACCTTGTCGGCGAAGATGGCCGCCTCGGTGAGCAGCCGCCCCTCGTCGATCTGGGTGCTCTGGAGCGCCTCCCTCATTTTAACCTCCAGGCGGGCGCGATAATCCGCCACTGTCTGGGGGGAGCGCGCCTCCACCTCGCCCAGCAGCCGTTCGATGGCCTCTGCCCGGCCCAGGATGTCCTGGGCCAGCCGCCCACCCTCGGTCTCCCGCATGGCGTTGAAGTCGCCGATGGCCAGCTCCAGCACCGCCAGCAGCCGCTCCTTCATCTCCTCCAGGTCCTCTTCCTGCTTCTCCACCGTGAGCACGTCGGGGAACCTGGCCAGGTCAGCGGCGGACCAGCGCTTCTTCACGCCCCCGCCCCCCAGCTCCTGTAACCGCCTCAGCGCCGCCGCGTAGCTCTTCGCCAGCTCCTCGTTCACCGTGACGGTGACGGCGTCCCCGTGCTCCCGGACGATGGTGACAAACACGTCCACCTTGCCCCGGCCCACGCACCTTTGCACCTGGCCCTTCATGGCCTCCTCCGCGAAGATGTAGGCCCGGGGCATTTTCACCGTGCAGTCCAGATAGCGGTTGTTCACCGACCGCAGCTCCACGGTGATCTGGACGCCGTCGTCAAAGGCCCGCTCCCCCCGGCCGTAGCCGGTCATGCTTTTCACCATTTCACACACCCGCTTTTCACCGGACCGCCCGCCCCACCCGGCGGATATACACCGAGATCAGCTGGCTGAATCCATAGTCGTACAGCACAAACACGATATTGGCCGCCGGATACAGCGCCCACAGGGAGCTGCCCAGCACCGGGGGCAGGGAGTCCAGCATGGAGCCCATCATGGCCGCATATAGCGCCGTGAACACCAGGTTGAAAAACCCCAGCTTCACCGCGTACTCCAAAAGCCGCTTCTGGGGCTTCTCCGCCAGGGACTTCACCATAGGGTACAGCCCAAACAGCGCCGTGAACAGCACCGCGCAGAATTTATCCGGCACCAGCAGCAGCGCCAGGATGGACGCCCCCGCCCAGCACAAAAACCCCGCCTTCAGCCCCACCGAGATCACCGCCGCCGCCGGCAGCACCCCCGCCAGTGCCACGATCCCCCACCGGCCCGTGGGGACCAGGCAGGCCAGGTGCACCAGCACCACCGCCAGGGCGCCCAGCACCGCCGGATAGGCCACCTTCACCGCCTCGCTTTTCCGTCTCATCTCAGCGGCAGCCTCCGCACAGGCAGTTCATGCACATCATGGCGGTGCAGCAGTCCATGCCGTCGCACTGGGCGCCCGCCATGTCCGGCTGATAGCCGTAGCCCCCCCGCTGCATCATACCCAGGGCCTGGCGGTACTCCATGTTGCCCGGGTCCATCTGGACGGCCAGCTGGTAGTTCTGCCTGGCCTCGTCCAGCCAGCCCCGGCGGTAGGCGATGGAGCCCATGAGAAAGTACCACTCCCCGTTCCGGCTGGCCCCCTGGAGCAGCTGCTCCGCCCCCTCCAGGTCGTTGCTCTGAATGGCCTGGCGGGCCCGGTAGAACACCTGGCTGGCCGAGCCCTGGCTCTGCTGCTGATAGCTGGAGCCGTATCCATAGCCGTAGCCGCTCTGGCTCTGGCTCCCGCCGCCCCCGTAGGAGGAGGCTCCTCCCCCGGACCGGGTCCGGGTGATGGCGTCATAGGCCTCGTTGATCTCCTTCATCTTCTCCTCGGCCAGGTCGGCCAGGGGGTTGTTCTGATAGTTGTCCGGATGGTACTTCCGGGCCAGGTCCCGGTAGGCCCGCTTGATCTCGTCGTCGTTGGCGTCAGGGCTGACGCCCAGCACCTCGTAGGGATCTCTCATGTGGTTTTCTCCTTCTGTCTCTCATATCGTGCCACCGGCCGTCCAGCACGGCGCTTTGCACCGCGGGCAGGCCGATGTAGAGTACGTTTTCCACCACGGGGGCCCACTCCCCCAGCTCCACCAGGCTGGCCGCGGAGCCCGCCAGGCGCAGGGAGTGGGCGGCGGTGGTCTCCAGGTAGTCCCGGCTGTCCCGGGCCTGTCCCTCGAATCGGGCGTCCAGGGGGTTATAGCGCCCCCGCTTTTTGTCCTCCTCCAGGTCGTCCCAGCCGTCCATCAGATAGATCCACCGCCCCAGGTGGTAGAGGAGCTGCTCCATGGCCCGCCGCTCCCCCTCCCGGGGGACGGCCTGGGCCGCGCAGGCCAGAATCCGGGCGAAGGTGTCCGCCGCCCGGTCCAGCTGGGGGGACCGGGCCTCCTCCAGCTCTCCCAGCCGGGCCAGCCCCTCCCGCACCTGAGCGTCAAAGGCGGGCTGGGCCCCGGCCGCCCGGCGGTAGGCCCGGCGGAACACCAGGCGCAAAAAGCGGTAGGGCAGGCCGGCGAAAAACCCGTGGTCCGCCACGTCGTCGGACAGCTTGTGCCAGGTGAGGATCACGCTCTGGTCGGCGGCGGCGTCCATCCGCCCCCCCGCCAGGCAGTCCCTGGGCCTGCGCAGCGGGTGGACGGGGCACCGCCTGCACACCCGCCCCGCCTCCCCCTCCCCCGCCGTCAGCAGGATGGCCAGGAAGGTGAAGTCGTATTGCAGGGTGAGCCGGGCCAGAAAGCCGTGCCGGCGGCCCAGGGCGTGGCACAGCCCGCAGTAGGCGCTCTGGTAGGCGTCCCGCCCCTCCTGGCCCAGCCGCTCCAGGGCGGGGCGAACGTAGCCGAACACCTCAGCTCTCCCGGGACAGAGAGACCACCACCGTGTAGCTTTTGGGGCTGACCACGCCCACGTCGGTCACGGTGCCCGCGTTGTGCAGATAGACCTCGGCGGAGACGGTGTACTGCCCGGCGGCCGGGTTGGCGATGTCCCGCAGGTTGGCCACCACCTGGATGTTCTCCTCGGTCAGCTCGTCCAACAGCGCCTTAGGCCCCCGCACCCGCACCGGCAGGACCTGGGTGATGATGTTGGCGTCCCAGCCCTCCGGCTCGTTGGAGGTGCTGATGCGGCTGCTCACCTCGAAGATGCGGGTCTCCACCCGCTTGGTCACCTTCAGCGTCACCTTCACCTCGGTGATGCCGCTGACGTTCTCCAGCCGGTCGTCCAGGGGGATGGCGTAGGTCTGCTCCCCGCCGTTCTCCACCGTCTCGTCGTCCAGGGAAGCCAGGTCGATGGTGGCCAGGGGGATGCCCCCCTGATTGACCAGGGCGTCCACCGCCTCTTGGCTTCCCGCCACCATGATGGAGTCGGCGCTGGCGTCGATCCTCACGTCCCGCTCCCTCAGGCCGCCGCCCTCCACCACCTTGATGACCAGCGGCACCTCCGCCGTGGCCCGGATGGGGAATACGGTGTAGATGGCGCCCACATCACAGGTCACGTCCAGGTCCTCCAGCGGGTCGCCGCTGGCCCCGATGAGCTGGAAGGGCAGCGCCTCGCTCACCGTCTCGGTGAGCTCGTCCCCGGTGACGGTCACCCTGGCGTGGGACACCTGGTTGACCAGGTCCGCCCGGCCGCTGATGGTGAGCTCCGCCGGGTCGAAGCGGAAATCGTCCTTATCCCCGGCCAGATAGCCCTCCGCCGCGCTGCCCAAAAACTCGCCCCGAATCTCCACCTTCCGGCTCAGAGCCCGGGCCACCTCCACCACCACCGCGCTGCCGCCGTTGCCGTAGGTGATCTCCACATCGCTCTGGCTCACCCCGCCGGGCAGCTCCACGGTGTAGTTCACCGTATGCTTGCCCTCCATGTTGATGTTGGACACGCTGGCGTTGAGCTTGGGCGGGGTGTCCTTGAGGATGGCCAGCACCATGGGCGTGGCCCGCACATTTATGGTGGCGGTGACGTTGGGATTGACGATCATCAGTTCCCGGTCCTCCAGCATCTCCACCCCGGAGAAGTTGATGGGCAGACCGGAAAATCGCTCGAACTCCCGGTTCTCGTCCCGGGAGGTCACCCACAGCCACAGGGACAGGGAGATGAATATGGAGAGCGCCACATAGAGTATTTTGCTGTCAAGAATCTTCTTTCCCATTGGAATTATCTCCCTTGATGCCCTTGAATACGCTGGACAGCCGGGCGGCGGCGGTGGGCCTGCCCTCCTCCTCGGCGGCGGGCATGAGCTCCAGGCGGAGAATCCGCTCCAGGGTCTCCGGCGACAGGTGCCGCTTGAGCATCCCGTTCACCGCCACGGAGATGGACCCGGTCTCCTCGGACACGATGGCCACCACCGCGTCGGAGTTCTCGCTGACCCCGATGCCCGCCCGGTGGCGCATGCCCAAATCCCGGCTCAAATTCACGTTGCCGGACAGGGGCAGCATACACCCCGCCCCCACGATACGCCCGCCCCGGACAATCACCGCCCCGTCATGGAGGGGGGCCTTGTTCCAGAACAGGTTCTTCAGCAGCTGGGCGGACACCTGGCAGTCCAGGGTGGTGCCCGTCTTGAGCACGTCGTCCAGCAGGGTGCGCCGCTCGAACACCATCAGCGCCCCCACCTTGTCCCGGGACAGCGCGGCGTAGGCGTCCACCGTCTCCTTGACGGCGGTCTCCAAATCGTTGCTGTAGCTCTCCGCCACAAACAGCTCCTTGATCTTCCCGCTGCCCATCTGCTCCAAAAACCGGCGCAGCTCGGGCTGGAAGAGGATGATGAGGGCAATGACCCCCAGCTCCACCGCGTTGTTGAGCACCGTGCGGATCACCCGCAGGTGGAGCAGGTTGGCCAGGGCCATAGCCACCACAATCAGGGCGATGGCCTTCACCACCTGCCCGGACCGGCTGCGCCGGACAAAGCGGAACAGGTGGTAGATGCCAAAGGCGATGATGGCCATGTCCAGAAGATCGGTGAAGCCGATGAGCTTGAGGTACTCCGGCGCCAGCTGCAGCGTCTGCAAAATCGTCTCCATGCGCGCCCTCTCCTTCCTTCACCGAAAAATGCGCGTGACAAAGCTATGCCGCTATGCGGCATTTGGGGATATTATAGCTTATCTGGCGGTGGTTGGCAAGAGAATCAGGGAGAATTCAGAGAAAATTCACGCGCCGTCCACAAAAAATCGGAAAAGGGCGCGGCCGCCGCCGCGCCCTTTTCTCACGATTTTGCCGCCGCCAGCCCCCGGATGGCCGCCGCCGCCCGGTCCACCTGGTCGGGGCGGTTGAAGGCGGAAAAGCTGAGCCGGACGGTGCCGGTGTCCTGGGTGCCCGCCGTTTTGTGGGCCAGGGGGGCGCAGTGCAGGCCCGAGCGCACCGCGATGTCCCGCTTTGCCAGCGCCTCCCCCGCCTCCTCGCAGTCCATGCCGTCGATGACGATCGAGCACAGCCCGCTCTGGCTGTCCCCGTCCCCCCGGAACACGGTGATCCCGGGGCAGCGCTCCAGCCGGTCCATCAGGCGCCCGGCCAGCGCCCGCTCGTGGCGGTGGATGCGGGCAGTGCCCGTCCGGCTGACGAATTTCATCCCCTCCAGCAGTCCCGCCGCCCCGCACACGTTGTGGGTGCCCGCCTCCAGCCGGTCGGGCAGGAAGGGGGGCATCTCCTGCCGGGCGGACAGGCTCCCCGTGCCGCCGTAAAGCAGGGGCTGGGCCTGGGCGCCGCACAGCAGCAGCCCCGTGCCCTGGGGGCCGTACAGCCCCTTGTGGCCCGGCATGGCGATAAACGCCGCGCCCCAGCCCTCCATGTCCACAGGGAGGGTCCCGGCCGATTGGGAGGCGTCCACGATGAGGGGCACCCCACGCTCCCGGCACAGCTGGGCGACGCGCTCCACCGGCTGGATGAACCCGAACACGTTGGACACGTGGTTGCAGACCACCGCGTCCACCTCAGGGGTGACCTCCCGCTCAAAGGCCGCGTACACCTCGTCCTGGTCGAACAGCGGCCCGGAGGCCACCCGGAGCTTTACCCCCGGGATGGCGTAGAGGGGCCGGGTGACGGCGTTGTGCTCATAGCCGGAGATCACCGCCGTCCCCCCCGGCTTCACCAGGGAGCGGATGGCGATGTTCAGGCCGTGGGTGGCGTTACAGGTCAGCACCACCCGCTCCGGGTCGTCCATGTGAAACAGCCGGGCCGCCTGCTCCCGCAGGCGGTACATCAGCTCCGCCGCCCCCATACCCGGGGCGTGTCCCCCCCGTCCAGGGCTGGCCAGGTGGGTCATGGCCCAGGCGGTGGCCCGGGGCACCGCCCCGGGCTTTTCCAGCGTGGTGGCCGCGCTGTCCAGATAGATCATGATTTCACCTCGCTGTACTCTCCCTCCGCTGTCTGGAGAAACACCTGCTTGGGGGACATGCCCTCCCGGCGCAGCACCGTCAGCGCGTCGGTAAGCCGCCGCTCCGGAATGCGCACGCAGTAGCCGCAGCCCTCCTTGGAGATCACCTTGGGCGCGCGCTGGACCCAGCCGGGAATCCCCACCCGCTCCAGCACCTGGGCGGTGCGCTGGGCATAGGTGAGCGAGCGGCAGATGATGAGATAGTAGACCATCGCCCCACCATTCCTTTCCCCTGTTTCTTGAGGAACGCAAAAACGCTCCTCTCAAAGGCATCATATGCCCCGAGAGAAGCGTTGGTGAGAAAAGTGCCTTGTAGGGAGGGGACAAAGCACCCCGCAGGGCCGGGGGACACGCCCGCCGAACGAGCGGCGGGGGCGGATGGGGGGGCCCCCGCCCCTGGGGCGGGGGGGGACCCTAGCCCCCGCCCGAGAGAGGGGGACGGGGCCCCCGGCCCGTTCAGTTCATTGCCCGGTCCACGGCGCGGCGCAGCCAGGCGTACACGCTCATGCCCTCCTCCTCGGCCCTGGCTGTCACGGCCTGGGCATAGTCGAATGTGACATGGATGGCCAGCATGGTCCGGCGCTCCCGGTCCCGCTCGCTCCTGCGCCTCAGCTCCCGGCGCTTTTTGTGCCGCAGGTCTGCGTACTCCTTCAGCGCCCGCTCCATCTCCTCCCGGCGTTCCGGCGCGGCCATCGCTGCCATCTCCTCCAGCCGCTCCCGTTCGTCCCTGGGGATGGATAGCACCCGGCTTATCCGGGGCTTGTACTGCTTATCGTACTGCTCCACGTACTGCTCTGGCCTCCTTTCACCTTCAGCTCTTCCCTGGCCCGCTCGATGGCCTCCAGCATGGCGTACGCCGCCGCCTCGGCCTCTGTGATGGCTATCATCAGATCCCACATATTGGGTCACCTCCGCTCCCAGCATACCACATCTTGCGCTTTCCCGCAAGCGCCCACGCTCCCACAGATCCGCCACTTCCCCGAACAGGCGTTCCCCGCACGGCGGCACGGCGGAAGGGGGGCCCAGGGAAGCCGGATGGCCAAGGGCGGCGCACTTCGCCGCCCGCAGTTGGCCGGGGCGCACTTCCCCGGCCAATTCCCGATGGCCAAGGGCGCAACACCACCCCGGACGGGACCACGGACCGACCGGGCGGGCACCACTGAAACCTGGAGCTTTGCTTCCGGGCGGGTTCGGCGCGTCAGGATCTCGATTGGGATCTCCCCACCAACTTGCAGGATCTCGATCAGAGTCCTGCATAACTTCCCGCTTGTCGGCGAGGATACTCCTCGAGGCCACGATTTTTCCGCAGGATTCATATCATCATCTTGCGGGATCATCAGCTCCCCACCCCTCATGGGGGCGGGGCATCGAAGGGGCAATCCTCATCGTAGGTCTGGGGCCACTGGCACCAGGTTCTGCGTGGGCACTGCTCGCAGGGGCGAGGGTTGCTGGCCCAGGGGTTCCAGCCAGGGGCGTAGTAGTCCGCCAGGTACTCGGTACAGGCCTGCTCAATGTCCTCTTGGGTCACGTCCCGCCAGTCCCGCAGGTTGGTCCCGTGGGCCATGGCGTGGCAGTCCGCACATAGGGTGATGAGGTTGTGGGGGCTGTTGGTCCCCCCCTGGCCCCGGGGCACGTTGTGATGGATTTGCAGGTACTTGGTGGAATCGCACAGGGCACAGCGGTATCCGTCCCGCTTGTAGATGGCCTTGCGTTCCTCTTTGCTCAAGTTGGCGCTTATCATGTCCGCCACTCCTTTCCGCCGCTCCCTGGCGGCGCCCCAGCAGGACCGCCGATAGTCAAGGCTGGGCCGCAGGCCCACGGCGCAGCCGCTCGGCCTTGACAAGGCGGTACAATGGGGGGCCTGACAGGGGGCGGGGGGTGGTTGTGCGCTGGCACGTCTCCTCGGGCACCCTAGGCGGCAGCTCGCTGACACAATGGAACAGGGCCCGGGGGGCGGAACCCCGGGCCCTGCGCTGGCGATCCTCATTGGAGGCTACGCCGTGAGGCGTATGCCCTATGTGGCTCAAAGGCATCATATGCCCCGAGAGAAGCGTTGGTGAGAAAAGTGCCTTGTAGGGAGGGGACACACCGCGTCCCTCGAACGAGCGCCCAAGCCAGCTACGGCGGTTGGGCCTACCCGGCGTCAAATCACGTATTACAAATAAAGGGGGGACTGGCTTGGGCCGAGAGAGAGGGACGCGGTGTGTCTCTGGACCGCAGCCCTATCGCTCCTCGATCAGCGCCACCGCGTGGGCGGCGATCCCCTCTCCCGCGCCGGTGAAGCCCAGGCCCTCCTCCGTGGTGGCCTTGACGCTCACCCGGTCCGGGTCAATTCCCATGGCGGCGGCCAGCTTCTCCCGCATCAACGGGATGTGGGGGGCCAGCTTAGGCCGCTGGGCCAGCACCGTGGCGTCCACGTTGCCGACCCTGTACCCCTTTTCCCCCAGCAGCCCCGCCACCCGGCCCAGCAGCGCCAGGCTGTCCGCCCCCTCATAGGCGGGGTCGCTGTCCGGGAAGAGCTTGCCGATATCTCCCAGGGCCGCCGCCCCCAGCAGGGCGTCCATCACCGCGTGGGCCAGCACATCGGCGTCCGAGTGGCCCAGCAGACCCTTTTCAAAGGGGATCTCCACCCCGCCCAGGCTCAGCCTGCGCCCCTCCACCAGGCGGTGCACGTCGTAGCCATGCCCGATTCTCACAGTACCGGCACCTCCTCGGACAGCGCCTCGCCGATCAGCAGGTCGGTGGGGGTGGTGAGCTTGATGTTGCGCTCGTCCCCCGGGGTGAGCACCACCTTCATCCCCAGCCGCTCCACCGCGGCGCAGTCGTCGGTGAGCTGTACCCCATCGTCCAGCGCCTTTTGCAGCGCCGCCCGGATGAGGTCCGCGTCGAACACCTGGGGGGTCTGGACCGCGTACAGCTCGGAGCGGTCCAGGGTCCGCTCCACCAGGCCCTCTTGGGCCGCCTTGATGGTGTCCTTCACCGGCACCGCCGGGGCCGCCGCCCCGCTGGCCGCCCCCTGGGCGATGGCGTCCTCGATGACCTGCCTGGTGACAAAGGGCCGGGCTCCGTCGTGGATAGCGATGAGCTTGGCCTTGCGGTCGCACTCCAGTGTGCCCAGCCGGGCGGACTCCAGCCGGCTCTCCCCGCCCCGGATGACCTTGACCACCTTGTTCAAATTGTAGTCCTGGCACAGCCGGGCCACCTCGGGCACCAGGTCCGTTCGGGTGACCACCACGATCTCGCTGACGCTGGGAGTCCATTGAAAGCTGCGCAGGCAGCGCACGATGACGGGCAGTCCGCCCACATCCGCCAGCGCCTTGTCAAAGCCCATCCGGGTGGACGACCCGGCGGCCACCACCACCACGGAGCAGCTGGGCGCGGCCTCTTTTTTTCGTCTGCTGAATAAACCCATTCTCTGAATCCCCCCATAGCGCAAAAAGGAGCCTTCCGGCCCCTCTCGCTTCCAGCTCAGTCCCTGGTCAATTGCTCAGCACCGTGTCGACGCTGCTCTCCACCGTCTCATAGGGCAGGCTCTGGGCCAGCACCAGCTCGGAAATGAGGATCTGCTTGGCGGTGTGGAGCATCTTCCGCTCCCCGTTGGACAGCCCCCGCTGGCTCTCCCTGCGGCGCAGGCCCTTCACCACCCGGGCCACCTCCAGCAGGTCGCCGCTCTTCAGCCGCACCAGATTCTCCCGATACCGGCGGTTCCAGTTGGAGGTCATGTCCACCTCGATGCCCTGCATCTCGCTCATCAGCTCCTCCGCCTTGGCGCCGGACACCACGGGGCGCATCCCGATCTCCCCCGTGTTGTCCGTGGGCACCATGACCACCATATTGCCCACCGACAGCTTCAGCTGATAGTACTCCTGAACCTGCCCGGCCACCCTGCGCCGCACGATGGAGTCGATCACTCCCGCGCCGTGCATCGGGTGCACCACCTTGTCTCCGACCTGAAACAAATCTCTCACCCCCAGAATATGTATATCTTTCCACAAATATTATACCCGTTTTCCCCCATTAAAGCAACTATTTTCTTTGAAATTTTTCACAAAAAACCCGCTCTCTCCGGAGGTTTTACGGCGATTTTATACCAATGCGCCCCAATTTTGTCAATTTTTGTGCCGCATTTCTCTTGCCGCCGCCACGGCAGAAAAATACCGCGGCCGCCCTTGCGGGCGCCGCGGCGGGTTTCCTCGCTGCTTGCTTTGTCGTTTGCCTGTCCTGCTTACTTGTAGAACGCGTGGTCGCCGATGGTGGCCACATAGGTGCGGGTGCGGGAGGCGTAGCTCCTGACCCCCGCCGCGTTGAAAAACAGCGCGTCGGGCGTGACCTGGGCGCCGTCCAGCACCAGCATGGCGGCCACTACGGACTCCTCATTGGGGTCGCGGTAGATGGAGCCGCTGGCGGCGGGGCTGAACTGGTTCTTCTGGAAGAGCACGTCGTAGATGTTGTTGGGGAACCTGGGGTTGTTCACCCGGTTCATCACCACATTGCCCACGGCGATCTTGCCCTCCAGGGGCTGGTTGCCGCTCTCGGCGTAGATGATGCGGGACAGCCAGTACAGCGTGTCCCCGTCATAAGCGGCGTCCTCCAGGTAGGGCCCGGCGCCCTCCCGGCTGGTGAGCAGCACCAGCCCGTCCTGCGCGTCATAGGCCACGTCCAGGTTGAACACCCGGGCCAGCAGCCGCACAGGGACCGCCACCCGGCCGTCCAGCTGGACCACGCCGTCCTCGGCGTAGAGGTAGCGGCCATTGGCCACCACATAGTCGCCGCCCACGGCGGCGGTGAGGCTCAGGTCGTCGGTCACCACATCGGCGGCCAGCTCCACATCCTCCCCGGCTGGGGCGGATTCCGGCTGGGCGTCCTGCGCCTCCTCGGGGGTCTGGCCCTCCAGCGCCACCACCTCAATAACGGTGGAGCTGTTGACGGACACGGCGCCGTTTTCCTCCTCCACCATGGCCTCCGCGTCCATCAGGGACACGAAGGAGCTCACGGTGACGTAGCACACGCCGTCCAGGATCTCAAATTCTACGGACTCGGCCGGCTCGCCGTCCAGCAGGACGGCGTCCTGTACCTTTTCTACCTCCACAATCTCCTCGCTCTTGGCGGGGGTCTCCTCCGGCAATTCGTCGGAGGCCGTGGCAAACGCGGGCAGGACAAAGCTCACGACAGCGAGGGCAGCCAGTGCGAAACTGGTAGCTCGTGTTTTCATGAAATCTCTCCTTATTACAATTTGTTCTCAAATTGTAACCACATTGTAACTTATTCAAAACCATTTTGCAACCTTTTGAATCCGTCATAATAGCCGAACCTGATCTATTTTCAGGCTCGGCCATTATGCATTCTATACAGTTTCGACTGGTTTTCGCAAAATGCGCCTGGAAGTAACTGGAATCTCAGCGGTAGAACCAGTGGCAGCCGATGGTGGTGACATAGCTCTGATTTTCCATAATCCAGTGGTTATCGGTCAGCTCCGGGGCCAGGAAGTACAGGCTGTCCCCCGCCGCCCTGGCGCCGTCCAGCACCAGCTTGGCGGCCAGCACGCTCTCCGCCGTGGGCTCCATGTAGACGCTGCCGTTAGCCACCGGGGCAAACTGCACCCCATACTTCCGGTCAAAAATCACGTCGTGGATATTGTCGGGGAACTCGTCGCTGTGGACCCGGTTGAGCACCACCGTGCCCACCGCCAGCTTGCCCAGCAGGGGCTCCCCCCGGCTCTCGGCGGAGATGATCCGGCTCATCCAGTACAGGTCCTCATCGGTGTAGGGGGCGGCCCCGGGCCTGCCACTGCCCCGGGCGAGGGTGACTCCCGCCTCCCAGCTCCAGTCCACCTCCCCGCCCAGAGCCTGGGCCAGGGTGCGCACGGGCACCATGGTCCGCCCGTTCTCCAGCCGGACCTGGTGGGGGATATACAGCGCCCGCCCGTTCACCGTCAGCCACTGGTCCCCGGGCCGGGCGGACAGAGTGAGCCCGTTCCCCCGCACCCAGGCGGTCCCCTCCTCCCAGGTCACCTGGGCGCCGGGGGCCAGCGCCTCGGACACCGTGCGCAAAGAGACGTAGGTGGTGTCTCCCTCCACCAGCCGGGCCTGGGCCTGGTTCCACAGATTCCGACCGTTGACGGACAGCACGTCCGCCGCCGAGGCGGGCAAGACCAGCGCCGCCGCCAGCGCAGCCCCCGCGATTAGTTGCTTTATCTTCATGCTCTGTCACTCCTTGGGGTTTGTTGTAGCCTCATTGTAACCGGTTTGTAACCATTCGGCAAGGCACAATGACTGGAAGCGCTGGGCACATCTTCCACATCCCTCCGCAGGCGGGGGCCCGGAGACGACGGCAGGCCCCCGCCGAAGCGGGGGCCTGCCGTCCATACCATCCTATTTACTCTGTGTAAGATTTCAGCGCCCGGGCCAGCTGGTCCGGACAGGAGGTGGGCTTCATGCCGCAGCGGATTCCGTCTATCCGGGCAATGGCGTCCTCCACCCGCATCCCCTTCAGCAGGGCACTCACCCCCTGGAGGTTGCCGCTGCACCCCCCTTGCACCCGGACGGCCTGGATCACACCGTCCTCCACGTCGATCTCCATATGCCGAGAGCACACCCCGCGGGGGGTGTATTGAATGGTTTTCATAACGCCACGCTCCTCTTACCTTATAATATAATGAGCCCGTACAGCCCGGACAGCCGCTCCAGCTCCTCCCGGCTCAGCTCGCCGGTGCCGTCGTAGAACGCCCGGCCCTGGTACGCCCGCAGGGCGCCCTCCAGCAGCTCGGGCACGTCGGAGCACAGGCACAGCGCCTCCCGGACCGCGTACTGGTGCAGGGCGAACACGTCCACGTCGTCCTGGCTGCGCACCGTGATCTTCACCGCCCCCACCGGGTCGTCCTCAGCGGCGATGATGTCCTCCAGCAGGTCGGGGCCGCACTCCAGCTCCTCCCCCACGTCGATGGTCCGGCGGATGAAGCAGGGCTCCGTACCGGTGGCGCAGGGGATGGCGTCCGGGTCCCGGGGAACCGGCTCATAGCTCCAGGGGAGCACCTCCCCCTCCCGGACCTGGAACAGGGGGACCTGGGCATAGGCGGCCAGCCCGGCCAGCACCTCGTCCGCAAACTCCCGGGCGCACTCCACCCCGAAGGCGGCGCACCCCATCCCCTCGCACACAAACAGGGCGGCCAGCATGGCCACCCGGGTGGGGGACTCCCCCTCCTCGTCGCACACCCAGCTCACCCAGGGGGCGCCGCAGTCCATCCGCTTCACCGCCAGCATGGCCGCCCGGCACTCCGCCATGGTGGTCATCCCCGCGATATGCACCGGTCCCCGCCCCGGCTCCAGCCGGACTCGGTAGGCCGCCGCCAGCTCCTCAAAGCCGCACTCCCCCAACGGGGGCACGTCCAGCCCCAGGGGACCCAGCCTCCGCCGGAATATGGGCACAGAAGCGTCCATGATACAGCTTCACAACTCCTTTACCATATCGATTTCCCCGCTATTATATCAGACCTTTCCCCGGATGGCAAGTGTCTTGTCCCTCACTCCGCCAGGTAATAGACCGCCCCATAGGGGCGCAGCCGCAGCTCCGCCCCTGACTGGGGCAGGGACAGGCAGGCCCCGCCCCCGCTCTCCCCGTAGGCCGCGCCGCTGTCCAGCAGCACCCGGAGCCTTTGGGCGCCCTCCAGCCTCAGATGGAAGGGCTGCTCCTGGCGGGAGAAATTGAACACCGCCGCCAGCCGCTCTCCGCCGCCCCTGCGCTCAAAGGCGTAGACACACGCCTCCTCCTGGTGGCAGTCAAGCCACTGGAAGCCATCCTGCCGGTAGTCCCCCGCCCACAGGGCCGGGTGCTCCAGATACAGCCGGTTCAAAATGCCCATGAAGCGGTGGAAGGCGTCGTGGAGGGGGTAGGCCAGCAGCTCCCAGTCCTGCTGACGCTTTTCGTCCCACTCCCGGACCTGGGCGAACTCGTTGCCCATGAAGCTCAGCTTTTTCCCTGGATGGGCGTACATGTACATGTAAAAGGCCCTCAGCTGGGCGTGCTTCTCCTCGTATTCCCCCGCCATCTTCTGAAAGATGCTGGCCTTGCCGTGGACCGTCTCGTCATGGGACAGGGGGAGCAGGTGATCTGCGTCATAGTAGTACATCATGGAGAAGGTCAGCTTGTGATACGCGTCTGCGCGCAGCTCCGGCGGGGTGCGGAAGTAGTCCAGGGTGTCGTTCATCCAGCCCATGTCCCACTTGTAGTCAAAGCCCAGCCCCCCCTGGTCCACCGGCACGGTGACGCCGGGAAAGGCGGTGGAGTCCTCCGCCGCCAGGATGGCGGTGGGGTGGAGCCCCTTCAGCCCCCGGTTCATATTGCGCAAAAAGTCCACCGCGCTGCCGTTCACCCCCCGGGCGGGGTCCCCCTGCCAGTAGATGGCCCTGCTGACGGCGTCCATCCTCAGCCCATCGAAGTGGAACTCCTCCAGCCAGTAGTGGGCGGCGGACTGCAAAAAGCTGCGCACCTCCCCCCGGGAGTGCATGAAGTTGCAGCTGCCCCACTCGCTCTCCCCCACGGCGGAGTTGGGGTACTCGTACAGGGCGGTGCCGTCGTACCGGGCCAGGGCGAAGCCGTCCACGGCGAAGTGGACGGGGACGAAGTCCATGATGACCCCGATGCCATCCCGGTGGCAGGCGTCCACAAAGGCCTTGAGCTGGTCCGCCGCGCCATAGCGGGCGGTGGGGCTGAAAAAGCCGGTGACCTGATAGCCCCAGGACTCGTCGCAGGGGTACTCCGTCAGCGGCATGACCTCCACATAGTTGTAGCCGTACTCCTTCAAGTAGGGGATGAGGATGGGGGCCAGCTCATCGTAGCTGTACCAGTCCTCCGCCGCCGGTCCGGGCTTGCGGAAGGAGCCGAAGTGGAGCTCATAGATGTTCAGCGGGCCGTCCTTGCAGTCGGTGCGCGCGTTCATCCAGTCCCCGTCGGAAAAGCGGTAGGCGTACAGGTCCCGGACGATGGACGCGCAGCCGGGGCGCCGCTCCATGCCGAAGCCGAAGGGGTCACAGTGGTCCACAAAGCCCTCGCAGCCGTCATAGATCCGGTACTTATACATCATCCCCGGCCCGGCGCCGTCCACGTGGCAGGACCAGAAGCTCCCGTCCCCCTCCCTGCCCATGGGGATCTCCTGCCAGGCGCTGAACTCCCCGATCAGCGACACCCGCCCGGCGGCGGGGGCAAAGGTGCGGAAGGTCACCCCCGCCCCCTCCCAATGGGCGCCCAGGTACTCGTAGGCGTCAAACACCTTTCCCGTGTAAAACCCGTAAAGATCCATTTTCAGAACTCCCCTCCGGACAGTGGACAACAGCCGTCCAAGCTGATATAATAAGGGCCGCCGCCCGCAAAACGGGGCGGCTCACCATCATGACAGTATAATTTGCCGCAAATGCCCTGTCCACCGACACTCGGGCCCATTGGACGGATAAACGACGTTTCGGCAAAATCGTCCGGTAGGGAGCGCGTATGGATATTCGGATACAAAAGACCCAGGCCGCCATCAAAAACGCCTTTTTGGAGCTGCGCGCCCAGAAGAGCGTAGAGAAGATCACAGTGAAGGAGCTGTGCCAGCGGGCGCAGATCAACAAGTCCACCTTCTATGCCCACTATGACGACATCTACGCCTTGTCCGACGCCATGCAGTCGGAGGCCATCGCCTTTGTGCTGGGCACCATCTCCCAGGGGGAGTGGTCGGTCCAGGAGCCGGGGGCCCTCACCCGTGCCATTTTTCAGGCCACCACCGCCCACCGCTCCCTGATTAACGGCCTGTTCGCCCCCCGGGAGCGGCCCCAGCTGGCCAGCGCCTTGGAAACGGGTGTCAAGGAGATGATCTACCAGAAATACCCGGAGCTGCGGGAGGATGTGGAAAAGAGTATCCTGCTGTCCTTTTCCATCCAGGGGGGCTACCACGCCTATCTGAGCCATCAGGACGTGGACGAGGAGAAGCTGGCCGCGGTCATTGAGCGCATTTCCAGGACCCTCCAGCCCCTGTACTGAGGGGACGGGAAAAGCCCGTGAGGCAAGAGCCTCACGGGCTTTTTTTGGGTTTTGGGGCTCTCAGCCCTCCCCCAGGGCGACGCTCTCCGGGGTGATGGGCAGGGCGCGGCGCCACACGCCGGTTGCCCGGTAGACGGCCTGGGCCAGGGCGGGGGCGGGGGTGTTGATCACGATCTCCCCGATGGACTTGGCGCCGAAGGGCCCGGTGGGCTCGCAGCTGTGCTCGAACTCCACCCGCAGGCGGCCTATATCCAGCCGGGTGGGCACCCTGTACTGGAGGAAGGAGCGCTCGATGGGCTTGCCGTGGCGGTCGTAATGCACGTCCTCCGTCAGGGCCATGCCGATGCCCTGCACGATGCCGCCCTCGGTCTGGACCCGGGCCAGGGCCGGGTTGATGGGGATGCCGCAGTCCACCACCGCCACATAGTCCAGCACCGTCACCCGACCGGTGAGCCGGTCCACCTCCACCTCGGCCATGCCCGCCATGAAGGGGGGCGGGGAGAAGGGGGAGGAGTGGGTGGCGGTGGCCTCCACGCTGAAGCGGTTGTTCACCTGGGCGCGGTAGGCGATCTGGGCCAGCGGCACCGACTCCTCCGTCCCCAGCCGCCGCACGCAGGTCCCGGCAAACTCCGTCTCCTCCACCCCGCAGCCCAGCAGCTGCGCCCCGATGGTCCGGATGTTCTCGATGAGCGCCGCGCAGGCCCGCTCCACCGCCTTGCCGGTGACATAGGTGGTGGACGAGGCGTAGGACCCGGAGTCGTAGGGGGAGGCGTCCGTATCCGCCCCGAACACGGACACGTGGTCCACCGGGCAGTCCAGGCACTCCGCCGCCATCTGGGCCAGGATGGTGTCGCAGCCGGTGCCCATGTCCGCCGCGCCGATGGTGAGGTTGTAGCAGCCGTCGTCCCCCAGCCGGATGGTGGCCGAGCCCACGTCCACCCGGGCGATGGAGGAGCCCTGCATGGCGATGGCCACCCCGGCGGCCCGGACCCTGCCGTCCCCCATGTCCCGCACCTGCCAGCGCCGCTCCCAGTCAAAGAGCTCCCCGCACCGGTCCAAGCACCGGTCCAGGGCGCAGGCGTTGGCCGTCTCGCCGAAATAGGCGGGCATGACCATCCCCTCCCGGACGATGTTCCTCTCCCGCAGGGCCACCGGGTCCATGTCCAGCGCCTCGGCCAGCTCGTTGACGGCGCTCTCCACGGCGAAAATGCCCTGGGTGGCGCCATAGCCCCGGTAGGCCCCGGCGGGCTGGAGGTTGGTATACACCACGTCGTAGGAGAAGCGGTACGCCTCCAGCCCCCCGGTATACAGGGGGATGGACTTGTGCCCCGACAGCCCCACCGTGGTGGGCCCGTGCTCGCCGTAGGCCCCGGTGTTGGACAGGGTGTACAGGTCCAAAGCGCGGAGCTTCCCCTCCCGGCTGGCCCCCAGCCGGACGTGGAGCTCCATCTCGTGGCGGGGGGAGCCGGCGGTCTGGCACTCCTCCCGGGTGTAGGTGATCCGGGAGGGCCGGCCCGTTTTCCAGGTGACGAAGGCGGGGTACACCTCGCACACGGCGGTCTGCTTTGCCCCGAAGCCCCCGCCGATCCGGGGCTTTTCCACCCGGATCTTGCTCTTGGGGATGCCCAGGGCATTGGAGAGGATGCGCCGCACGTGGAACACGATCTGGGTGGAGGACACCACGTGGAGCCGCCCATAGGGGTCCAGAGAGGCGTAGGCCCGGAAGGTCTCCATCATGGCCTGCTGGACGGCCTTGGTGTGGTACACCCGGTCGATGACCACATCGCACTCCCCCAGCACCGCCTCCACGTCGCCGCTGGCGTCGCCGCCGCTGGCCACCAGGTTGCGCCTGTTGTCGCCCCCCACCTGGCAGATGGGGTTCCAGTCCTCCTCCGGGTGGACCAGCACCGGGCCGTCCTTGGCCTTTTTGGGGTCCAGCACCGGCTCCAGCACCTGGTACTTAACTTTGATAAGCCCCATGGCCCGGCGGGCGGTCCCCTCGTCCTCGGCGGCGATGATGGCCACCGGGTCCCCGGCGTAGCGTACCCGCCGGTCCAGGATCAGCCGGTCGTAGGGAGAGGGCTCGGGGTAGGTCTGCCCCGCGATGGAGAAGCGGGTCTGGGGCACGTCCCTCCAGGTGTATACCGCCGCCACGCCGGGGAGCCTCTGGGCGGCGGAGACATCGATGTCCTCCACCAGGGCGTGGGGGTGGGGGCTTCTGAGCAGCTTGACCACCAGCGCCCCGGGCGGGGTCACGTCGTTGGTGAACACGGGCTTGCCCAGCAGCAGCGCCATGGCGTCCTTCTTGGGCACGGCCTGGCCCACCACACGGTAGGTTTTCACACCAACGCCCCCTTTCGGCTGTCCAGATAGGCCCGGATGCCCCGAAGCTGGCTGTCATAGCCGGAGCACCGGCACAGATTGCCCGCCAGCCACCTCTTGATCTCCTCGTCGGTGGGGTCCGGGTTCTCCCGGAGCAGGGCGATGGTGTTCACCACCATCCCTGGGTTGCAAAAGCCGCACTGGTCCGCCCCCTGGGCGGCGATGAAGCCCACGAACCGCCCGGCCTCCTCCTGAAGGCCCTCCAGGGTGTCCACCGCATGGCCGTTTGCCCGCACCGCCAGCACCGAGCAGGACAGCACCGGCGCGCCGTCCAGCAGCACGGTGCACGCCCCGCAACTGGAGCTCTCGCAGCCGCATTTTACGCTCAGGCACCCCTTGTCCCGCAGGAAGTCCAGCAGGGACAGGCCGGGCGGCACGCTGCCCGTGACGCTCCGCCCGTTCAAGGTCAGTTTCACGTCCATATCATTCCCCTCCCAATTCCAGCAGCCCCCGCCGGGTGAGCGCCTCCACCAGATGGGTGCGGTAGGCGGCGCTGCCCCTGACGTTGCTCCCGGTGGGCACCCGCCGCGCCGCGTACCGGGCAAAGGCCCCGGCGCTGTCCGGGGTGACGCCTCCGGCCAGCAATCCCTCCTCGTCCCCCAGGACCATGGCCAGGCCGGGCCGGGCGCCGTACACCGCCCGGTACTCCCCCTCCATCCGGGAAAAGGCGCAGGTGAGCACGGGCAGGTCGGTGCTGTTGGCCCGCGTACACTGGCAGGCGAACCGTCCCGGCCGCTTTTTGACGTGGAGCCGGACCAGGATGTCCCGGTCCGGGGGCAGCTTGACAAACTCCTCCAAAGGGACCAGCCCCCTGTGGTACAGCTCCACCTGGGTGTCCAGGGCCAGGAAGAGGGTGAGCACGTCGGAAAAGCCGAAGCGCCCGAATATGCTGCCCCCCACGGTGGCCTGGTTGCGCAGCTGCACCCCCACGATGGGGGAAAGCGCCCTGGCCGCCACCCCTCCGGTGTAGGCGTCCAGCCCCGGGTGGGTCTCCAAGCGCCGCAGGGGGACCATGGCCCCGATGGAAAAGGACTCCGGCCCCTCCTCGACGCCGTCCAGCCCCAGAGCGCCCAGGTCGATGGCGGTGGCGATGGGGGCGTTCCCCAGCCGGAGCCACAGCCCGCCCCCCAGCACCCGGCTGCCCTTTTTCTGATTCAGCTCATAGGCCCGCTCCAGGCTGTCCGCCAGCACATATTCCTTGATATCCACGGCCGCCCTCCCCCTTTTTCTTTATGATAAGTCCAGTATAGCATACCTTCCGGCCCCTTACAATCCATTTGGGGAAACGTGGCGAGGTTTTTTCCCGGCAAACAGGGCCGGGAGGGGCCAAAACCCCTCCCGGCGCTCCGCGTCCCCGCTCCGCTTCGCGCGGGTCCGCTTATCTCATTCGTACAGCAGCAGCACATTGGCCGGGGCCACCCCAAACTCCGCCGGGAACTGGGCGGGGCGGCGGTCCTTGGGCACCCGCCACCACAGGGGCGGGGCCTCTGGGTCCTGCCCCTTCCAGCGAAATTCCACGATCCACTCAAAGGGCTCCTCCATCTCCCCCAGATACTCCACGGGGTAGCGGTTCTGGGCCGCCCTGGCGTTGAAGTAGTGGGCGCGCACGCCCACCGCCTTGAGATTGTCCCCCACCGGCCGGGCGGTCTGGAGCCTCACCCCCCAGGCGGGCACCTCCACCTCAAACTCCCCGGCTTTTTGAGCCGGGGCCACGTTCTTGCACCCCGTCAGCTCGCAGGCGCACACGCTGCCCGGGTCGGAAAACAGGGCCTTGGTGTCCTTCACCGCCAGCAGCCGCCCCCGGTCCATCACCGCGATCCTTTGGCACATGTGGTAGGCCTCGTCCCGGCTGTGGGTGACCAGCACCGCGTCCCGGCCAAACCGGCCCAGCAGCTCCCGCACCTCCAGCTGGAGCTTGTCCCGCAGATGGGCGTCCAGGGCGGAAAAGGGCTCGTCCAGCAGCAGCACCCGGGGGCGGCTGACCAGGATGCGGGCCAGGGCCGCCCGCTGCTGCTGCCCGCCGGACAGCTGCCGGGGCCGCAGCCCCTCCAGCCCCTCCAGGCGGCACAGCCGGAGGGCGTTTTTCAGCTCCGCCTCCCGCTTCGCCCGGTCCCGCTCCCCGTGGAGGCCGCACAGGATGTTCTGCCCCACCGTCATATTGGGGAACAGGGCATAGCTTTGGAACAGATAGCCCACCCCGCGCTTCTGGGGGGGCAGGTTGATTTTTTTCTCGGAGTCGAACAGGGTCTCGCCGTCCAGCACGATGGTCCCCCGGTCGGGGGTCTCCACCCCGGCCACGCACTTCAAGGTCATGCTCTTGCCGCAGCCGGAGGCCCCCAGCAGGCCCAGGGTGCCCCCCTGGGTCTCAAATTTCGCCCGGAGGTGGAACTCCCCCAGCCGCTTTTCCATGTCCACGACAAGGCTCACCGTCTCACCGCCTTCCTCCGCCCCTCCAGCAGGTTCACCGCCACCAGCACCACCGTGGAGATGGCCAGGTTCACCAGCACCCAGCGAAAGGCCCCCGCCTCGTCCCCCGTGCGCCAGAGCTGGTACACGGTGGTGGAGATGGTGGCGGTTTTCCCGGGGGTGTAGCCGATGAGCATACTGGTGGCCCCGTACTCCCCCAGCGCCCGGGCGAAGGCCAGCACCGCCCCGGCCAGAATGCCCTGGCGGCAAGCGGGCAGGCGCACCCGCCAGAAGATGTAGGTGTTGGACAGCCCCAGGGTCTGCCCCGCCTGGGCCAGGGTCTCGTCAAAGCCCTCAAAGGCCCCCCGGGCGGTGCGGTACATCAGGGGGAAGGCCACCACCGACGCGGCCAGAATCCCCCCCTGCCAGGTCATGACGAACCGCAGCCCCAGCTGGTCCAGCAGCATCCCCAGGGGCCGCTTCACCCCAAACACCAGCAGCAGAAAGTACCCGCATACCGTGGGGGGGAGCACCATGGGCAGGGTGAGGACCACATCCAGCGCCCCCTTGGCCAGCCGGGGGAGCTTTGCCGCGTAGTAGGCGCCAAAGATGCCCAGAAAGAACACGATGACCGAGCTGACGGCGGCGATGCGCAGGGAGTTATATAGCGGATACCAGTCCATAAGCGCCTCCTATCCGGCGGGGGTGAAGCCCACCTTCTCGAACACCTCCATAGCGGTCTCGGTTTTCAGGTAGTCCAGGAACGCCTGGGCCGCCTCCTGGTGTTTGCTCTGCTTCAGCACGGCGGCGGGGTAGATCACCTGCCCGCACATCTCAGCCGTGGCGCTGTCCGCCGGGATCAGTCCGGCGCTGAAGGCGTCGGTGGCGTACACCACGCCGCAGTCCACACTGCCCTCCTTCACCTGGGTGACCACCTCCTTCACGTTGGAGCCGTAGGTGATATGCCCCGCGGCGGCCAGCGCCTGCTCGTCCAGGCCGTAAAAGGCCAGGATCTTCTGGGTGTACTGCCCCACCGGCACGTCGCCGTTGCCCATGGCCAGCAGGAGCTCCCCGTTTTTCAGCTTTTGGGCCAGCGTGTCAAAGCTGTCCACCTTTGTGGAGCTGACCCCGGAGGCGCACAGCACCACCAGGTTTTCCAGCAGGTCCACCCGGCTGCCCTCCGCCAGCGCCCCGGCCTCCTCCAGGGCGTTCATCTGCTTGGGGGCGGCGGACAAAAACAGGTCGCAGTCCGCCCCCTCCTGGATCTGGGTGAGCAGGGTGCCGGAGGAGTCGAAGTTGTAGGTGATGGTCACGCCGGGGTGGTCCTTCTCATACAGGGCTTTCAGCTCGGTCAGGGTCTCGGTGAGGGAGGCGGCGGCAAACACCGTCAGCTCTCCGCTCTGGGGCTTTTCCCCGCCGCAGGCGGGGAGCGCCAGCAGCAGCGCCGCCAGCAGGAGCATGCTTGTGGTCTTTTTCATGGTCTTTACTCCTTCTCCCATATTTCAGGGATGTATTTATATAAACGTGGATTTACACGTCTATACCGAAGTAAAAGATCCGGACGCGGGCGCTTACACGCCCTTGCCGAAGCCGCAGTTGGGGAAGTGGCACTCCTGGCAGTTGAGGCACAGCCCCCCGTGGCCCAGCCCCGCCAGCCACTGCTCTGTGATGGGCACATCCGCCAGCAGCCGGGGCAGGGCCAGATCGAAAATGGTGCGCCTGGCGTACATCACGCACCCCGGCAGGCCGCACACCGGCCGGCCGTCCTCCATATACGCCGCCAGGAACATGGCCCCGGGGAGCACCGGCGCGCCGTAGCTGACGATCCTCGCCCCGGTGTTTTTGATGGCCAGGGGGGTGCGGTCGTCCGGGTCCACGCTCATCCCCCCGGTGCACAGCACCAGCTCACAGCCCTGGTCCAGCATCCGCAGGATGGCGGCGGTGATCTGTTCATGGTCGTCGTCCAGCACCTCGTGGGCCGCCATCTCGCAGCCGTACTCGGCCAGCTTCTCCCGGATCACCGGGGTGAAGGCGTCCTGAATGCGGCCGTGGAACACCTCGCTCCCGGTGGTCACCAGGCCGTACCGCTTCGGCTTCATGGGCAGCAGCTTCAGCAATGGCTCCTCCCCCGCCGCCCGGCGTGCCCGCTCCATCTTCTCCCTCTCGATAACCAGGGGGATCACCCGGGTGCCGCACAGCTTGTCCCCCTTTTTCACCGGGAAGCCGGAGGGCCGGGTGGCGATCATCATTTCCCCCAGGCTGTTCACTGCCCGCAGCCGCTCCACATCCGCCAGGAACAGCCCGTCCATCCGGGCGGTCAGCTCGATCTTCCCCTCCTTGGGAGAGGAGGCCGCCATGTGCTCCCCCTGGCAGATTTGGCGCAGAATGTCCGCCGCCTCGTCCTCGTGGAGCATGCTCTCGTCCCTCTCCCACACGTACAGGTGCTCCTTGCCCACGCTGAGCAGCACGGGGATGTCCTCCCGGCGCACCACGTGGCCCTTGCGGAACACCGCGTCCTTGGTCACCCCCGGGATGATCTGGGTGATGTCGTGGCACAGCACATGCCCCACCGCTTCCTCGGTCTTTATCAGCTTCATGGCCTTTCCTCCCGTCCTTTTTCCCGTTTTCTCTATTAAACCCGCCCCGGGGCAAAATGTCAAGGCCCCCCTGTCCTTTTGTTATGCGAATAGACAAAAAGTAAGCCGGCGCTCCCCCTTCGGGGAACGCCGGCTGTTTTGATTCAACCGGCCCGCTCTATGGGCGAGGGGACAGCCTTTGACACAGGCTTCCCCTCCGGCCGCCCCTGCGGGGCGGGAGGGCGGCGCAGCGCCCTGCCCGCGGCCAGTATCCCGGCAGTGGCCAGCAGCACCAGGTAGCAGCTCAGGGTGCGGCTGAGGATCATGGCGGGGGCCACCAGGGCCTCGCCGTAGATGAGCAGGAAGCCGCGCAAAAATACGCTCTCCGCCGCCCCGGCGGAGCCGGGCAGGGGCAGATAGCCCACGGCGATGGAGCACAGGGCCTGGAGGGCCATGACCTCCCCCAGCGTGAAGCCGGACAGGCCAAAGGCCCGGTACACCACATAGGGCACGGCGTAGGAGCAGGCCAGCTGGGCCACGCTCAGCCCCACCACCTGGAGCAGCAGCGCGGGGGAGCGGCGGATGAGGTCCGCGCCCCGGCGGTACTCCGCCAGGTGCTCGTCGGCCTTGGCCTCCAGCCCCGCCCTGTTCAACCCTGGAAAGAGCCTGGCCCCCAGGGCGATGCAGCCGTACAGCAGCTTTTTCGCCGGGCCGGGGAGGAACAGGAAGAGGAACATGAACACGTCCAGCAGGGCGAACACCGCCAGCCCGAAGCCCAGCAGCAGCCCCACCCGACCCCCCAGCCCCTCGGTGAACCTCCGGGCGGTGAACAGGGCGGACACCCCCCAGATCATGGCGGCGGTGTTGTAGCCGATGGTGACCAGCAGCATATCCAGCGCCCCGGAGGCGGCGGGGACGCCGTCCCTCTTCATGGCCACCACCTGGGCGGGCTGGCCGCCGGTGGCCGAGGGGGTGATGGTGCTGAAGAAGAAGCCCACGCTGGAGTAATAGGCGCACCGCCGCAGGGGCTGGGGACAGCCCAGGGCGCCCAGGATGGCGTGGGTGGCCCCGGCCTCGCAGCACAGGAACAGCGCCATCAGGGGCAGGCCCAGCAGCAGCAGGCGCCAGTCGGCGCTGAGCAGGGCGGCGGCCAGCTGGCCCGGGGTCTGCTCCTGGAGGATGGTGTGCACCGTCCAGCCCAGCAGGGCCAGCACCGCCCCGCCGCACAGAATGTTTTTCAGCTCCTTTTTCATGCCGGCACCCTTCTCTCTTCCACAAGGCCGCGCACCACGGCGCAGGCGGCGGTCCGGCTCAGCTCAGCCGCCATGTCGTCCATGGCCCGCTCCATGCCGGACAGGGCCTGGTCGTCGTAGATGGTCTCCCGGATGGCGGCCAGGCACTCGCTCTCCTCCTTGGCGGCGATGCGGGCCATGCCCCGGCGCACCAGGAAGTTGGCGTTCTCCTGCTCCTGCTTCAGGAAGGGCTGCCAGGCCAGGATGGGCAGCCGGGCGGCGATGGCCTCGAAGCAGGTGATGCCGCCGGGCTTGGACAGCATGAGGCTGGCCCGGGCCATGTACTTATCCACCTGGGTGGTGAAGGGCACCACCTCGATGTTCTCATATCTCCCGTTCAGGCGCTGGAACAGCTTTTCGTTGCGGCCCGTCAGGATGGTGACGCGCACTCCCGGCAGGGCGTTGAGCGCCTGGTAGAAGGAGTCCCGCCGGGGCATCAGCCCCAGGCCGCCCCCCATGATGAGCAGCTCCCGCCGCCGGGAATGGTCCTTGCGGGCGGGCTGGAACCGCCCGCTGACGGGGATGCCGGACACCACCACGGCGTCCGGGTCGGCGCCCTTGGCGATGAAGCCCTGGCGGACGGACTCCTCCGCCACCAGGTAGCAGTCGGTGCCCGGGTGGAGCCACTCGCTGTGGCAGGTCACGTCGGTGACACAGGTGACCAGAGGGATGTCCGAGGGGCCCTCCTCCTTGTACCGGGCCATGGCGGCGGAGCAGATGGGGTGGGTGGACACCACCACGTCGGGCTCGTACTGGTCCAGCAGCCGGTCCAGGCCCCCCAGCAGGTTGTCCCCCCGGCCGTCCCCCGAGTCGTTCACCGTCAGGTCGTGGTAGAGGTTATAGAAAACCCCGCCGTAGGTCACCAGCACGTTGAACCACCAGTACATGGCGGGGGCCAGCTCCGGGTTGGCGTATTCAAACAGGTCGACGACATCGGCCCGGTGGCCGTCCTGGCTCAGCTGCTCCCGCAGCGCGTTGGCCGCGGACAGGTGGCCCATGCCGAATTTCCCTGTCAGGATTAGAATGTTCATGAAGCGTCCTCCTCTCACCGGCGCGGGCCCCCTCTCATCGTCTCCGCCGCGGCCCGCCCTTTGACAATACCGATTATAGAGGACAAATCTTCAATTTCAATGGGTAAGCTCCTTAGATTTTCATGGGGAATTCCTTAAAAATCTATTAAGGATAACCGCCCGGGCGGGGCCGTGGGCGGTCCCGTCCGGGCGGTTTTTCTCTTTGGAGGGGGTTTTCCCGGGGTGGCATCAGTCGGCCTTGTCCTCCAGCTCGTAGAACCGGATCCACAGGCCGGCCTCGTCCCGCAGCCCCTCGCCCACGAACTGGTTGCGGTGGAGCAGGGGAGCCAGAGCCTTGGAGTCGGTGATGAAGGTGGGCACAGTACGGAAGGGCCTGGGCTTGTCCCCGCCGGTGAACCAGCCGTTGTTCTCAATGTAGATACGGCAGTCCGCCCCCGCGCTGTCCTTTCCGGTGAGCATGTACCGGGCGGACATGTGGCGCACCTCGTTCTGGTTGGTGACCTGGGTGTCCACCCCGCAGGGCTCCACGACGCCGGTGAACAAAGGGCTTTTCACGTACCCCTTGAAGGGGATCATTTTGACGTGGCCGATCTCGCTATCCAGCTCCACCGTGCCGGCGGGGTCGGTCTCCACGCAGATCTCCAGGACGGGCTGTGCTTTGTGTTTCATGGCGGCCTCCTTGTGTGATGGATTTGGGATATACGGTAGCTTATCACAGGCGGGGCCCCATGGAAATGGGCACAACGCCGGAAATGCGGGGGAAAAGTTGGGCAGGTCGGAAATTTTTCGCCTTTTGAAACGGGGCGGCCCCTTGAGGTGAAACAAACCGTTCAAAAAAATATGGAGTATCGTTGCACCGCCTTGTGCATATACTGGTTTGTATGGGCCGAAACAGAATCAAGCACAGACAAAGGAGCGATCTCTATGACAGAAAAACGCGGGAGCGCGCGCGGCGCCCAGCCCCAGCCCCAGGACGTGGACGACCTGATCTTTTTGGGCCAGACCGGGCCCCAGGTCAGCCAGCGATGAGCCGTCCGGACCCCGCTTTCGCGGGGCGGGCGGTCTTTTTTCTGCTTATCGATCTCTTAACCTTTTCTATCCGCTTTATTTATGAAATGGGCGTATGATGAACGTCACAGGCGGCACAGTGGGGCCGCCATAACATCTAACGGATAGGAGCGGGGAAGCATGAAGAAAAAAGTATTTGCCATCGCCGCCGCCCTGGCGGCGGTCACCGTGGCGGGCCTATGCCTGGCCAGCCAGTTTTTTTCAGCCGGAACCTATTACTACACCCAGGTGGACAACAGCAAGCTCGAGCGGGTCCACTCCAGCGGAGGCGTCATTGACCTGACCGGAGGGCTGGCGTATTCCTACACCCTGGTGGCCTACAAGGAGAACGGCGCGGCGGAGGACATCTCCTTCGGCATGTCCCGTCAGCTGCGGGAGGGCGCCTTCCTGCGCCTGGAGGTGGCGCCGGTCCGGGGCGTGGTGAACTGGAGCGAGGTGCGGTACGACGAGCTGCCGGAGCCCGTCCGGCGCTATTATGAGCCGCCGGAGGCCGGGCCCAGCCTGGCCGTGGAATAAATGCTGTTTACACCCTTTACAATTGCCCCGGTATTCTATATAATGGAGCGGAAAATAACGGCACATGCCGCGGAAGGATGAAAACGCGATGCTTCAATTTGACGAATACCGGGTGAAGCTGAACAACCTGAAGCCCGACCTGGACAAGCTGGGGGAGGCCCTGGACCTGGAGGCCGCCGCGCGGGAGCTGGACGAGCTCCACGCCCAGTCCGCCGCCGACGGCTTCTGGGACAATGTGGAGAAGGCCAAAAAGGTGCAAAAGCGCATCAGCAACCTGGAGGACAAGGTGAACGCCCAGGCCAGGCGCCAGGGCGCCTGGGACGATTTGATGACCCTGTGCGAGATGGGCAACGAGGAGGAGGACGAGTCCCTCATCCCCGAGGTGGAGGCGGGCTTTGACGCCCTGGTGAAGGAGATGGAAACCGCCCGGCTGTCCACCCTGCTCAGCGGGGAGTACGACGCCTCCACCGCCATCGTCTCCCTCCAGGCGGGGGCGGGCGGCACCGAGGCCCAGGACTGGGCCCAGATGCTCTACCGGATGTATACCCGCTGGGCGGAGCGCCACGGCTTTACCTATTCCGTGCTGGACTACCAGGACGGGGACGAGGCGGGCATCAAGTCCGCCGCCATCCGCATCGAGGGGGACAACGCCTACGGCTATCTCAAGAGCGAGCACGGCGTCCACCGCCTGGTGCGCATCTCCCCCTTCGACGCCAACGCCCGGCGGCAGACCTCCTTCGCCGCCGTGGAGGTCATGCCCGAACTGGACGACAGCGTGGAGGTGGATATCCGGGACGAGGACATCGAGCGCCAGGTGTACCGCTCCTCCGGGGCGGGGGGCCAGCACATCAACAAGACCTCCTCCGCCGTGCGCCTCATCCACAAGCCCACCGGTATCGTGGTGTCCTGCCAGACGGAGCGCTCCCAGTTCCAGAACGAGGAGACCTGTATGAAGATGCTGCGCTCCAAGCTGATGCAGATCAAGGAGCAGGAGCATTTGGACAAGATCTCCGACATCAAGGGCGTGCAGCTGAAAATCGAGTGGGGCAGCCAGATCCGCTCCTACGTGTTCATGCCCTACCAGCTGGTAAAGGACAACCGCACCGCCTATGAGACCTCCAATGTCAACGGGGTGATGGACGGCGATCTGGACGGCTTCATCAACGCCTATCTCACCGCCGCCGCCACCGGCGCCTGGGCCACAAAATGATGAAAAGCCCCTCCCGCTCACCAGGCGGGAGGGGCTTTCGCCCCGCCGGGGAGAAATTTGATCCATCCTCGGAAATATGGTTGAAAACACTGGGAAAAGTTTGTATAATACAGTTGGCTGGCCTGTCCTCCCGCAAAGCGCGACAGGCCGGACCAAAGCAGAAGGGAAAGGTGAGCAAATGAAAGCAAAAAGCAAGATCCTGGCGCTGCTGCTGTCTCTGGTCATGGTGCTCGGCCTGATGGTCCCCGCGTTCGCGGCGGACGATAAGACCGACGATACGGACACCAAGACAGAGGTCACGGAAAGCGCCGAGCCCGGGCAGAGCGGGCCTGTGGAGTCCGAACCGGCGGCCAGCGAGGCCCCGGCGGAGGCCCAGAAGATCGTCATCCTCCACACCAACGACGTGCACGGCGGCATCGCCGGGTACGCCAAGGTGGCGGCGCTGAAGGCCAAGTATGAGGCCGAGGGCGCTTACGTCCTGCTGATGGACGCGGGCGACTACATCCAGGGCGATCCCGTGGTCAGCGTCTCTGAGGGCGCCACCGCCGTGGAGCTGATGGGCCTGGTGGGCTATGACGTGGCCACCCTGGGCAACCACGAGTTCGACTACGGCTATGAGAACCTGAAGAAGATCACCAAGGACGCCAAGTTCCAGGTCGTGGCCGCCAACGTGCTGTACAACGGCAAGGTGGCCTTCAAGGATCATGTGACCTTCACCACCGACGAGGACGTGAAGATCGGCGTGTTTGGCCTGGACACCCCCGAGACCGCCACCAAGGCCCACCCCGCCAAGATCAAGGGTGTGACCATCCCGGCGGGCAAGGAGATGTTCGACATCGCCAAGAAGCAGGTGGAGGCGCTGGAAAAGGACGGCTGCGACCTGATCGTCTGCCTGGGCCACCTGGGCATTGACGACGAGTCCAAGGGCAACCGCTCCGTGGACCTGCTCAAGGAAGTCGAGGGCATCGACCTGTTCATCGACGGCCACTCCCACTCCACCCTGGACAAGGTCCAGGCCGCTGAGGGCGTCACCGACGGCAAGGTGGGCGATACCGTCATCACCTCCACCGGCACCAAGCTGGCCAACGTGGGCGTGGTCACCATCACCAAGGACGAGGACGCCTTTAAGATCGAGGTCGCCAGCGTGGCCGCCGAGACCTTGACCGACGAGGACAAGGACGTGGCCGACCGGGCCGCCGCCATCCAGAAGGAGATCGACGACGACTACGGCACCGTGTTCGCCAAGACCGAGGTGGAGCTGAACGGCGAGAAGGCTCCCGGCAACCGCACTCAGGAGACCAACCTGGGCGACCTGATCTGTGACGCCATGGTCTGGGGCGCCAAGCAGAACGGCGAGAGTGTGGACGCGGCCATCACCAACGGCGGCGGCATCCGCGCTACCGTCAAGGAGGGCGACATCACCAAGAAGGACGTCAACACCGTGCTGCCCTTCGGCAACACCCTGAGCATCGTCAAGGTCACCGGCGCCGAGCTGCTGGAGGCCCTGGAGGCGTCCACCTACTCCACCCCCACCGCCATCGGCGGCTTCCCCCAGGTCAGCGGCATCGAGTTCACCATCGACGCCAACGAGGCCTTTGACGAGGGCGACCTGTATCCCGGCTCCACCTACCACAAGCCCAACAGCGTCAAGCGGGTGACCATCCAGACCGTGGGCGGCAAGGAGTTCGACGAGGAAGCCACCTACGCCATCGCCACCAACGACTTCATGGCCTCCGGCGGCGACACCTACTACGCCTTTGCCTCCGCCTCCGTGAACTACGACCTGGGCCTGCCCCTGGACGAGGTGCTGATGGACTACATCAAGACCGAGCTGAAGGGCGTTGTCACCGCTGAGGCCTACGGTGAGCCCGCCGGGAACATCACCGTGGTGCTCCCCGCCGAGCCTGAGCCCGAGCCCGAACCCGAGCCGGAGCCCCAGCCCGAGGGCACCTACACCGTGGTCCGGGGCGACTGCCTGTCCAAGATCGCCAAGGACCAGTACGGCGACAGCTCCAAGTGGACCGTCATCTACGAGGCCAACAAGGGCACCATCAAGAACCCCAACCAGATCTGGCCCGGCCAGGTCCTGCTGATTCCCGCGGCGTAAGCAATTTTTCAATGACCCACCCGCCAGAAGGCGGGTGGGCCTTTTATATCCTGGCGGGCCGCGAAAGAGGGCCGGGACCATGTGGTCCCGGCCCTCTTTTGTCTTGTGCCGCCTAGCGGCCCGGTCAGCCCTCCTGCTTGACGCTGCGCAGGAAGCCGCTGATGATGAGCAGCGCGCAGCCCGCCACCAGGCAGCCCCAGGCGCCTACGGAAATGTAGAACACCTGCCAGCCGATGGTGTTGCCGGAGTTATAGGAGAACAGGCCGGCGATCATCATGACCCGCTGGCCCACGGCGCCGCCGAAGGCGTAGCAGTACGCGGCGATGGCGGCCCAGATGGACACGCTGCCCACCAGGTCAAAGTTCCCCAGACGGGCGGAGGTGACGATGGGCACCAGGCACAGCACGGCGCCCACGACACAGGCCGCCGCCAGCATGGGCAGGTTGGACAGCTTGTTGTCCGCGTTGAACACGCTGCTGACGATGGTGAGGACGGCGCCTGCCACGCCCAGGATGGCGGCGATGACGTTGAGGTAGCCGCCGAAGCTCAGTTTCTTTAACATATCAGTTCCCCTCCTTCTTCTTGGTGGAGGACAGCACATACATCACGGCACAGGCCGCGGCCAGCACGCCGGAGCCGATCTCCAGGGCCTGATAGGTGGTGCGCCACCAGGTGGGCCGGTCGCCAAAGCGGGTCGTGGCGTTGTAGCGGTTCATCAGATGGCTGACCGACCAAGAGTAGATGTTCTTGTGGACGGCGTCCTTCAGCTTCAGCTGGAGGTTGCGGTCGCCGTCGATCAGGTGGGCGGACAGCGGGTCGCTGTGCATCTGCTTGGCGAACAGCGAGCAGTTCTCCAGGGTGGTGGTGGTGTAGAAGCCGCTCTGGCCGCGGGTGTCGAAGCAGGTGGTGCCGGAGTTGAGCACGGCGGTCCACAGGTCGGTGTCGTCATAGATGTCGGTGACGGCATAGCCGATGAAGTTCCACTCATTGGCCAGGATCTCGGTCATCAGGCCGTAGCTGGAGGTGCACTCCACGGCGCCGATCTTGGAGAAGGAGGTCATCAGGCCGCGCATGCCGGCGTCGAAGTCGTCGGTGTCGTACTTGTCGGCCTCGAAGGCGATCTGGTAGGCCCGCAGCTCCACCTCACGGGCGCGCTGCTCGGTCATATAGGGGGACACGCCGCCCCGCTCGGACTCCTGGTCGTTGAAGGCGAAGTGCTTGGGAGCGGCCACCAGGCCGTATTCCAGCGCGCCGATGGCGAACTCCATGGCGGCCACGCCGGACAGCACCGGGTCCTCGGAGTAATACTCGCCGTTGCGGCCGTTGTAGGCGTGGCGGTGGGTGTTCAGGCCGGGGCCCCACAGGATGTTGATGCCGGTGAACAGGGACTCCACGCCCTCGAACTGGCCAAGCTCATACATCAGCTCGGGGTTGAAGGTGGACGCGCCCATGGGGGCGTTGGCGAACACCTCGGGGTGCCAGCTGCCGTTGGGGTCGTCCCTGGGGATGGCCCAGGGGGCGTCGGGGTCCTTGGAGGCGTTCAGGTTGACGGCGATGCCGTTGCCCGCGTTCTCGGTCATGTAGGTCTCGATGGCCCCGATGGAGTCCGCGCCGGGGATGGAGGGGCCGCCGAAGGTGAAGATATACATGGCCTCCTCCAGGGTGAGCTGGTCCAGCAGGTCGTTCCACTTGGGATCGTCATAGGGCACGCCGTACATCTCGTAAAGCTTGATGCCGTTGTCCACGCCCCACTTGATGTCGGAGGTGTCGTCCCCGGTCTGGAGCTCATAGATCTTGCCGTTCAGGTAGTCGATCAGCTCCGGGCTGGTCAGGGTCATGCCGGTGTAGCTCTTGGGATAGGTGCCCTCCCAGTCGGCGCGGGACAGGTAGGTGACCTCGCCGGGCTGGAAGTAGTTCCAGTCGGAGTAGGGCAGCTGGTTGGAGATCTTGTAGCCGGTCTTGGACACGGAGAACAGGGTCTTGGAGATGAAGTTCTCCGTGACGTTCCGCTTGCAGGCCTGGGCGGTGTTGCCCTTGCCCACCATCTTGGACTCGTCCATGCCCTGGGCGGCCATGATGGCGTTCAGCGCGTCGTGGGCGCCGTTGCCCACGGCGAAGTAGTAGTCGCCCGGGTCCATGATATAGGTGCCCTTGGTGCCGTCGCCGTTGTCGAAGCTCTCGTCATAGCTGGCGATATACTGCAGGTCCACCTTCACCTCCACGGTCTGGGAGGCGCCGGGCTCCAGCACATCGGTCTTTTCAAAGTTGAGCAGCTGGATGGCGGGCTTCTCCACGCCGCCCTGGGTGTAGGGGGCCTGGCCGTAGATCTGCACGGGGGTCTTGCCCGCGGCGGAGCCGGTGTTGGTCACCTTCACGCTGAAGGTGGCGTAGGCGCTGGGGGCGCCGGTCTCGGGATCGGCGCTGATCTCGAACTTGGGCTCGCCCTGGATGGCGTAGTCAAAGGTGGTGTAGCTCAGCCCGTAGCCAAAGCCGTAGGTCACCTCGTCGTCATAGCTCCAGCCGCCGCTGGAGCCGTAGGTCCCGGCGGTGGAGTCCGCCTTGCCGGTGCCGGCCACGCAGTCGTAATAGCGGGTCTCATAGTAGCGGTAGCCCACATAGATGCCCTCGGCCTCGATGGCGTAAGCGCCGGGGGTGAAGGATAGCACGCCGCCGGAGCGGGTGATGGTGCCCTCGGTGTTGGCGTAGTACATCTTGCCCATGTTCTGCATGGCGGGGGCGGACATGTTGTAGGCGGTGAAGATGTCGAACAGACCGCCGGAGGGGCTGACCCGTCCGCACAGGATGTCCGCCACGCCCAGCATGCCGTAGCAGCCGGGAGCGCCGATCCACAAAATGGCGTCGATGTCGGGGTCGTCCTTCAAGGAGCCGATCTCCACGGAGGCGGAGCTCTGGACCAGGACGATGACCTTGTCGGAGCACTCCTTGGCCAGCGCGATGGCGTCGCGCTCGTTCTTGGTCAGGGAGAAGGGCTCGCCGTGCTCGAAGTCCAGACCGTCGGCCACGCCGCCGGGCATGTAGTCCAGCTGCTCGCAGCTGGGCCGGGCGATGACCACGATGGCCGCGTCGCCATACTGGGCGAAGCTGGACTTGAAGCCGGAATCGACGCCCTCGATCTCACTGATCGAGGGCTCGCCGGGGTCGTAGACCTCGGCGGCGGGCTCGTTCTCATAGTGAACGTAGGTCTCGCCCAGCTTCTCGTAGATGTCGATCATGGTCTGGTTCAGGTTGTAGCCCGCGCCCTCAAACTCGAACTCGTCGCCCACCCAGGGGGTGCTGACGGTGGGGGCGTTGGCCGCGCCCCGGGAGCCCACGGTCCAGGCCACGGTGTTGGCGAAGTCGGTCTTGCTCTGGCTCAGGGCCTGCTCCAGACTGATGTAAGAGCCGAAGGCCTTCACGCCGAAGCTGGAGCCCAGCAGGTTGGAGTGGGAGCGGATGCCAAACAGCGTCACATTGGCCCCGGAGCTGAGGGGCAGCACGCTGTTCTCATTTTTCAGCAGGACGCTGCCCTCGGCCACCTCCCGGCGTCCCAGGTCGATGGCCGCCGTGATGAGGGCCTTGGAGTTGCCGGTGCCGTCGGCGTTCAGGTACTCCTGGGGCGGGGTGAATTTGTCATACAGGGGGTTGTTGGCGTCCTGTTGGGAGACAAATCCAGAGCTCAGGGTGCCCATGGCGGTGTCGATGGAGGCCGCGTTGGCTTCCAGCACATTGCCCACCGTCATGGACAGGCACAGCACAAAGACCAGCAGAGCGGTCAGGCCGCGCCACAGGCCGCATTTTGTTCTTGCAAGCATTCTTTGTTTCTCCTCCTTATTTCAATCTGTTTTGCCTTGCTGTGTGGGGCACAGTGGAACACGCCGGAGACAGGCACCGGCTGTGCGCTGATCCTGCACCACCTCCTCTCACGGTCTTGGTCGGGATTTGCTCCGTCACACCCCGGAATAGGCGGCAAATCCCGCGTCGATGGGCAGCACCACGCCGGTGATGGCGCTGGCGGCCTTGTCGTCGCACAGGAAGAACACCCCGCCCAGCAGCTCCTCGCTCTCCACATAGCGGCCCATGGGGGTGCCGGCCAAAATCTTGGCGGACCGGGCGGTGGGGGTGCCGTCCTCGTTGAACAGCAGCTTCCGGTTCTGGTTGGACACCAGGAACCCCGGGGCGATGGCGTTGCAGCGGATGCCGGTGCCCGCGAAGTGGGTGGCCAGCCACTGGGTAAAGTTGGAGATGGCCGCTTTCGCCCCGGAATAGGCGGGGATCTTGGTCAGCGGGATATAGGCGTTCATGGAGCTGACGTTGAGGATCACGCCGCTCTTGCGCTCCACCATATCCTTGGCGAATGCCTGGGTGGGCAGCAGGGTGCCCTGGAAGTTCAGCTTGAACACGAAGTCCACGCCCCCGGCGTCCAGGTCGAAGAAGCCCTTCTGGCCCTCCTGCTTCTCGTGCTGGTACTCGTTGTCGGTGGTGGCCCGGGGGTTGTTGCCGCCCGCGCCGTTGATGAGGATGTCGCAGGGGCCCAGGTCCTTGCGCACCTGCTGGTGGACGGCTTCCAGGGCTTCCGGCTCCAGCACGTTGGCCTTGTAGCCCTCGCAGACGAAGCCCTCGGCCTTGCACTCATCGGCCAGCTTCTTCACCGCCTCCTCGTTCAGGTCCAGGGCAGCGACTTTCGCCCCCGCCTGGGCAAAGGCCTTGGCCATGGTGCCGCACAGCACACCGCCCGCGCCGGTGACCACCACCACCTTGCCGGAAAAGTCAATGTTCAAGGGTAAATCCATCATAATTTTCCTCCTCGTTTCATTGTCACGTTCGCGTTGGGCGCATAGCCTGCCAGCCTGCGCTCACGCTTCTGTTTTCACTGTGTCGTCGGTGATCTTCTCCATGGCCTGCTCCAGGCTCATACCCCCCGCCACGGCCTCCTTCCGGGCGGCGTTCACCGCCTGGATGGTTTTCATCTTCTCCCCCGTCAGGGTGTATCCCTTCATGGCCAGCAGCGTCGCCGCCCAGGCCAGCATGGGGATGACGCAGAACATGACGATCACCGCCACCTTGATGCCGCCGGAATAGGGCGTGCCGTCGTCAGGCAGCTCGTGCAGACCCGCGAAGATGAGGAAGATGAACGCCACCAGGGTCTGGGCCAGGGAGGACACCAGCTTATCCACCAGCGAGAACAGTGTGCCCATGATGCCGGGGATATATTTGCCGGAGCGGTAGGTCTCGTAGTCGGAGCAGTCGGCCACCATGGGGATGGGCATATCCGCCGTGGCGTAGTAGGCCCCGTAGCCGACGCCGAAGAACACGATGAACAGGATGGTGTACAGATTGATGGCACCGCCGCCCTGGAAGGGGAAGGACAGCATCCGGGCCGGGTTGCCATGGTCGCTGAGCAGCAGCAGGGCCAGCACGCCCACGTAGCAGGCCAGGGCCACAGAGACGTAGCGGATCAGGGAGGCCCGCTGGCCCAGCTTCTGAGAGGTGCGCATGGAAAGCAGGAAGAAGGGCACCGCGCACACATAGCCCAGCACCATCATGGGCAGGTACAGGGAGTTGTAATTGCCCATCAAAATTCCATAGAGGGCCAGCAGCACGGTGGTGTTGGTGGCGATGGCCAGGGCCAGCTTGCACCCGGCGCCCGCCACCATCAGCCGCTGCATGGGCTTGTTGTCCCGGATGATCTCCAGGTACTCGGACATTTTCACCTTCTCCTGCTTGTCGCCGCCGATGCCGTAGTACTTGGGGTTGTCCTTCTCGGCGATGCCGATGATGGCCAGGATGGTGAGCAGCACGGAGATGGCGATGCCGATGGGGGTGATAATGCGGTACACCGTGGGATTGGCGTAGCCGGAGGTGACCACGTTCCCCGCCGCGTCCTTCACGTCGTACATCCCCTTGACCAGCGGGATCATGAACTGCATCACGCCCATGCCCAGCAGGGAGCCCACCGTGTTGAAGATGGTGAACATGGGCCGCTGGTTGGGGTCGTTGGTGAGCACCGTCTGGCCCGCCCGGGTGCAGGAGGTCTGGAAGGTGTAGCCGATAACCCAGACGAAGTACACCACCACGAAGGCCACGTAGCGCAGCCACATCATGGTCTCGGGGATCAGCGGGGTCAGGATATACAGGCAGACCACGCTCACCGCCATGACGGCGCTGCCCAGGATCATAAAGGGCCGGAATTTGCCGATGCGTGTGCTGGTGCGGTCCATCATGGCCCCGATGATGGGGTCGGTGACCGCGTCGCACACCCGCATCACTGTCACCATGATGGAGGCGAACATGCCCAGCTTCAGGATGCTGGAGCCGAACTGGGCCACATAGGACAGGATCAGCACAAAATACACGTTGGTGGCGCCGTTGTTCAGGGGGAACAGCACCAGCTGGTAGGGCTTTGCCCGGTTCAGGCCGGTATTGGGCTCTTGACTCATGGACTCTCCTCCTCTTTTTTAGACCCAGTTTGCACTATTGGAACTGGGGCCTTGCAGCTTGTAGGCCGGATTGGGCGTGTCCACGTGCCGGATGGCGCAGGAGTCCACGCAGTCTCCGGACACCGCCTTCAGCTCCACCTCACCGCTCAGCGGAACCTTAAATTCAAACACCTTGTCCCCGCTCTTCTCCTCCACCAGCTTGCCGCCGGCGTACAGCGCTACCTTGTTCTGGTTGGAGTACACCTTCACCGTGGTGACAGCCTCGGGCCGGTCGGCGTACCGCCGCCCACAGATGTGGACGAAGGGCTGGTCGCTCCACCAGGCCTTGTAGAGATAGAAGCTGTCCTTTTTGATCTTCCGGTCGAAGGTGACGATACCCTTGTGGTTCATCCCCGGCTCGCCCCCCTGGTCCCGGGCGTCGGCGGCGAAGTCAAACATGTTCCACAGGTGGGTGGCCCACAGGTAGGGGTGCCTGGCGAAGCATTTCAGCATGTACTCGTTGTACACGCACTGGTACTCCTCGGTGTGGTCCCCCCGGCGGGGCTTGGAGGAGTGGAGGTTGGGCATGGCCTCGCAGCCGTACTCGGAGTACCCCAGCGGGCGCTTGGGGTAGCGCAGGTGGAAGAAGCCCATCCACAGATCGTTTAAAAACATCCCCGGCACGTACCAGCCCAGGTACAAATTCCAGCTCACCAGGTCGGTGATGTGGGCCGACCGGTTGAAGGGCCCGCACATGGCGTAGCAGGCCAGGGTCGTCAAACGGGTGGGGTCCAGCTCATGGTACAGGTCGTTGAGGGCCCGGTGGTTGTCCAGCATGTCCGCCTTCTCCTTGGTGGAAATGGTGATCTCGTTGGACACCCCCCACACCACGATGGAGGGGTGGTTGTAGTTCTGCACCACCAATTCCTTAGCCTGGGAGAGGGTGTTGTCCCGGCCATTGGGCATGTGCTCGGAGATATAGGGGATCTCCGCCCACACCACCATGCCGTATTGGTCGCACAGGTCGTAGAAGTACTGGTCGTGCTGGTAGTGGGCCAGCCGGATGGTGTTGGCCCCCACCTCCCGGATCATGGCCATGTCGGCGTCGTGGTGCTCCTTGGTAATGGCGTTGCCCAGGCCCTTCCAGTCCTGGTGGCGGCTGACGCCGTGGAGGGGATAGGGCCGCCCGTTGAGGAAAAAGCCCTGGTTGGGGTCCACGAAAAAGTCCCGGACGCCGAAGCGGGTACTCACCCGGTCTACCTCCTGGTCGTCCACGGTAAGGGTGGCTACGGCGGTGTAGAGGTAGGGGTCCTTTACCCCGTTCCAGAGGCGGACGCTGGGCAGGGACAGCTTGGCGCAGGGCATTCCATCGGCCTTGGCCACCTCCTTGCCCTCCGCGTCCTGGATGGAAATACAGACCTGTCCATCGCCGCGATTTCTCCAGGTCTCCACCACCACCTCCGCCTGGGTGTAGTTTTCCACCGGCTTGGCGGTGACCTTGATGCCGGGGCCGCCAAAGTGGTCCATGTCGAAGTGGCATTTGTTCACGATGATGAGGCTCACGTCCCGGTAGATGCCGCCGTAGAAGGTGAAGTCCGCCTTCTGGGGGTAGACCCGGTCGTTGCGGCTGTTGTCCACATGGACGGTGAGCCGGTTTTCCTCCTGGAGGAGGTCCGTCACGTCCCAGCGGAAGGTGGAGTAGCCCCCGTCGTGGGTCCCCACCTCTTTGCCGTTCAGCTCCACCCGGGCGGAGGCGTTCACCCCCTGGAACTCCAGATAAGCCCGCTGGTCCGGCCCCAGCTCCGGCCTGGAAAACGCCTTTTCATACACGCAGGTCCCCCGCCAGTAGTCGTTCCCCCCGTCCTGTCCGTCCACGTTGTTCCAGGTGTGGGGCACGTCCACCGGCCGCGACCCGCCGTCCGGGCCGGTGAAGGTCCAGCCTTGGTTGATGTTCACAATTTTTCGCACTTCGAGTCCCCCCTCTTACGTGTTAATCACAACTTTAATGGAGCCGCCGCCCCATTTCAACCCGGGTGGAATAAACTGCATGTTTTACAGCACAATTTACATTTTGCACAAAGTTCCCACCGGCTATTCGCCTGATCTGGCAGTATTGACAATGGCACGGCGAACGGATAAAATAGAACAGGAAACCAGCGGAGGGGAGGCTGTCCAATGAAGCAGTATTTTGCCGCCATTATCGAGGATGACCCCAGCTATACCCAGTATTTGGAGCAGTGCCTCACCCGATACGGCGCCGAGCACGGCTGTGTGTTCCAGATCCGCGCCTTCGGCCGGGCGGAGGCATTTTTGGCGGACAGCCGGATCATCGACGACATGGTGTTCATGGACGTGGATTTGGGGGCGGGCTGGATGGACGGCATCGGCGCCGCCCGGGCCCTCCGGGACAGGGGGAGCATGGCGGTGCTGTTTTTTATCACCAACATGCCCCAGTACGCCCCCAGCGGCTATGAGGTGGACGCCATCGACTACTGCATCAAGCCCATCAACTACAACAGCCTGTCGGTGAAGCTGGACAAGGCGGTGCGGGTGCTGGCCCAGCGCCAGGGGCTTCCCGTCCGCGTCAAGACCAAGGAGGGGTTCCGGGTGGTGTCCTCCTCCGACATCCTTTACATAGAGGTGAAGGGCCACGACCTGATGTTCCACACGGCCCAGGAGGTGATCGGCTCCTACGGCGGCCTGAGCGAGCGGGAGCGGGAGCTTCAGGACCGGGAGTTCGCCCGGTGCAGCGCCTCGGCCCTGGTGAACCTGCGCTATGTCACCGGGCTCCACGGGGACGAGATCACGGTGGGGGGCCAGCGGCTGAAGATCAGCCGGTCCCGGAAAAAGGAGTTTTTGACCCGGCTCAATCAATATCTGGGAGGGTGACCGCCCATGGGACTCTCTTTTGAGGCGCTGCGCCCCCATTTGGAGGCGCTCGCCTATTTATGTGAGACCGTCATCGCCGAGGGGCTTTTCCTGGCGCGCTTCCAGCCGCGGGAGGGCCGCAGGGCGCTGTCCTGGGCGGGGCTGGCGCTGGTGTTCGCGGTGGGGGCGGCCACCGGCATCCCCCAGGGCCCCAGCTGGGTCCGGTTCCTGTGGTATTTCCTGCTGATGGCCTGGCGGGTGGTGTGCGCGGCGCACTGCTTTGAGGGGAACCCCTCCGCCGTGTCCGCCGCCTGCATGGCCGGATTCGCCACCCAGCATATCGCCAACAAGGTGACCCTGCTGCTCCGGCTGGTCCCGGCGGTGGACCGGCCGCTGAGGCGCCTCCCCGCCCTGGGCATCCCGCTGGAGGTGCTGGTGTTCGCCGGGGTGTATGGCCTGATCTACGCGGTGTTTGCCCGGCATGTCCGCCCGGGGAGCGGGAGCAGGCACCTGGACGTGCTGTCCGCCACCATCACATTTTTGTGTATCGGCGTCAACCGCCTGGTGGCGGACAACGCCGGGGGAAATGTGCAGTACGAGGCCGCCGTGTGCCTCTACGCCATCATCGGGTGCATCTTCGCCCTGATTATCCAAATTTATATCTCCCGCTGGGAGGAGGAGCGCTCCCAGTCACTGATTATGCGCCGGCTGCTGGCCGACTCAGAAAAGCAGTACGAGCAGTGGAAGAGCAATGTGGAGCAGATCCGCGTCGCGGCCCACGACATCAAGCATATGCTGGCCCACACCCAGGCGCTGGCGGAGCAGAACCAGGTGGAGCTGCCCGACCTGAACCGAATCCGCCAGGCGGTGGACAGCTATTCCACCTCGGTGCGCACGGGCAGCGATGTATTGGACATCATGCTGCGCAACATGACCACCCTGTGCGCCCAGGACAGGATTGCCCTGAACTGCACGGTCTATACGGACCAGCTCAAGCACTTTGACGGCATGAGCCTCTATTTCCTGTTCCTCAACGCCATCGACAACGCCAAGAGGAGCGCCGCCCGGGTGTCCGACCCGGACAAGCGGATCATCGACGTGAGCATCCGCCAGTTTGGCGGCTCGGTGATCATCCACATCTGGAATTACTACATGGGGGAGCTGAAATTTGTGGACGGGCTGCCTGTGAGCCGCGACGACAGCAAGATCCACGGCTTCGGCATGAAGAGCATCCGCCTGATCGTGGAACAGCTGGGCGGCGTGCTCAATGTGCGGGCGGAGGGCCAGGTGTTCAACCTGGACGTCATGCTCCCCCTGAAGGAGCCCAAGCCGCGGGAGTGCCCCCAGGCCAGCCCGTGAGGCGGCACGGCGAAAGGGGCGTCCCCCTTCTGTGCGGGAAAGCGCATATAAAAGGACAGAGACAAGAGCGGCGCGCTCTTGTCTCTGTCCTTTGTATGTTCCGCTTTGCGGCTCCATCACCCCAGGGGAGGGCTGGAGCGTTTTTTCCTCAAGGCTACGGGTGCACGATGTGCAGCGCCCGGGCGGGCACCTGCTCCTGATAGACGCCCAGGCTGTTCACCAGCTCCAGCACCGCCTCATCGTCCAGCTGCCAGTAGGGGCTGATCCACTCCCCCGTCAGAGAGCCGGTGGTCAGTGCCGTGTCCAGGTCCATGCCGATGGCCTGGGTGCCGAAGTACACCATATCGTTCAGGGGCATGGTGGTGGTGACATACTTGGCAAAGGTGTTGATGAGGGAGGTGACGTTGCCCACGTTGGAGGGGGTGATGGTCTGCTTGGCCAGGGCCACCAGAAAGGCCCGCTGGGTGGCGGTGCGGCCGATGTCGGCGCTGGCGTAGCAGCTCCGGCAGCGCATGACCCCCTCCGCCTTCTTGCCGTCCAGAAGCTGGTAGCCCGCCTTGATGTGGATGTACAGGTCCTGGTAGGGGTCCTCATAATCCATGTCCACCGGCACGTCGAAGTACACCCCGCCGATCTGGTTCACGATGGTGGAGAAGGCTTTCAGGTTCACCGACACCCAGTAGTCCACCGGCACCCCCAGCAGGTCGTGGACGGCGGCGGCCACCGCCTCCTCGCCCCCGGCGTAGGTGGCGTTGATCTTCTGGTACTTGCCGTTGTAGTACACCACCGTGTCCCGGGGGATGGAGACCAGGGAGGCCTTTTTGGCCCCGGTGTCAAACACCCCCAGCATGATGGTGTCGGTGCCGCCCTGGTCGGCCACCCCCAGCAGCAGGCAGGTATACACGCCGTCTCGCCGGTGGAGCACCAGGTCCGGGGTGGAGGTGGGAGCGTCGTCCGGGCTGCCCGTCTCCACGGACGGAGGGACGGAGGGGGCTTCCCCCTTGGGAGGAATGGTAACCTCGCTGTCCACCGTGGGCTTGGGGGCAAAGATGTTCACCGCGGCAAAGCCCACCACGATGATGAAGGACAGGGCGAACACCACAAGATACAGCCCCTTGGCCAGCCGGGCCAGGAAGGAGGGCCGGCGCTTGGCCGCCCGCTTTGGCGATCTGCTCATGAAACGGCATCCTTTCTATAGGGCGGGGGCTGTCGAAGCCCCTCGGATTATGTCAACTGTTCAGCCTCCCTAGTATAGCGGAACCCGCTGGAAAATACAAGGGGGCGTTCATTAAGAAATGGTAAATAAATTGCCCCCTTCCAGCCCTTGACATTGGGGACTTCCACGATTAAAATTGAAGCCGCAGAAATTTCCGCCATCGCGGGCGGCAAGACCCGCCCGGCCCGTTCAAGAAAGGAACCAGATCATGACACGAGTAAAGCTTCCGGCCCTTCTGCTGGCCTTATCCCTGCTGTTTTCCCTGTGCGCCTGCAAACCGGCGGCGGACCAGCCCTCCGCCTCCCCCTCTCAGGGCGCGGCGGAATCCGCCGCGCCAAGCCAGGGGCCCTCCGGGGCGCCCACCGAATCCCCCAGCCCGGCTGACGACGAGACCCCCGACGTCCGCCTCGCGGTGCTGTCCGGCCCCACCGGGGTGGGGGCGGCCAAGCTGCTGGACGACGTGGACAACCATAACCACCTGAACCACGCGGGCTATGCCTACACCATCGCCACCGACAACAGCGAGCTGGTGGCGGGGCTCACCGGGCCCGACCCGGAGTTCGACATCGCCACCGTGGCCTCCAACGTGGCCCTGAACCTGTACAACAAAACGGACGGCGGGGTGCAGATCATCGCCGTGGGCACCCTGGGGGTGCTCCACATCCTGGAGGGCGGCGGCAAGACGGAGATCGATTCCATGGCCGACCTGGCGGGCCGCACAGTGTACGCCGCGGGCCAGGGGGCCAACCCGGAGTATATCCTGCGCTATTTATTAAAGGAGAACGGCCTGGACGACGTGGAGGTGGTCTTTGCCGACGCCTCTGAGATCAGCGCCAAGCTGCTCTCCGGGGAGATCGGGTGCGCCATGCTGCCCGTCCCCGCCGCCACCGCCGCCATCATGAAGAGCGAGGGAAAGGTGCGCGCCGCCATCGACCTGACCCAGGCCTGGGACTCCCTGCGCAGCGGTAGCCAGCTCATCATGACCGCCGTGGTGGTGCGCACGGAGTTCGCGAAGGAACACCCGGACCGGGTAGAGGCGTTCCTCACGGACTATGAGGCGTCCATCGACTTTGTGAACAACAACGTGGACGCGGCGGCGGACATGGTCGCCAAGCTGGGCATCACCCCCAGCGCCGCCATCGCCAAGCAGGCCATCCCCCAGTGCCACCTGGCCTTCCTGTCCGGCGTGGAAATGATGGCGGCCATCTCCGACTACTATTCCGTGCTGTACTCCATCGACCCCGCCGCCGTGGGCGGCTCCCTGCCCGATGACGGGATCTACTGGCTCGGGTGATGTCCCTTTTTCTTGACCTACTTTTTCTTGAAAGAAAAAGTAGGCAAAAAGAACTTTAGACCGCATCCAGCGCAGTTGTCATCCCAAGTATCCGGACGACCACGAAACGCCGCATTTTATTGAAGGGGAATATGAAAAGAATTCAAAAAATTGTCATTCCCCCGGCTTTCTGGCTGGGGGTGTGGGCGCTGGCCTCCTGGGCGGTGGGCAGGGAGCTGCTCCTCCCCGGCCCCCTGGCGGTGGGCGCCCGCCTGCTGGCCCTGGCCGGCGCCGCCGAATTCTGGCTGTCAGTGGGGGCCACCCTGGGGCGGGTGTTCCTGGGCCTTCTCTGGGGGGCGATGGCGGGGGCGCTTTTGGCCTTCACCACCCACTTTTCCCCCTGGGCGGACCGGCTGCTCTCCCCCGCCGTCCGGGTGGTGCGGGCCACGCCGGTGGTGTCCTTCATCCTGCTGGTGTACCTGTGGGTGGCCCGGAGCGCCATCCCCTGGGTCATCGCCGGGCTGATGGTACTGCCGGTGGTGTGGGGCTCCCTGTCCGCCGGTCTAGACAGCCTGGACGCAAAGCTGCTGGAGCTGGCCCGGGCCTACCGCTTCTCCCCCCTCAAGACCCTGCGGCTGGTGTACCTGCCCGCCCTGCGGCCCCACATGGAGGCCGGGCTGCTCACCGCCTTCGGCCTGGCCTGGAAGTCCGGGGTGGCGGCGGAGGTGCTGTGCCCTCCGGCCCACGCCATCGGCACCCGCATCCAGCAGGCCAAGCTGGCTCTGGAGACCCCCGACCTGTTCGCCTGGACCCTCACCATCGTGGCGCTGTCCCTGGCCCTGGAGGGCCTGCTCCGCCGGGGGCTGGAGAGGGGGCGCAAAACGTGATAAAGCTGGAAAATATCACTCTTCGTTATGGGGAGAAGCTGGTGCTGGACCGGTTTTCCCTGGAAATACCGCTGGAGGGCCTCACCGCCCTGTCCGGCCCCTCGGGCTGCGGCAAGACCACCCTCCTGCGGGTGCTGATGGGGCTGGCTCGGCCTGAGCAGGGCGCGGTGTCCGGCCTGGACCCCGCCCGGACGGCGTTTTTGTTCCAGGAGGACCGGCTGCTGCCCTGGCGGACGGTGTCCCAGCACATCACCGACGTGCTCCCCCGGCCCCGCCGGGGGGAGGCGGCAAAGTGGCTGGCCTTCGCCGAGCTGGAGGGGGAGGGGGACGCCTATCCCTCCGCCCTGTCCGGGGGCATGGCCCGGCGGCTGGCGCTGGCCCGGTGCGCCGCCCTGGGCGGGGATCTGCTTTTGCTGGACGAGCCCTTCGCCGGGGTGGACCAGGAGCGGACCGGCCGCCTCTTGGAGCGCCTGCGGGGGCTGGGGGCGCCCGTGGTGCTCTCCACCCATCAGCCCCAGGCGCTGGCCGCCTGCGACGTGGTCATTTCGTTGGACGGCCCGCCGCTGAAAAGGATATGAAGATCCCCTGCCCTGGGTGGGCAGGGGATCTTATTTACGTTAAGATCCATCTTTGTCCGTCCGGCATGAACTTCAGGGTCCCCGGGATCCGCTCCATGATCTCCCCGGTATCCATGCTCCGCACCAGGATCTCCTCCCGGTACTCCGGGTCCTCCTCCCAGGCGGAGAAATACAGCTTCCCGCCCTCCCGGAACAGGAAGGCCTCCCGCTCTCCGATGGGGAACGAGACGCGCTCCGGCCATATGAGCTGGAAGCTGTCCTCCATTCCGTGCCGGGCCAGCATCAGCGGGGAGGCCTCCAGCATCAGGTTATAGCAGTCCTTCACGGTGGACAGGGGGATCTCCACCAGCGTGGACACTTGGCCCAGCGCGTCGTCATATTGGAGAATCCGGATCTGACCGGCGGGAAAATCCACCAGCAGGATGTTGATCTTGCCCTCATAAAAGATGGGCCGCCCGAAATACTGGCCGCTCTTACCGGTGACGGGCTGGACCGCCTTACCGTCCGGATAGTGGACGAAGAGGAGCTTGTTCTGTGTGACGGGATGCCCGTCCTGGAACAGCTCCTGGGCCTCATACAGGTCTCCGTGTATGTAGTCCGTCCCCCAGTACCACGCCCCGCGGCTGCCGTCCAGCGGCTCGATGTAGGTGATTCCCTGGGTCCCGATCCGTTTCATAGCGTGCTCCTTAATATTGATTCACCCAGTTGGTGATGAGCCACTGGGGCACCAGCCAGGCGGCCATAAAGACAAGGAGGTTGGGGACCGTCAGCGAGGCGAAGGCCCCCACCGAGGTGAGGTAGAAGGTGAGGCACAGACCGATCACCGACCCGGCCAGGGCCAGGGCCAGCCCCCACCGGGTGGCCAGCCGCAGCCGCCGCCCGCCCACCACCGCGTCGCAGTAGGGGATCAGCCCCTCCCGGGTGAGCAGGGCCACCAGGTCCCCCACCTCCTCCGGGTCTGGCTTGGACAGCTCCAGCCGCCGCCCCACCGGGGGGAACTCCATTTTGTCCACCGGGAGCTTGAACTTCTGCTCCAGCAGGGCGGGGATCAGGTTGGGGTCCCGGGTGGCCAGCACCGGGGCCACCCCCGCCTTCATAAAGGCGGACAGGCTGGGGTTCACCGACCCGCTCATGGCATAGTTCAGCAGAAACAGCCCGGACAGCTGGCCGTTGATGGCGCAGAAAACGGCGTTTTTGATGTTGTGCCCCGGGGGGATGGGCACCTCCATCAGGTGCATGTAGGCGGCGGTGCCCACCAGCACCTCCTGGTTGCGGATGACGCCCACGGCGCCCCCCTCGTGCCACTCCAGCCCCGACACCTCCCGGTAGAGGGCGCCGTGAGCGCGCAGCAGGTCGTGGAAGGGCCGGGTCAGGCCGCAGTCCATCAAGCGCAGCATGGTGGCGGTGTAGCCCACCACCTTCTCCGTGGCCGCGCCGCCGAACACCTTCACCTGGGCCACGTTCACCGAGCCGGTGGGGAACAGGTCCAGGTCGCTGACGATGACCCCCCCGCGGCCGCACCGGGCCGCCCCCGCCCAGCCCGCCAGGGCCGCGCCCACGCGGCTCAGCCGCTGGGCCAGCCGGCTGTAGGGCAGGGCAAAGGCCAATAGGGCCGGCCAGGAGGCGCAGGCGGTGAGGCAGGCGGAGGCCGCCCACAAAAATCGCTCCGGGGCCTTCTGCCCCGCCGAGGCCATGATCGCGCACAGCATGGCCCCCAGCAGCAGCAGGGGGGCGGCGAAGCGGTAGGCGGCGTGGCCCCCGTCCTCCATCTGGAGGCGGCTGCCAAAGCCCAGGCTGGACCCGGACAGCTTGGTGTAGGTGGGCTTGTTGGACCAGAGGGTGCCGTCCAGGGACACCATATAGGGCGTCCGGCTCTGGGCGGCGGTCTTGGCGGAGACGCGGTCGCCCCGGCGGCGCTGGTGCTCCCCCCGCAGGGCAAAGGCCAGCCCCAGGGCCGTCACCGCCGAAAAGGGCACAAAGCCCGCCCTCCCCTCCAGCCGGGGGGCGGTGAGCCCGTCGGCCAGGGTGAACAGGAGGGCGAAGAGCAAAATGCTCTCCGCCCGGGGGCGGAGGGTGAAAAACTGCTTTGCCCCGGCGGCGACGATCTCATAGCACAGCAGCCCGGTGAGGGCCAGCAGGCCGGAGAGCACCCAGCAGCGCAGCTGGAACACCTCCAGCCCCAGCCCGGCCAGCTCCCCGGCCAGGGCGCTCCAGGACAGGACGGGCAGGTCCACCGAGCACAAAGCGGCGGCCAGCGCCGTCAGCGTGGCCAGCCTCACCCGGACGCCCTGGCCCTTCAGCCCTTTGGCGTATTGGGCCGCCAGCTTGGCGGGGGGAACATCGGGGGGCAGCTCCCGGGGCTTGACCAGGCGCAGCCTGGGGCGGCGGGAGGGGTCGGGGCCGTCCTTCTCCGGGGGCAGCTCCTCCTTGTCCACGCCGGGGATGTACTTTTCCGCCCGGAGGGCCTCCGGGTCTGGCTCGGCCTGGTCGTACATGTGGTCGGCGAAATGGTCGGCACGGCGCAGCAGGGTGTGCAGATGGGCCCCGATGGCCCGGCCCACGTTCTCCGGCACGATCTCCGGCATGGGCTTGTCCTGCCTGGCGGGCTGTTCCGCCCCCTGGGCAGGGGGCCCGGACGGGCCCTCCCCCTCCTCACCGGACAGCCTGGGGAGCTTTTCGGTGGGGAAGTCCACCACCTTTTGGGGCCTCCGGCCCTTGGGCGGCTGGCTTTTCGCCTCCCGCTGGAGCGGCTCCTTGCCGCCCTCCCTGCCCTTGGAGCCGTACTCCGCCAAAATCTCGTCCACGGTGTACTCCGGCCCGCCTGGCTTTTTCGTTTCATCGGACATGGCTTAGCTCCTTTGCCTGACAGCTTCGTACAGCACCACCGCCGCGGCCGCGGAGGCGTTCAGCGAGTTGAGCCGCCCCTTCATGGGGATGGACACCAGGAAATCGCACTGCTCCCGGACGAGACGGCCCATGCCGTCCCCCTCGCTGCCGATGACGATGGCGGCGGGGCCCTTCAGGTCGGCCTGGTAGAGGCTTATCCCCCCGGCGGCGTCGGCGCCGAACACCCAAAGCCCCTCCTCCTTCAGCTCCTTGAGGGTGGCGGTGAGGTTGGGCACCCGGGCCACGGGCAGGTAGCTCACCGCCCCGGCGCTGGTTTTCGCCACGATGGCGGTCAGTCCCGCCGAGCGCCGCTTGGGGATGATGACCCCGTGGGCCCCGGCGCACTCCGCCGTGCGGATCACCGCCCCCAGGTTGTGGGGATCGGACAGCTCGTCGCACACCACGATGAGGGGGGGCTCCCCCTTTTCCCGGGCGGCGTTCAAAATGTCGTCCACGCTGGCGTACTCCCGGACGGCGGCCACGGCGACCACCCCCTGATGGCTCTTGGTGCGGCTCATGCCGTCCAGCTTGCGGCGGTCGGCCTCGGTGACCACGATTCCCTTCCCCCGGGCGGTGGAGGCGATGTGGCCCAGGGTGGCGTCCGTCTCCCCCCGGGCGATGTAGATTTTGTCGATAGCGGTGCCGGAGCGCAGGGCCTCGATCACCGCGTTGCGCCCCTCGATGAGCCCGTCGGCCTGGGCCTCCATGGGCTGGCGCTGTTTTTTATCCTCTCGCATAGGGCATACTCCTTCTGGCTGTCGGTTTTGGCTATAATCACGTAGTATACCATAAACTCTCCCCCGGGAAAAGGGGGAAACTGTCTTTCCCCCTTTTTCGTCATAGAAAGTTTACAGCCCAGCTAAGAACATTTCTTGTTTTTGTGGGCAAGGTGTGTTATACTGCCAGACAGTATACGTTCAAAGCCTGCCAATTACAAGATGGCCGGGGCGGCGCCCCGGCTGTGAAAAGGAGGTCATGTCTATGGCCGGCCCATTAAAGCCGAACGACCCCAACCGCCGGGAAAACCCCAACGGCGGGGATGACGACAAAAAGCGAAGTCCGCTGGGCTTCTTCAGCATCGTGCTGTGGGCGGTGCTGCTGGTGTTCCTGCTCCAGATGTGCCGCAGCTCGGTGGAGAGCGCCGCCGTGCAGACGGTGGACTACTCCGTCTTTTATTCCTGGGTGGAGCAGGGCTATGTGGATACAGTGAAGCTGGACTCCAATGTGTACACCTTTTCCTTAAAGGAGGACGCCCCGCCCCTCAAGGAGCTGGTGGACCAGATGGAGGACGCCTACGGCACCGGGGCGCTGGGCAATCTGTTCAGCCAGTTTGACCGCCAGGACCTGGAGAACGCCGCCAGCAGCTCCATCAAGTTCCAGACCGGACCCATCCGCGAGGACCTGGCCGGCTGGCTGGCGGAGAGCGGCGTGGAGCATTTCGGCACCGACCCCGTCACCGAGGAGCAGTATATGCTCTCCATGGTGGTCAGCACCGTGCTGCCCATACTCCTGATGGTGGGCGGGCTGCTGCTGCTCTACCGCTATATGTTTAAAAAGATGGGCTCCGGCGGGGGCTTCGGCGGCATCGGCGGCGTGGGCAAGTCCAACGCCAAGGTGTACGTGGAGAAAAAGACCGGCGTCACCTTCCGGGACGTGGCGGGCCAGGACGAGGCCAAGGAGAGCCTGGAGGAGATCATCGACTTCCTCCACAACCCCGGCAAATACACCGAGATCGGCGCCAAGCTGCCCAAGGGCGCTCTGTTGGTCGGCCCGCCGGGCACTGGTAAAACCTTGCTTGCCAAGGCCGTGGCCGGCGAGGCCAACGTGCCCTTCTTCTCCATCTCCGGCTCCGACTTTGTGGAGATGTTCGTGGGCGTGGGCGCGTCCCGTGTCCGGGACCTGTTCAAGGAAGCGTCCAAGATGGCCCCCTGCATCATCTTCATCGACGAGATCGACACCATCGGCAAGAGCCGTGACAACCGCATGGGCGGCAACGACGAGCGGGAGCAGACCCTGAACCAGCTCCTGGCCGAGCTGGACGGCTTCGACCCCGGCAAGGGCGTCATCGTGCTGGGGGCCACCAACCGGCCCGAGGTGCTGGATAAGGCCCTGCTCCGCCCCGGCCGGTTCGACCGGCGCATCACCATCGACCGGCCCAACCTGGCGGGGCGGCTTGCCACGCTGCAAGTGCACACCCGCAAGATCAAGCTGGCGGAGGATGTGGATTTGAACAAGATCGCCCTTGCCACCGCGGGCTGCGTGGGGGCGGACCTTGCCAACCTGGTGAACGAGGCCGCCCTCCGGGCCGTCCGCAAGGGCCGCCGCCTGGTCACCCAGGAGGATTTGCTGGCCTCCTTCGAGTTTGTCATCGCCGGAAGCGAAAAGAAAAATTCCGTCCTCACCGAGTTCGAGCGCAAGCTGGTGGCCTACCACGAGGTGGGCCACGCCATGGTGGCCTACAAGCAAAAGAACGCCGAGCCGGTGCAGAAGATCACCATCGTCCCCCACACCGAGGGCTCTCTGGGCTACACCCTGCTGATGCCCGAGGAGGACAAGACCAACCTGCGCACCAAGGAGGAGCTGATGGCGAAGATCGCCGTGTCCATGGGCGGCCGGGCCGCCGAGGAGGTGGTCATGAACACCATGACCAACGGCGCCTCCCAGGACATCCAGGAGGCCACCAACATCGCCCGGAACATGGTTGCCATGTACGGCATGAGCGAGGAGTTCGGCATGATGGCCCTGGGCAGCGTCCGCAACCAGTACCTGGACGGGGGCTACGGCCTGGACTGCGCTCAGGACACCGCCGCCATCATGGACAAGGCGGTCAAAGCGGTGCTGGACGTGTGCTACAAGGACGCGGTGGAGGTCATCCGCGCCAACCGGGAGGACATGGACAAGGTGGTGGCCTACCTGCTGGAGAAGGAGACCATCACCGGCGGCGAGATGGTGGCCATCATCGAGGGCCGGGACCCGGCGCTGGTGGAGGGCGCCTATACCTCCACCAAGGCCAAGGCCCAGCTCCCCGAGGACGTGGAGCCCCCCGCCCGGCACATCCATATTGTGGATGAGCCCATCCCCATGCCCGCCCCCCAGGAGGACGGGGAGGAGCCCGCCCCGGAGGGGGAGCCGGAGGAGCCTGAAGAGCCGAAAGAGGAATAAGGGCATTAAAATTGTTCCTTTTCTTGAAAGAAAAGGAACCGAAAAGAACTTTTGATCCCGCCCGGAGCAATGCTCCGGGCGGGAAATTTTGTGTTTTGGGCTGTACGGTGGGGTCACTCCACGATGCCCAGCGCCACTTCCAGGCCCAGCTGGGTGATGGCCTTGTCCAGCCAGGGGCGGTTCACGGTTTTCATGAGATTGTCGTCACTCTCATTCAGGGCGTCGATCTGGTCCTCGGTGAGCTGGCCGAGGGGAATGTCCTTCCCGTCAACGGGGACCATGTTGTCCCAGGCGTTGTCGCCCATCATGGAGCAGGTGCCGTCCTCGGTGAGGAAGAACTCGGCCCAGCCGTAGTTGTCCACAGTACCGCCCACGACCACGTAGCCTTTATTACCGGTGGCGGGGTCGGTGTGCTCATAGACGTAGGGGGTACTCTCGTCCACTTTATCGGTGATGTCCAGCTTCTGCCCGTCGGCGTTGAACATCAGCCGCCCGTTCTCCACGGTGACGGGGCCCGTTTCCTCATCGCCCATGAGGGCGAAATCCACGCTCGCACCGTCAGGCTGGACCACAACCTGGCCGCCCGCCAGGAAATTGTACACCTGGGCGGGCAGGCCCGCCGCGATGGACAGCACGCACCCCACCGCCAGCGCCGCCGCCAGCACCAGTGCCTTGACAGAGGGCTTGCGCCGCTTCTGAGTATCCTTTTTCTCCAACAGATCCATGATTTCCTCCTTTTTCCGGTCACTCAGCGTGACCTGTTCCATCATGTGCCAGTAATTGTTCATCGTCGCTCAGCTCCTTTCTCAGCATGTCCCGGGCCCGGGCCATGCGTGTCTGGACCGCCGTGCGGGACAGATGCAGGATGTCCCCGATCTCCCCCTGGTCGTAGCCCTCCCAGTAGTAGAGGTGGATCACCGCCCGGTATTTGGGGGGCAGCGCCATCACCGCCTCCCACAGCTCCCGGTCGGACTGGTCCTGAAAGGGGACGCTCTCGTCCAGCTCCCCCACGTTCCGCCGCCAGAAGGACCTCAGCTGGCTTTTGCACAGGTTGGCGGCGCAGGTGAGCAGCCAGCTCTTTTCCTTCCCCGGCAGGAGGACGGTCTTGCCCTCCGCCAGCTTGAGGAACACGCTCTGGCACACGTCCTCCCCGTCGGCCCGGGAGCCCAGATAGCTATAGGCCAGCCGGAACACGTCGTCGCCGTATTGGCGGAACAGGTCCGCCAGTTTTTCTGCCTCCATCGCAGTCACCCCCGATGCCGCCATGTTTGTGGTAACGCTCAGCGTTTCGTTTTCTGTGATCACGCCTATATAACGATTGGGCGGGCCTGATTATCACGCGCCCTCAAAAATTTTCCGCAAAAAGGCCGGTCGGAAAACTCCGGCCGGCCTTTTCTCATTCTATTCATCCCACCATCGCCCGGTTGGCAAAGTACCGCTCCCGGTCCATGACGTGGGTGCGCAGGTAGTCCGCCCAGAGCTTATATCCCCCGTAGGAGAAATGACAGCCGTCGTTGGCCAGCTCCGCCGGGAGCTGCCCGTCCGGCCCGGTGTAGGCCTCGGCGGTATTCAGCAGCACCACCCGCTTCTCCGTCGCCAGGCGCACGATGGCCTCGTTGAAGGCCGACAGATTCTCGTTGTTGATGTAGGAGGCCAGCTTGTTCCGCCTGCACAGGCCATCGTTCAGCGGGGGCATCACCTGGAGATACACCACCGCGTCGGGCTGGAGCTCCAAAACCCTGTCCAGCAGCTTCCCCAGCCCGCTCTCATAGCTTTCGGCGGGGTAGCCCAGCTCGTTCACCCCCAGCATGATGTACACGCTCTCGTACCGCTTCAGCCCCAGGGCCCCCAGCAGATCGTATTTCTGTCCGTCCACCTCAAAGGGCCGGTAGTCCTCGCTGTCCGCCTTGAACACCGTCATGCCCCGGGCCCAGTAGAAGTCCCCGTGCTTCAGCCCGCTGAACAGCTGGAGCCCCTCGGTGCGGGAATCCCCCAAAAACACCGCGGTGTCAAAAAAGCTGTCGTCCGCCACCGGCTCGCTCTCCTCCAGGGGCGTGCCGAACTCATAGGGCTCCGCCGCCTCCGGCGTGGGGGTGGGCTCCGGCGTGGGAGTGGGCGTGGGCGCAGGGGTAGGGGTAGGCTCCGGCGGCGTGGTCAGGGCGTCAGAGGCCACGGGCGGGGCGCTGTCCGGGCCGGAAGAGGGTACATAGTGCCCGGAGGTGGTCCCGCAGCCCGCCAGCACAGCCAGCGCCAGGGCGCACAGGAACAGGTACGGCTTTTTGCGGTGCATTTCGATCAGAACTCCTTCTTTTTGATTTCCAAATCATGTTAGCACACCCTTTGGAGCGGGTCAAGGAACGAAGGGTTACAAATCAGAGTCGAAATCGTAACAGGGGGTCAATGGGGCCGCCTGCGCCACAGCGCCAGCGCCGACGCCACCAGCAGCAGTCCCAGGGCCAGGCATCCGGCGATGCCCACAGTGCGGAAAAAGGTCTCCAAAAACAGCTCCGTGTCCCCCTGGAGGCCGTGGTCCATGGCCTGGTAGATGGTCAGGCCGGGCACCAGCGGGAACATGCCGATAATCAGATAGGACGTGGCCGGGCACCGCCGCCACCGGGCCATGCGCTCGGACCAGGCAGACACCACCACCGCCGCGATCAGGCTGGCGGCAAAGGGGTTTGCCCACAGCGCCATGGCCGCCAGGTACGCCGCCCAGCCCAAGGCGCCCCCCAGGCAGCACAGCAGCGCCCCCACCCCCTGTGCGTTATAGGGCGCGCAGAACCCCAGGCAGGCCACAAAGGCGAAGGCGCAGTACATCAAAGGCGCGTAGGTCCGCGCCGCCCCGGTCTGGGCGGGCAGGACCCCCCGGAACAGCGCCATGGCCGCCCCCGCCCCCAGGGCGATGGCCCCCGCCGACAGCACCGCCCGGGCAAAGGTGGCCAGCCCCGCCACCATGTCCCCGGTGAGCAGGTCGCTCATGAAGTTGGTGAACACAAGCCCGGGCACCAGCACCATGATGGCCCCCGCCACCGTGATCTCCACGCTGATGGGCACCCCCAGCACCGCCAGGCCGCAGGCCGCCCCGCCCAGCACGAAGGCCGACGCCACCGTGGTCAAAAACGGGTTGGCGCCCGCCCGGCCCAAGAGCGTCAGGCACACCCCGCAGGCCAGCCCCGCCAGCCCTGCCGAGGCCGCCTCCGCCCAGCCGCCGGAGAAAAACAGCGCGAAAAAAAACGCCCCCACGAAATACCCCATCAGGCACACCGCCGCCGGATAGCGCCGCAGCTTCACCAGCTCCCCGCACCGGCGCAGCAGCTCCTCAGGGTCCTGGGGCGGGTGGGCGCACAGGCTCCGGGACAGGTCGTTGAAGCGCTCAATGCCCTCGATGTCCACCGAGGCGGGCGCCACCCGGCGCATCACCGTGCGCAGGCGCCCGTCGGGACAGGTGGCGCTGACGATCAGGCAGTTGGGGATGGCGAACACCTCGCCCTCCAGGCCGTAGGCCGCCAGGAGGCGGCGCACGGTGTCCTCCGAGCGCTGGATCTCCGCGCCGCACTCCAAAAGCCGCCGGCCCACCTCGCAGCAGCCGGATAATAAGGTATCGTAGTCCATACAGGCGCCTCCTGAGGGGAAATGTGCTTGACAAAACAGCCAGAATGCTGTATCATACTCACAAAGGGGCGCCGCTGGTGGCGGTCAGTCCTCACATGTCAATAGAGTTTGCTCTAAATTGACCGCTCGGCTGCCATCCGGGCGGTCAACTTGCTTTTGGGGATATGTAAATCATCAGCAAAAGCGTGATGACAAACCATATTACATACCGCAGGAATCGCTTCCCGCGTCCGTGTCCCATCCGCCTCACCCCCTTTCGCAAGGGGAGTGACTGACCGCCGTGTCCAACGACGCCTTATTTTTATCATACCACATTATAATGGGGAACGCAAGGGCCGGCAGATCCTGCCGGTCCTTCCATATTTATTTTTCCAGAAATTTTCCGTTAAGGCTTGCAAAATTTTGCCGATAGAGTATAATAGTAGCCGTATAATTGTGGCGTCGGAGGCGTCAGCCAATCATTCCGATGGAAGGAGGGCCGTATGCCCGGCCACGCCCCCAAGCGGGACAAACCAAGCCGGCCAGACCGGCGAATTGAGCTACCCAAACCAGAAACAAGGAGGAACAGAAATATGAAGAAACGACTTTTGTCGGCCGCCTTGGCGTTAGCCATGGTGCTGACATTGCTTCCCATGTCCGTTTTCGCGGCAGTGCTGGACCCCGGCACTGATACTCCTGAAAGCGGGAAAGTCAATGTTACTTATTATCCCAAAGCGGACGCATCCAAAAAGATCACCACCCCGGGCTGGTACTGGATGCAAACCATTAAAAATGCGGACAACACCACCGACACCAAATACCATAGCTTGAGCTCTGGTGTGGTGTCCGGCGTGGGTACCAGCGGCACCTGGTACAGCGAGGCCGACCTGAAGAACGGTGCGGCTGGAGCGTTGAAGCAAACCAGCTTTACTCTGTTAGGTAACATCACCGTTGGTGATGTGGGGGGATTGACTCAAAACCTGACCGTTGACACCAACGGCCATACCCTGACCATCAGTGGCACCCCCGACATGACCAAGGTGACCAGCCTGACTGTCTACGACAAGCAGTACGCGGCCGACCGTACCAAGACTCAGGGCTCCGTGTCCTGGGCAATCAACCACGCTCCCGCCGCAGACGGCAAGAACACCCAGAGCTTTACCCTGAACCTGTACGACGGGGGTCAGGTGTCCGGCAACGTGAGCCTCACCAACTACGCCACCCATACCGTCAATCTGCGCAACTACGGCAAGCTGAACGGCACCCTCACCCTGAGCGGCAAGACCGATAACAGCAATTCGCAGACCATCAACAGTACCACCAATTCCACCATCACCGGTAAGATTGAGGTCAGCGGCAACAGCAGCCAGGTGACTCTCAGCGACACTACGGCGACTACTGGTCTGGATCTGACAGGCACCGGCACCCGGTTGTCTGTGGCTGGTACCGGCAACGTGGGTCCGGTGAAACTGATCGGCACCACCGACACCACCAAGAAAACCGCTTCTGCGCCCCAGGTGAATATCAGTCAAGGCACTGTCACCAGCATTACTCAAGATGCGAGTGATGTGTTGGAGAGCGCCATCAGCGTCACCGTGGGCGAGAACGGCACTGTGTCTGCCCTCCAAATACAAAATAGCGCCAATGTTACCATCAACAAGGGCAATTTGGGCAATGTCACCGTGCCCAGCGGCTCCGTGACCGTTTCCGGCCCCAACGCGGCTGTGGGCACTATAACGCTGAACAGCAAAGGCAACACCAAGCTGACGGTGAACGGCAAGGACAATAAAATCGTTGGCGTCACCGCCACCAACGGTGCCACTCTTACCGTGGACGTGGCCGCCGAGCCCAGCAACGATCTGGGCGCCGTGTCCCTGACCGGTTACAAGGGCCACGGCATCAAGGGCGGCACCTTTACGTCCCTGGCAAATCCCCAGGACTGTCTGGTACAGCAGGGCGCGGGTTCGCTGGCCTATCAGACCAATCTGAGTGCCAACAAGATCACCTATTATGGCGAGGACCAACTGTTGGACGCCCTGACCGATTCGCGCAATAGTGGAACGGGTAACGCAGTGACCATCGTGGGGCAAGATGCTTCTTTAGGTGGGGGCACCATTACTTTCCAGCGTGAAGGTACGCCGATCGGCTACCTGACCTATCATGGTCAGGCCTCTATCAAACTGCCCAGCTTGGTGTTTGGGCAGGTGAATAACTGGCTGTGGACCAACGGTCCTGCTAACTTTGCGAATAAGCCTTATCCCTCCGGCCAGTATTTCGACACCCCCATTCCCGTGGCTGATGTGACCTTGGACACCCAGGCCAGCGGTCAGGTCGTTACCAAGATCAATGAGGTGGTGGGCTCCGGCATCGACGCGAACAGCAATGTCCGGGCCACTCTGTCCGGCAACACCATCTCTCTGTCCGGCGCTGTGGACCCCTCCGGCGGCCTGGCGACCATCAACCTGAAGCTGAAAACTGACCTGCTAACCAAAGACAATGTGCCCATTGATGTTGACATTGTGGTGTACCACAATGTCAATGGGGCCACCCCCCGCACCTATTTCGCCAACATGACCAACCTCCAGGGCGGCCTGAGCGTGTCCAACGACGGCTCCCAGCTGCTCCTGGCCGACGGTAGCTACTACACCATCAACGGCTCCGGCCTGAAGGTCGTTGCCGGTCTGCTATACACGGACTATACTAGCACGGAGATCCAGGCGGTCTACACCGGTTCCGGCACCAATGATTTCAAGAAGGCTGTGGCGGACACGCTGGCCGGCACCAAGGCCAGCACCAACGCTGAGTTCACTTGGACTTCGAGTCCCGCTATGCAGCAGGCCATCAACGCCGCGCAGGCCACCATCAGCGATTCCCAGATCAAGAGCTGGGTGGAGGCCGCCCAGCGCAAGTATTGGACGGACAACAACGTGGGCAGTCCCACCAAGGACCAGTTGGCTGCCTCCTACTATCAGGAGGCTTGGCTGGTGCCCTATCTGTATGTGTCCGCTTCCAACTACAACATAACAGGGGCGCTGACCGCCACTTTAACCCCCTACTATCGCATTGAGATCCGCGGCACCAGCGGCGCGACTGACGCCACCCATCCCGCCATCGTGGCCCAGCAGGGCCGCACTCTGGGTGCTTTGAGTGGCACGTTTGGCACCGTTACGGTGAAATTCCACGGTCTGCCCAGCAGTTTTGATAGCCTCTATATGCACCAGGACAGCACCTATGTGTATACTCCCGCTACGAAGGTTTACACCGTCAACCATGCCGGGAACAATGGCTTGGGGACTATCGTGCTGAACGCTCAGCCCGGTTTGGTCACCATGAAGGGCATTGACGGTAATGCGGTCGCTTGTGCTTATGATACCCTCCAGGCCGCTGTGGATGACACTGTACCTGCTACCAAGGTTTCCGGAAAAGATAAAAACTGTGAGATCACTGTGGCCTACGGCTACAAGGGCAGCGGCGCGATCAGCGTGACCGGCGAAGCCCGAGAGATCAAGATCATCGATAACAGCAACACCGGCGTGACTTCCAGCGCCAGCAAGGACATCGTGAATGTGTCTGCGAACGGCAATACATACACTGTCCAGCTCCTGAAGAACGTGGCTCCCGCAGGCCAGAACATCGTGGTGTCCAGCGCCACCGGCGGCTCCGCCAGCGTCAGCGCCAACCCCGCCACCGTGGGCAGCAAGGTGACCATCACCCTGTCCGCCAGCGCGGGCTACACCGCCTCCGGCGTGTCCGTTAAGACCTCTTCCGGCGCCACCGTCAGCGTGTCCGGCTCCGGCAGCACCTACACCTTCACCATGCCCTCCGGCACCGTGACCGTGACCCCGTCCTTCACCAAGACCCAGGTGGTCAACCCCACCGTCAGCGTGGGCGGCGCCAGCACCGGCACCGGCACCGCCAGCACCAACACCAGCGGCCAGGTGGCTCCCGGCACCACCGTCACCGTGACCACCAACCCCGGCGTGGGCCAGCGCACCATGGGCCTGAACGTCACCGGCGCCACCGCCATCCGCACCGGCGCCAATACCTTCCAGTTCTCCGTGCCCTCCGGGTACACCAACGTGGTGGTCACCCCCAAGTTCGACGTGAACAACGGCACCCTCTTTGAGGACGTGTGGTCCACCGAGTACTACTCCAACCCCGTCCGCTGGGCTGTGGAGAAGGGCGTCACCAACGGCGAGAGCACCTACCGCTTCGGCTCCGGCAACAGCTGCACCCGTGAGCAGATGGTGACCTTCCTCTACCGCGCCGCCGGCAGCCCCGCCGTGGGCAATGTGAACAACCCCTTCTGGGATGTCCGCGCCGGTGAGTACTACTACAACGCCGTGATGTGGGCCGTCTCCAAGGGCATCACCAACGGCGTCAGCGCCAACCAGTTCGGCGTCGGCCAGCCTGTCACCCGCGCCCAGGCCGTCTCCTTCCTGTACCGCTACGAGGGTTCCCCCGCCGCCAGCACCAACAGCGGCTTCTATGACGTGAACACCCGCGAGTACTACGCCAAGGCCGTGTCCTGGGCCAACGCCAAGGGCGTGACCAACGGCACCAGCTCCACCATGTTCAGCCCCAACGACTACTGCCCGCGTGAGCAGATCGTGACCTTCCTGTATCGGGATATCACCGGCAACCGGGCCTGAGTCAGGCTGAGCAAAGCGCAAATCGGTAAACTAAATGCCTGGGAGCGTTTCTCACGAAGCGCTCCCAGGCACCTTTTTGTTGCCCTTGAAGTTTTTTTGTGCTATAGTGGCGGGGACGGCTCAGTCCTGGTACATGGGGGTGGACAGGTAGCGCTCCCCCGTGTCGGGAAGCAGCGCCACGATGGTTTTCCCCCGGTTCTCAGGGCGCTTTGCAAGTTGCACCGCCGCCCACACCGCCGCCCCGGAGGAAATGCCCACCAGCACCCCTTCGGACCGGCCCATCAGCCGCCCGGCGGCATAGGCGTCGGCGTCCTCCACCGGGATGATCTCGTCGTACACCCCGGTGTTGAGCACCTGGGGCACAAAGCCCGCGCCGATGCCCTGGAGGCCGTGGGGGCCGGGAGCGCCGCCGCTGAGCACCGCTGAGCCGGCAGGCTCCACCCCCACCACCTTCACGCCGGGGTTTTTCCCCTTCAGGTACTCCCCCACCCCCGTGATGGTGCCGCCGGTGCCCACGCCGGCCACGAACAGGTCCACCTGGCCGCCGGTGTCCTCCCAGATCTCCGGGCCTGTGGTCGCCCGGTGGGCGGCGGGGTTGGCGGGGTTGACGAACTGGCCGGGGATGAAGCTCCCGGGGATTTCCCGGGCCAGCTCCTCCGCCTTTTCAATGGCCCCCGCCATGCCCTTGGAGCCCTCGCTGAGCACTAGCTGCGCGCCATAAGCCCGCATCAGCTGGCGGCGCTCCATGCTCATGGTGTCGGGCATGACGATGATGACCCGGTAGCCCCGGGCGGCGCCCACGCTGGCCAGGCCGATCCCGGTATTCCCGGAGGTCGGCTCGATGATGGCCGCCCCGGGCTTCAGCAGCCCCTTGGCCTCGGCGTCGTCCAGCATGGACTTGGCCACCCGGTCCTTTGCGCTGCCCGCGGGGTTAAAGTACTCCAGCTTGGCCAGTATCCGGGCCTGGAGGCCCTGGTCCCGTTCTATCCGGGTCAGCTCCAGCAGCGGCGTATGGCCGATCAGCTGGTCAACACACGTATAGATCCCACTCATGATAACACCCTCCTCAAAATCCGATGAGCCAGGGGGCGCCGCGCTTTTCCCGCCCGGCGCCCCACCGGCTGCCTGTCTGGTCCGGAGCAAGTATAGCACAAAATAAGGGGCGTGTCACGGAAAATCCGGCGGGTCTCCCGCCGGGCGGCCCACGGCCCCTGGAACAGGAGCATGCCCTATGAGTTATTTCGAGCCGCTGCCCCAAGCAGAGGGACCCGGCGGGCTGGAGGCCGTGTCCGCCGTTCTCCTGGCCGGAGGCAGAAGCGCCCGGATGGGCCGGGACAAGGCCGCCCTCCCCTTCCGGGGAACCACCCTGCTGGAATGGCAGGTGGACAAGCTCCGAGGGCTGGGCGTTGGGGACATCATGCTCTCCGGCTGCGGGCGCAGCCTCCCCGGCACCCGCCCCATCCCGGACGACTGGCCGTGCCGCGGCCCCCTGAGCGGGATGCACGCCTGCCTGAAGCGGGCGCTCCACCCAAACTGCCTGGTGCTCAGCGTGGACGCCCCGCTGGTGCCTCCCCAGGCCCTGGCCGCGCTGGCCCGGGCCCACCGGGCCTCCGGGGCGGCGGTGACCCTCCTGCGCCACGGGGGAAAATGGGAGCCGCTGATGGGCGTGTACCGCCGGGAGCTGTTCCAAGTCATCCAGCCCCTTCTCCTGGGGGAAAACACCGCCGTCCGGCGGCTGCTGGACCAGACCGGCTTTGAGACGCTGGACTGGCCCGGTGAGGAAGTACTATTTCTCAACTGCAACACACCGGAGGACTACCGGCGCCTCCAGGCGCTGGCCGATAAACCATCAGATGCGCCGCAATGAAAGAGGGCTGCCGTCAAGGACGGCAGCCCTCTGTTTTTCCCCTTTGGCCTTACACATTAAACCGGAACATTTCCGTCCCAAATTTTACCATATTCATAGTCTCCTATCATGTATCGCTGATTTTGAAATCGGTGCTGTTCTATGCTCATTATATACCACAGATTCCATCTTGCGTCAAGCCGTTAGGGGTAGCAATAGGGGTACAAACGAGGCCGGACATAACACGAGTAACACAATAACGCAAAATGCCAAGGGGGGAGGTGACCTCAAATACAGCACCACATAGGAATTGACAAATGAGGCTTTCTTCATAGTAGCTTCTTCATCAGGGAGCACCAAACATTTTTCGTGGCACCCCTGATATTATCTATTGTATTAGAAAGAAACGTACTATTTTATGAAAGGTGGCCTATGAACCTATGGAAACCATGACCCGTGTAAGTGAGCTGACACCAGATTACAGGATACGGATGGCTGGGAACGCTGTCAGAAATGACGATGTAGTATGGCAGTACCAGCGGATGATGGTGAGCGGCATTATCAGAAAGCGGCTGACTTGGGATGAAGTCCAGACCATGAGGAACCGAGTGGAGCGGTTGAAAGGCTGTAACAAGGTATGGGATACGGAAACCTATGAGGCCAGCCATGTAAAGGTGCTGTTGCGAACGTTCCTATGTAAAGACAGATTTTGCCCTAACTGCCAAGCTGTCAAGCGGATGGTACTGTGGAACCGCCTCCAGCCCTATATAGAGCAGAATAAGGATTCTCTATACCATATGACGCTGACCATCTCTGACTGTACAGGTGAGGAATTGTATGATACTGTCCGGCATATGGCTGAGTGCTTTAAGGCCCTTATACGCTGTCTAAAGGACAGCAAAAAAGTGAAAGCGAGGGGGATAGACCTTGACTTCAAAGGCTGTTTCCGCTCCTTGGAAATCAAGTGCAAAGGTGAAAACCTCTACCACCCTCACTTTCACGTTGCCGCTGTTTTGGGGAACGGCGGCGACTTGGAAGATAAACATATTTTCAACGAGTTTTCCCGCTCGAAGGGATATGATGACCGGCTGTTTTCTGATATTGAGGTGGCCATCCAGCGGATGTGGTGGCTCCTTATCAACAGTCAATCGCTCACATATCATAATATCTTTGAGGACGATGCCTTGGGCCGGTATAGCTGTGTAGCTGATAAATGGCGGCCTGACGACTGCGAACGGCTGATTGCCTATGTGACAAAGGGTAGTCCAATGGAAGGTATTACCGATAGCAATTTTAGAACTCTCTATCAGACATTGCGGAACTGCCGCCAGATTCAGGGCTATGGTGACCTCTACCATATAAAAAGTGCGGAAGGAACCGGGGACTACACCGAAAGGGACTATCAGGCATTGGAGCAGTATATCATCAATGGCGAACAGCCTGTAAGCCAGTATGAGGGGACGGGCCGCTTGGCCTATGATGACAAATACCTCATGTTGAGAGCCAAGTATCAGCCCCGAAAACCTTAAACATTAAATTTAATCTGGGGGTATCCTTAAAAAAATTTAAGAATCACCAGATTATCCATCATCCATCTGAGCGAATGGATTTTAAGGATTCTTAAAACATATTTTAAGCCTGTCAACCTCAGCCATACGGCTTTGAATGGTCGAATTTAAGCCGATTTAAGGACTTTTAAGGCTGATACTGAAAATGGCTTAGAATTGCGCTATACGGTGTGCCTACCCTCTGTTGAGTAATTTCCCAGGTGGAGCGGGAAAAGTGCGTTAGCGTTGATTTCTGGACAGCAGAAAACAAAATATAGGGATAGGCCGGGGAGCGGAATATATTTCCGTCCCCGGCCTTCACACAGCCTTTATTCGATGGTCTGCTCCAGAGCGTCAAATTCAGCAGTCGAAAAGAACTCCCCCAGTGTGATACCCAATCCATCACATAGCATTTTGATTGTCAAGATTTTAGGATTCTGGCTTTTTCCATACAGGATGTTCTTTAACGATGATGGTGGGATAGCTGAGAGATTAGCTAATCTGTTGATAGTCATATTACGTTGCTCACACAAAATCAATATGCGATTTTTGACTGCGGTGACAGTATCCATAAAATTTACCAGCCTTTTTTGTTTCATTTTACTGATTGTGGCTGGACTTTGTAGGCTACGTGTGCTACTATATAGGCTACCGGTAGCCTATTGTTTGCTGACTCTGTGGAAGTATACCTACATCACAAAAAAATGGAGGAAAGATTATGTATTGTAGAAATTGCGGGACTGATGTAACCAATATGAAGTACTGCCCTAAATGCGGAACCTGTGTTAATCCTGGTGAAAGTGGAAGCCCTCCGTCTGATTACACGCAAGCCCAAAAGATACTTACGATTTCACAGTTAAAGTGGTTTTCTTTCAGCGTTGTACTGATTGCCTGGGGATTGTTGTTTATTGCAGGGAATCTTGTTCCCTATATTATGGCAGAAATTCGATACAATTTTTCCGACTATGAACTGTTCACCTACATATGCACCGCTGTGTATTTGGTGCTATCTCTCATCGTAGTTCTGATGTTTCAAAAAGCCGTTAAAGTGTCCGGCTATATGGAAACATCACAATATAAGTTTTCCAAAACGCTTGCTCTTAACAAAAGCAATTTCTTACAGATAGTGATATTTGCGATCTTTCTATGCTATGCAATCATCAGTGGACGGGAACTGACCAATGGAACACTATGGAAAATCTCTATAATTGTCCTCATTCTCTGCTGTATAATTGGGATATGCTGGTTCCTTACTTTCCGAAAAGTACGGGTTGAGGATAAGAAAATGATACTTGCAGCTTTTTATATTTCCTTCCGGGAATTTTTGATTAGTATTGTGTTATTCTTTGCCGGTGATTTGCTCCTTGCTTTCATGAACAACGCATTTTCGGGGGTTATGCTTATCGCCCTCATGTTTGCTTATCCTGTTATTCGTGTTACTATGACAAAGCCAGTTTTGGAGAAGATATACAACGTAAAATGAGGTGGGCATATGCTACAACGATACAACGAATATGCGGACAGCTTCTTCAGAATCATACACCCGGAATGTGAACAGCCAACCGCCCCCTCAGAGCTGACAACCCCATCAAGATATGAAATAGTTTTGGATAACGATGCTACGGAACAGGAAGTTTATGAATATCTTCACGGTAAACCTGATGAAGATGATATACAATAGGAGATACCCGCCCCAGCCGTAAGAAGCTGGGGCGGGTTCTCTTTTCCTCATTTTTCATCAGGGTTGTTCAGCTTGTCCAATGCCTCTTTCTTTAACCAGATATATCGCTGGTTCTCCCCACCAATGCGCTTGTCGGGGGTACGATTGACACGCTTTTCAGTTCTTGATTCTCTGATTGCCTCTGCACTGGCAAGCTGTTTAAGAAGCATCTTTTTTGAGGTTGAGAAGTGAAGGCCCTGCCGCCTGTAGAAATCTATCACTGCTGGCATTATTGCGTCCGGACGCAGATAGTAGTAGACGGAATCTGCATACCCTATGAATCCGTGTCCTTTGATATTTCCAAAGCCCCCAATGGGCGAACCGTCATCGTCCAATTTGATACAATGGCACTGTCCAGAAGCCAGCAGCTCATTGAGCGCAGACAGGAACTGGAAAACCGGGGTGTCAACTTTCATCGCCTCAGCTTGGTGACTGGCAAGCTTCATAAAAATGCCCAAGGCTTCATCCAGCACGATTTGTCTGCTATCGCTGGGAATCGCATCACAGAAAATGGCATAATCAAGAAACATCTCATAGCCGATTCTCAGCCAAGTCACGACCTCAGCCAGTCGGGGATGTCCTGCCTGTGCCCGCTGGCGGTAGTCTATGAACTTCTCCGACAAAACATCTTTCAAAGTATCAGCTTGTGGAATCAGCCATTCAATATATCCCCGCATAGCTTGTCCAAGCAAATGTGAATCTACCTGCAAACTGGACAATTTCTCTTTATCCACATCGCCTGGGCTGATCTCCAACATGAGTTGTCGGGCCAGCCCGCTTTGTTCCAGATTGGGAACGTCCTCACCCGTAACCAGCAGATTGCCACGGGGAACGTAGACTTCCCTCGGCTTTATATCTGAGGTCAAGCGAGCACGTCCAGAGCGGTCACCATAAGAGCGGAGCAGTCCTTGCAGAGTAGAGGCCATCTTTGCGTATTCACTTTTGTATGCCGATGGGTAGAGATCATCTACCACCATCAACGTATCTTTAAGCGCAAAGCCTTTGACTTCCAGCATACTTCTTGTGGCGTTAAAGTCCCCCGGCAAACTTTTCGCTGTGAACTGCCCAAAATGGCAAAGAGCCAGCGCCGCCAAAGTTGACTTCATCGTCCCCGTTGGCCCTGTGAGCATGGTAACAAATGCCGGCTCACACCCTGCCTGTCGGAAAAACTCATTCAATGGGCTGAGATACGCCAGTGCCAGCAAAGGGACAGAAATCTCAGACGGAGCAACATCTTTCAGACGCAAGCTGGCTCTTACTGCCTCCTGATAGCTGTCAGCGTGGTCGGGGAGGGTGTATCCAACTACGTCATGGGACAACTCCACTTGTGCCGCTTCATTGCCAATCACGCCGCCGCTGTGAAGATAACACCAGCTATCCCCAATACGCTGCCAGCCCATATGCGTATAAACGGTAGAACTCTGTGCATATGCATTTCCCAACGCTTGAGCAACACGGCGGATATGTCCAGCCACGTTAGACTGTACCTCTGTAATAGCAGAGAAACCCCATTCGCAGGATGGCCAATTCATACGCTCAAATTCTTCTAACGGGAGCATAACTTCCGGCAGTTTTTGTGAAACATTGTAACCAGTTGCTTTTACATATATTTCCTTCTTTGACCTGCCGCTATCTTTTGTAACAAATTCTTCTGGTACAACAATAAAATTGCTCATTTTCCTTGAACCGTTGCTTGTGGTTAACCACAGACCAGAGCTTGAGAAGGAATAACCTGTACCCTCTAACACCGAATTGACTGAGTCCATCAGGCCAGTGAATGTTTTGCTGTCCATCACAATTCCTCCTTATCTCTCTCTGCTTTGGCCCTTGTTCTGCTCCAACCACTCGATGAAGTCAGCTTTCAGAACCATTACCCGCCGTCCAAAACGCTGCGTAGGAAAGCCCTCACTGTGCATGAGTTGGTATGCCTTTCCTGTCGAAAGGCCCAGCACTTGCTTGATGTGGCTGGCGTGAAGCATAACGGGGAGTTCATCGAAGTTTTTGACTATACTTGTCATGTGTACATCTTCTTTTATATGTTTGTGTTGTGGAGTTGAGGCCGCAGTTGTGGGCCTCTATTATTGATATATATCACCCGATGGAGAATCATGCACGATTCTTAAAAATTATTCCTCCCCTCTTTACTTTTGTTCAAAAATACAGTATGGTATACGTCAGGCCAAGAACGAATTGTATATATCGACCGAAAATTGGGCTGTGTGCAACAAATAAAACATTCAAGTCTTGAACTGACATACTATTATTCACCTGTTGATTCCAACTTATCCCTCAAATAACAATCACTTACATAACACAATAACACAAAATTTCAAGGAGGGAGACCGTCTCAGAGATAACTCCACATAGGAAATGGGGAATCGCCCTTTATTTACAGTGACCTCCAAACGGGGAGGCAAAAATCATTGTAAAGGAGAGATACATCAATGGCTAAAATGAGAGGGCATAATGAAGGCTCCATCCGCAAACGCCCGGATGGAACCTGGGAGGCCCGTGTAACGGTAGGTATCATGGCTGACGGCAGACAGAATCGGAAATCCATCTATGGAAAGACCCGGCAGGAGGTCAACGCCAAAATGACTGACCTGCTGAACAATCTCCAGAAGGGGCTTATCACCAATCCTACCGAAATGACCCTTGCCCAGTGGCTGGACAAGTATATGCTTGAATGCAAAAAGCCGTTTGTGAAGCCCACCACTTATGTCACCTATACGGTGAAGGTGGAGAACCACATCAAACCGGCTATCGGGCACTATAAGCTCAAAGCACTGCGTAAGGACATCATTCGAAAGTTTGTCAACGGATTAACTGACAAAGGGCTGGCTCCTGCCACGGTAGAAGCTATATTCAAGCTCCTGCACAATGCGCTGGAAACGGCGGTAGACGATGGCCTGATTGTCAAGAACGTTGCGAACCGGGTGCAACTCCCCAAGGTGCCGAAGCCTAAAATTGAAGTGCTGACCGTAGACCAACAGAACGTATTCGTGGAGAAAGCCAAGGAAACCTATATGGGTAATATGTATGTCTTTGACCTCTGCACTGGTATGCGGCTGGGGGAACTGCTGGGGTTGAAATGGAGTGATATAGACTTTCAGACGCAACAGTTACACATTCACCGGACGCTCAGTAAGGTGAAAGACCCGGATAAGCCGGATGAAAGCTGGCACCTGGCCTTTGGCGCTCCCAAGACCCCAGCCAGTGAGAGGACTATCCCGCTCCATCAGACGGCGGTTAAGCTGTTGATGGATGTTCTCGAACAGCAAAAGCAGGACAAGGCAAAGGCCGGAGCCGCCTATGAGGACAACGACCTTGTCTTTTGCACCAAGCTGGGCAGACCGCAAGACCCTATCAATATGCGCCGCACCTTCTATCGAATCTGTGACAAGGCCGGTATCAGCGGCTTTTCCCCTCATTGTCTGCGTCACACCTTTGCCACCAGAGGGGTTGACGCAAAGGTGGATGTCCGGGTCATGCAGAGCTTTCTTGGACACGCCAACATCCAAGAGACAGTAAACACCTACACGCACATTCAGTCTGACACTGCCCGGAGCCAAATGGACTTGCTGGCAAACGTGGTGAATTACTGAGCGGAAAAATCCCGGTAAGGGTAGGGTAAGGGTAAAACGCCAAAAGGAGCCACCGCATAAAAGCGGCGGCTCCCAGTATTTCCAAGGTTTCAATGATGAAATTCTGCCTTACACATTAAACCGGAACAGGATGATATCCCCGTCCTGCACCACATACTCCTTGCCCTCGGAGCGGATCAGGCCCTTTTCCCGGGCGGCGGCCATGGAGCCGCAGGCCCTCAGGTCCTCAAAGGCCACCGTCTCCGCCCGGATAAAGCCCCGCTCAAAGTCGGTGTGGATCTTGCCCGCGGCCTGGGGGGCCTTGGTGCCCCGGGTAATGGTCCAGGCTCGGCACTCGTCCTCCCCGCTGGTGAGGAAGGAGATCAGCCCCAGCAGGGTATAGCTGGCCTTGATAAGCCGGTCCAGGCCGGACTCGGCGATGCCCAGATCCTCCAGGAACATGGCCTTCTCGTCGGCGGGCAGCTCGGCGATCTCCGCCTCCAGCTTGGCGCACACCGGGATGACCTGGGCCCCTTCAACGGTGGCCCGTTCCGAAACCTGATTGTAATAGGGCACGCCCGCCGGGTCGGCAAAGCCGTCCTCATCCAGGTTGGCGGCGTAGATCACCGGTTTGAGGGACAAAAGCTCGCTGGTGGTGATGAGGGCGGCGTCCTCCTCGTCCACCTCGGCCAGATAGGACCGGGCGGACTTGCCGTCGTTAAGCCAGTCCCGCAGCCCCTCGAACACCTCCGCCTCATGGTTGAACTTCTTGTCCGCCTTGGCGGCCTTGCGGGCCTTGTCGATGCGCCGGTCGGCCATCTCCACGTCCGCCATGATGAGCTCCAGGTCGATGATGTCCATGTCCCGGATGGGGTCGGTGGAGCCCTCCACGTGGATGACGTTCTCGTCGTCGAAGCAGCGCACCACGTGGACGATGGCGGCGCACTCCCGGATGTTGGCCAGGAATTTATTGCCCAGGCCCTCCCCCTTAGAGGCCCCCTTCACCAGCCCGGCGATGTCCACGAACTCCACCACGGCGGGAGTGGTCTTTTTGGGCTTGTAGAACTCGCTCAGCCAGTCCAGACGGCTGTCCGGCACGGCTACGGTGCCCACATTGGGGTCGATGGTGCAAAAGGGGTAGTTGGCGCTCTCCGCGCCGGCGTTGGTGATGGCGTTGAACAGGGTTGATTTTCCAACATTTGGAAGTCCCACGATGCCCAGCTTCATAGCTCTCTCTGCCTCCTGAATTTTCAAGGGCCTCCGGCACCTGGAGCACAGCCGCCGCGCCGTTTTGCGGCCCCGTTGTGTGGTTTCAGCCGCCGCGCGTCGGGCGCGGCCATTGCGGTGGTCATGTATTATATCACAGCAGGCTCCATTTCTCAAGAGCCCTCCCGGCTCAAACCGCCTTTTTTTCGGGGGACCTTCCCCTGCCGCCGCCCACGCCCATCATAATATCCGGGGGAGGCGGATATTAAACGGCGCCCTGGGCCTCGTCCAGCGCCCGGAACACCCGCCGGGAATAGAGGGCGGTCAGCGCGGCGGCCCCCGCCGCCCCCATCAGCACCGCCCAGGGGGCGCAGCCCTCGAACAGCGCCCCATAGACCGCCTGGCCCAGCGGGGAGGCGCAGTTGCACACCGCCAGGATCAGGGCCATCACCTTGCCCAGCAGCTCCGGGGGCGTCTGGCGCTGGACCGCGGCGCTGAGCACCACCATCAGCAGGGCGGAGAGCACCATGACGGCAAAGCTCATGGCGCTCACCACCCACCAGCCCACTTGAACATCCACCCCCGGCATCAGGGCGGCCCCCATCCCCGCCGCCGTCGCGCTGGCCGCCAGCAGGATGGCGCTCCCCCGCCCCAGCCTCAGGCGCTCCCCCAGGCAGGCCGCCAGCCCGCCGCCAAGCAGTCCTCCCAGCCCCATGGCCGCCTGGGTGACGCCCAGGCGGGCGTCGCTCATGCCCAGCACCTGGACCACCGCCACCGGGATGCCCACCACCAGCGCGGCGGAGAGCACCAGGTTGAACAGGGCCAACACCGCCACCACCGACAGGAACACCGGCCGGTCCCGGCGGATGAACCGCCAGCTCTCCCCCAGGTCCCGCCCCACGGTGGCCAGCACGCCCCCCGCCGCCGCCCGGGGCTGGTGGGGGACGCGGATGAACAGCTCCATCACGGCGGACAGGAAAAAGCAGCCCGCGCTCACCCACAAAATGGGCCGGACGCCAAAGGCCCCGAACAGCACGCCCCCCACCACCGGTCCCAGCAGGCCGGACAGGGTGCTCACCATGCTGATGACCGCGTTGGCGGCGGTGAGCCGCTCCTGGGCCGCCAGCAGGGGGATGCTGGCCTGGACGGCGGGCTGATAGGCCCCCGCAATGCCGTAGAGCGCCATCAGGCAGGCCACCACCAGCGGCACCAGCGGCGCCCGGCCCAGCAGCGCCGTACAGGCCAGCACCAGCCCCGCCGTGGCAAAGTCCAGCCCCACCATGATGTTCCGCTTGTTCACCCGGTCGGCCACCACCCCGCCGATGGGGGAGCACAGCACGGCGGGGACCAGGGCCGCCGCCCCCACCGCCCCGAACAGGGCGGGCGAGCCGGTCTGCCGCAGCAGGTACAGTGGCAGGGCGAAGCGCAGGATGGCGTTGCCGAATAGGGAGATGATCTGCCCGATGACCACCAGGGTGAAATCCCGGCGGAATAAGGGGGCCTGTGTCTGTTTCATATGGTATCCTCCTTTTATAAACCGACCATCGGTTTTTAAATCTTCAAAAAGAAGCGCCCTTTCAGGCGACTTCCTTTCAGCCGTTTCCCGCCCCGCTCAGGGGCCCGTGCCAGGCCAATCCCGTAAGCCGCACAAGATGGTTGATGAGCTCCCGGTCAAGCAGTGCGGGTATGCCAAAGCTGGTGAACATCTGGTTGAACACGGCACACCGGGCTTCCATTTCCTCCGGGGTGGTGGGGCGGACGGTGGGATTGCCCCATATATCGGTCAGCACCAGCATGGCCTCCGCCAGCTCCCTGGGGTGGTCCGTTTGGATGGAGCCGTCCGCCATGCCCTGGCGGATGATGGGCTCTATCGCCGGCGCGGACTCCAAAACGCCCCGCATCTCCGCGGCCAGGAATTTGGGGTTGTCCAGCAGATAGGGCAGCATGCGGACCATATTGTCCTGACGCTCCGGCTGGAGGGAGGCCTTGAAAACGGCCCGCAGCTTGTCCAGGCCATTGAGGGTATCGTCGTTCAGGATAGCGGACAGGACGGCAAGGTCGCGCTGTCCGATTCGGTCGAATACGGAGTAGAAGATGTCCTCCTTGGAGGCGAAGTGGTGGTAGATGGCCCCCTTGGACAGGCCGGTGGCGTCGATGATGTCCTGGAGGGAGGCATGGTCGTAGCCCTTTTCGATGAACAGCCGCTCCGCCGTGTCCAAGATCTTCTGTACGGTCACCTCGGGATATTTATTCCGGCCCACAGGTCCGCCCCCTCCTCAAAACATACCGTCGGTCTGTATGTAACATACCACAGGACCGCCCCCCTGTCAAGGGAGATCTCCCCGGCCGGTCCGCCTCTCAGATCCCCCGCATGAGCCCTGGCCTTATGTTTTGCCCCTGGCGGGACGATATAAATAAAAAACAGGGCGGTGTCACGGCCCGGCGAGGGGAGGCCCATGAGATGGGAGAGCTGAGCATTCGCAGGAACAAAAACATATCCGTGCCCCGTTATCAGGGGACGGCCAAGGCGGAAAAGCAGTCCGGCGCGGCCAAGGCCCAGCAGGTCCCCGGCCGGGCGGCGGACACGGTCTCGGAGACGCTGCGCCGCCTGATGACCCAGGTGAGCCAGGTGGACCGCCACGTCCGGGAGGGCCGCAGGACCCTCCAGACCGGCGAGGCCGCCCTGGCGGAGGTGGGCGACAGCCTGGAGCGCATGGAGGAGCTGGCCCAGCGCTCCGCCGGGGAGGGAACTCAGAACCGTGCCGCCCTCCAGGACGAGCTGGAGCGGCTCCGGGGGGAGATCGACCGGGTGGCCCGGCAGGGCGTGGAGGCGGGGCTGTTCCAGGACGGGGACGGGCTGGACGGCCTGGAGGCCCTGGTGGACGCGGTGATGGACGGCCTGTCCGCCAGGCAGGAGGGCGTTCAGAGCGTCCCCGGCTGGCTCCTGCAGGGGCTGGAGAGCGCCCCGGACAAGGCCGCCCTGCTCACCGCCCTGGGGGTGGACGCCTCCGCCACCGGCCCGGAGCTGCTGGCCGCCCTGGGGAAGCTCCCCCTGGACAGCTCCGCCGGGGGCTATCTGGCCGCCCTCTACCTGGGCTCCGTCATCGCCGGGGGCTCCCCCTCGGGTCCGGTGGACCTGGAGCAGGCGGCGGAGGGGCTGCGGCAGTTTCTGGAGACGGTGGCCCAGGGCCTCTCCCCCGACGAGGCGGTGGACCTGCTCACCGGCGGCGCCTTCACCAGCTTGGAGGACTTTCAGGCCCAGTTCTCCGGGGGCACCGCCCCGGGGCTGGAGGACTTTTTGACCAACCTTCTGCTCAGCGGCGGGGGTGAGCAGGCCGCCATGCCCTCCATGGGCGCCCTGCTCACCGGCGGCGGGGAGCTGGAGCTGCTCATGGGGCTGCTGGACGCCCTGGGCGGCTCGGGGGACGGGCTGATGGCCCTGCTGGACGGGGCGGAGGCTTCCGCCGCCGGACCCGGCGGCGGGACCGCGCAAACGATGGAGGCCCAGGTGCTGGGGACGGTCCAGGCCACCGGCCGGGACCTGTCCGGGGCGGCGCTGGACCCCGAGACCGGCGTGCTCACCGCCGGCGGCCCGGGAGAGCTGACCCTGCGGGGGCTGGGGCAGGAGGCCCCCGCCCTGCGCCTGACCGGGGAGGGCACGGTGACCCTTCACCAAATTGCCTCTCCCCTGCTCACCACCCAGAGCGCCCAGGCCCGGCTGCTCACCGCCGGGGAGAACGCCCTGGCCCAGCTCCAGCTGGGGGAGGCCACGGTGCTCACCGTGGACGGCGGCGGGCTGCTACGCATCGGCCTGCTCCGGGGGGAAGCATCCAGCGCGCTGCGCCTGACGGGCGGGGCGGTGGAGCTGGGCGTCGCCCAGAACGCCCAGGTGGTGGTGGACGGCCCGGTCTCCCTGCTGGCCGCCCAGGGCATTGCTGTTCAAAACGCCCAGGGGAAGCCCCTCACCCCCTTCGACGTGGTGTGGAAGGCCCTGCTGCCCGAGTGGAGCGCCCTCACCTCCCTAGGGGTGGACGGCAAGCACACCCGGCTGGCCCTCCCCCAGGACCAGCCGGACCCGCTGCGGCTGTGGCTGCTCAAGGGGAACGACCAGGACCGCCCTGTCCATACCCTGGTGTTTCGGGGGCGGGATAAGGCGGGCCATCCCCAGGTCCGGTACGCCTATGTGCGCTGGGACGACAGGGCGGGCAGCTTCCAGGAGACCTCCATGTACCCCAACCCCTTCACCGTCACCGGCGGCGAGCAGGGGGTGGACTGGCGGTACGAGGAGGAGACCCACACCCTCCACATCCTCACCAGCCAGGTCACCGCCGTCTCCGGCGGGGCGGGCACGGACGGCAACCAGCTCCCCTTCAGCGGCCGGATCGCCCTGGCGGACAGCCTGGGGCGGCTGGAGCTGGCTCTGGACGGCGTGGAGTGCCGGGTGAGCTCCGGACGGGCCTTCGACCTGGGCCGGGGGAACGCCGTCACCCTGCTGCTCCAGCGGGGGACGGACAACGTGTTTGAGAGCGGCCCGGGCTGCGCGGGCATCTCTTTGGGGGAGGGCACCTCCCTGACCATCGACCAGCTTAAAGGGGATCGAAGCCTCCCCGACGGCGTGCTCAACGCCACCGGCGGCGCGGGCGGGGCAGGCATCGGCCGGGACAGCGGCGCCGCCACCGGCCAGACCGACTCCATCTTCATCCGGGGGGGCGTGGTGGTCGCCACCGGCTCGGGGGGCGGTGCGGGCATCGGCGGGGCGCTGGGCGCGGCGGTGGGCGACATCCGCATCCAGGGCGGCACCGTCACCGCCCTGGCCTCCTGCTGCGCCGCCGCCATCGGCGCGGGCATCCAGGGCGCCTGCGGCGACATCGCCATCACCGGCTCCGCCAAGGTGGCCAAGGCCCAGGGGGGCGGCCCCGACGGGGACATCGGCGGGTGCCTGTTCGGCAACTGCGGCAAGGTCCAGGTGGACCCCGGGCTGAATTTGGGCTCCGCCAAGCTGTGGACCCAGCGGGGGTTCTCCCTCCAGATGGGGGAGGGCAGCGTCACCCTGCCCCGGTTCCGGGTCACCGCCCGGGCCCTGCGGCTGGACGGGCTGGACGTGTCCACCCGCCAGGCCGCCCAGGCCGCCCTGGAGGTGCTCGCCGCCGACCGCCGGTGGGTCACCCGGCTCCAGGGGGCCTACGGCGCCATGTACGGCCAGCTGGCCCAGAGCTTCGGCGGCATGTACAACGTCCACCGGCAGTTCAGCGTGGTGCGGGACACCAGCGAGGCCAGCTCCCTGGTCATGGACATCCGGGAGGTGCTGCGCCTGTCCCCCCGGGCCAAATTCCTGGCCCAGCGGGGGATGGAGGACGTGGGCCTGCTTTTGCGCTGAAGCCCCGGCCCATCAAAGCAAAAAAACGGGCGCCGCATACCGCGGCGCCCGTCCCTTTTTACCCCTCGCCCAGGTCCCGGTGGATGTGCTCCCGCAGGGCGTCGAAGGACTCCACGCTCAAATCGTGCTCGATCCGGCAGGCGTCCCGGGCGGCCACGTCCTCCGCCACCCCCAGGTGGATGAGCCAGCGTGTGAGCAGCAGATGGCGCTCATAGATCCGCCGGGCGATCTCCAGCCCCTCGTCGGTGAGGGTGAGGAAGCCCCCCTGGTCCATGACCACAAAGCCCCCCTCCCGCAGCAGGCTCATGGCCCGGCTGACACTGGGCTTGGAAAACCCCAGGTGCTGGGCCACGTCGATGGAGCGCACAGGCCCCTTCTCCCCCAGGGCCAGGATGGCCTCCAGGTAGTTTTCCGCGGATTCGTGGATGTTCATGCCGCTCTCCTCCCAACCGGGCCGCCCGCCCGCCCTTGTAAGGCCATTATATAGTTTTCCCGGCTTTCTGTCAACAAAGCCTTGCCAACGGGGGCAAAAGACGGTAAAATGGCCTGGAACGAGGGGCCGCTTCGGCTCATACAAGGAGATGGACGCAAATGGTAAAGCTTTGGGAGCAGGAGAGTACCGACTGGCGGTTTGTCATGGAGCGCGGAGGGGACTGCGCCCCCCTGACCCTGCGCTCGGTGGGGCCGGACCACGCCCTGGTGGCCAATCTGGGAACGGACGCCACGCCGGAGACCGCCCGCCGGGCCGCCGCCAAGGCGGTGAAGGCCGTCCGGGAGCTGGGGGCCCAGTCCCTGCTGCTGGACGTGACCGGGATCAAGGGGGCGCTGGGCGAGGCGGGCCTGTCCGCCGCCGTCCAGGGGGCGGAGCTGGCCTGCTACCGCCAGGAGGCGTGGAAGGAGCGTGAGGACAAGCCCTTCACCCTCTACGTCGCAGGGACCGAGGGCATGGACACCCAGGCTGTCCTCAGGGAGACGGACGCGGTAACCCGGGCCGTATGCTTCGCCCGGGACCTGACCAACCGGCCGGGCAACCTGCTCACCCCAGAGATGATGGCCCAGGCCATGGCCCAGGCGGCCCAAAAGGCGGGCGTGGAGGCGGAGGTGCTGGACGAAACTCAGACCCGGGCCCTGGGCATGGGGGCCTTCCACGCCGTGGGGGACAGCGCCGCCCACCCGCCCCGGCTCATCGTCCTGCGCTGGAGGGGGGGCAGTCCGGAGGCCGCCCCCATCGCCCTGGTGGGCAAGGGGGTGTGCTTTGACACCGGAGGCTATAACCTGAAGTCGGGCGCGGGGATGAAGGCCATGCGCTCGGACATGGCGGGGGCGGCGGCGGTGTGCGCCGTGGTGCTGGCCCTGGCGGAGAACAAGGTGCCGGTGAATGTGACGGCGGTGATCCCGGCGGTGGAAAACCGCCTCTCCCCGGACAGCATGACGACGGGCGACGTGGTCACCTCCATGTCCGGCAAGACCATCCAGATCAACAACACCGACGCGGAGGGCCGGCTGGTGCTGGCCGACGCCGTCACCTACGCCATCCAGAAGGAGGGGGCGGACCGGGTGGTGGACATCGCCACCCTCACCGGGGCCTGCGCCAACACCCTGGGGCATCTCACCGCGGGGCTTGTGTCCAACAATGACGGGCTGTGCGATGCCCTGCTGGAGGCCGCCGCCCGGACGGGGGAGCAGTACTGGCGCTTCCCCACCTTCCCGGAGTACAAAAAGATGATTGAAAGCCCGGTGGCCGACCTGTGCAACCAGTCCAGCGACGGCTGCGGGGCCATCACCGCAGGGCTGTTCGTGGGTGCCTTCGCCGGGGACGTCCCCTGGGTCCATATGGACATCGCGGGCACCGCCTGGGTGGACCGGCCCCGCCGGGAGTACCAGTCCGCCGGGGCCACGGGGGCCGGGGTGACCACCCTGTACCGGCTGTGCTCGGACCTGGCGGAGCGCTGAGGCACATATCGCAAAGGAGAGCCGCTTTGAAAATTCTCATCATCGAGGACGACCGGCCCCTGTCCGACTCCCTCCGGGCGCTGCTGGAGGACCGGGGCTATCAGACCGAGGCCGCCTATGACGGCGAGACCGGGGTGCAGTACGCCCTTCTGGGAATGTACGACCTCATCATCCTGGACGTGATGCTCCCCCTGCTGGACGGCTGGCAGGCCGCCCGGCGGCTGCGGGCCCAGAAGTGCGCCACCCCCATCCTCATGCTCACCGCCCGGGACCAGCTGGACGACCGGGTGGAGGGGCTCAACGCCGGAGCGGACTACTACCTGACAAAGCCCTTCGACACCCGGGAGCTGCTTGCCTGCGTGGGGGCGCTGCTGCGCCGCCAGGGGGAGCAGGTGGACGAGCTGCGCTTTGGCAACACGGCGCTGGACCTGGACGCCTCCACCCTGGCCTGCGGGGAGAAGTGGGTGCGGCTGTCCGCCCGGGAGTTCGACGTGATGCGCTGCCTCATGGGGGCCAGGGGCAAAAACCTGTCCAAGGAGGCCATTTTGGCCCGGGTGTGGGGGTACGACTCCAACGCGGTAGAAAATCATGTGGAGGTCTACGTGGGCTTTTTGCGCAAAAAGCTCAGCAGCATCGGCTCCAACGTGCGCATCGAGGCGGTGCGGCGGCTGGGCTATCACCTGGAGGCGGACGAAACATAAGAACGCGCCCCGCTCGGTCGAGCGGGGCGCTTGTGATTCCTTTACAGCAGGATGACTCCCGCCTCCTTACAGGCCTCCAAGGTCCGCGGGTCCCAGATGGACGCCTGGACCTCCCCGATGTGGGCCTTGCCCAAGAGGTACATAGACACCCGGCTCTGGCCGATTCCCCCGCCGATGGTCAGGGGCAGCTCCCCCGCCAGCAAGGCCTTGTGGAAGGGCAGCTCCCGCCGGTGGTCGCACCCGGCGATGGACAGCTGCCGGTCCATAGACTCCGGGGACACCCGGATGCCCATGGAGGAGATCTCAAAGGCGCGGCCCAGCAGGGAGTTATACAGCAGGATGTCCCCGTTCAGCGCCCAGTCGTCGTAGTCCGGGGCCCGGCCGTCGTGGGGCCTGCCCGACTTCAGCGCCCCGCCGATGCCCATGAGGAAGGTCGTGGGATGGTCCTTGACCCACTGGTCCTCCCGCTCCTTGGGGGACAGCTCGGGCCACTGGTCCTCCAGCTCCTGGGCGGTGACGAAGGACACCTCCCGGTCAATGAGGGGCAGGGTAGTCAGCTGGGGGTACACCGAGCGCAGGGTCTGCTGGGTGTCGGCCAGGGCGCTGACGATGGTGCGCACCACGCCCATTAAGTAATCCACGTTCCGGTCCCGGGGGGCGATGACCTTCTCCCAGTCCCACTGGTCCACATAGACGGAGTGGAGGTTATCCAGCTCCTCGTCCCGGCGGATGGCGTTCATGTCGGTATACAGCCCCTCCCCCACCGAGAACTGGTAGCGGTGCAGGGCCATGCGCTTCCATTTGGCCAGGGAGTGGACCACCTGGGCGTCCCGGCCCGCGTCGGGCACGTCGAAGGAGACAGCCCGCTCCACGCCGTTCAGATCGTCGTTCAGGCCGGTGGACGCCTCCACAAACAAGGGCGCGGACACCCGGCGCAGGTTCAGCGCCCCGCCCAGGTCGTCCTCAAAGAGCCGCTTCAAAAGGCCGATGGCCTTCTGGGTGTCGTACAGGTTCAGCAGGGGGGCATACCCCTGGGGAATGACGGTAGTAAGCATCATCTCTGCTCCTTTACTCTGTTAAATCAAAACACATTATACAGTTCCCCAGAAAAAAATGCAAATGGAATTGTGTTTCCCATTTCGATATGGTATAATTCCTATATATCGCCGCGGCAGAGCCGGATTTTCCGGCAAACTGCCAAGAAGCGCGGAGAAGCGGACAGCGAGGAAGCTTGGAGCGGAGCGATGGCAAAAGCCCAGGGCCAATGAAATTGGGCCGGGTTTTGCCTGAGTCGCAGTGAAAGCGACCGAGCATCCTGACCGCTTCGCAGCGTGACAGCGGAGAAGCGGACGTACATGAAATGACCCAATATTTTTATCAGGAGGAATGGACCAATGGACTACAAAAAAGCGTATGAGCAGTGGCTGAACTCCCCCGCCCTGTCCCAGGCGGAAAAGGCCGAGCTGGCCGCCATCGCCGGGGACGAGAAGGAGATCGAGTCCCGCTTCTTCTCCCAGCTGGAGTTTGGCACCGCCGGACTGCGGGGCACCATGGGCGTGGGATTGTACCGCATGAACATCCACGTCATCCGCCACGCCACCCAGGCCTTCGCCAACGTCATTTTGAACGAGGGCCCCGAGGCGGTGAAGAAGGGCGTGGCCATCTGCTTTGACTGCCGGAACAACTCCGACACCTTCGCCCGTGAGGCCGCCTGCATCATGGCCGCGGCGGGCATACCCGTGCGTCTGTTCGAGTCCCTGCGCCCCACCCCCGAGCTGTCCTTTGCCATCCGGGAGTACGGCTGCACCGCGGGCATCAACATCACCGCCAGCCACAACCCCAAGGAGTACAACGGCTATAAGGTCTACTGGTCCGACGGCGCCCAGCTGCCCCCCAACCACGCCGACCAGGTGGCCAAAATCATGCAGGAGTCCGACGTGTTCGACGTGAAGGTGGCCGACTACGACAAGGCCGTGGCCGACGGCCTCATCACCATCATGGGCGAGGAGACCGACGAGAAGTTCCTGAAAAACGTGATGGAGCAGGTCAACGACCAGGCGGCGGTGGACGCGGTGGCCGACACCTTCAAGATGGTGTACACCCCCTTCCACGGCACCGGCCACAAGCTCATCCCAGAGGCCCTCAAGCGCCTGGGCATGAAGCACGTCATCTGCGTCCCCGAGCAGATGGTCATCGACGGCAACTTCCCCACCGTGGCCTCCCCCAACCCGGAGAACCCCGAGGGCTTTGCCCTGGCGGTGGAGCTGGCCAACAAGGAGGGCGCCGACTTCATCCTGGGCTCCGACCCCGACGCCGACCGGGTGGGCCTGATGGTCCGGGCGGGCGACGAGTTCAAGGTGCTCACCGGCAACCAGACCGGCGTGCTGCTGCTGGACTACCTCATCGGCGCCAAGCAGCGCACCGGCAAGATGCCCGCAAACCCCGTGGCCCTCAAGACCATCGTCACCACCGAGATGGCCCGCAAGGTGGCCGAGGTCAACGGCCTTGCGTGCTACGACACTTTCACCGGCTTCAAGTTCCTGGCCCAGAAGAAGGACCAACTGGAGAGCTCCGGTCAGGGCAACGTCATCATGTCCTATGAGGAGAGCTACGGCTACATGCTGGGCAGCTACGTTCGGGACAAGGACGCCGTCACCGCCGCCGTGGCCATGACCGAGATGGCCGCCTACTATGCCGGCAAGGGCATGACGTTGTACGACGCGCTGATGGCCCTGTACGAGAAGTACGGCAACTACGGCGAGCGCACCATGAACCTGGTGATGCCCGGCCTGGACGGCCTGAAGAAAATGGCCGACCTGATGGCAAACCTGCGCAAGAACCCCCCGAAGGAGGTGGGCGGCGAGACCGTCAAGCTCTGGAAGGACTACAAGGACGGCAGCGTGGTGGACGCCGCCACCGGCGAAAAGACCACCATGGAGCTGTCCGGCTCCAACGTGCTGCGCTACGAGCTGGCGGACGGCACCTCCGTCATCGTGCGTCCCTCCGGCACCGAGCCCAAGGTGAAGGTGTACATACTGGCCCAGGGGGCCAGCCAGGCCGACTGCGCCGACAAGGTGGCCCGCTATTCCGCCTGGGCGGAAGGGCTGAAAGACTAAACGATGGGGCCCCCGCAAAGCCGTCCCTTAGTCTTTGTGGGGGCGCAAGGTGCCAGTGGCACCTGTCCTGCGCCGACCGAGGCGAAGCCGAGACGGAGAGGCAGCGAAATGAACGAGCTTTCGCCAGCGGCGGAAGTGAGTGATATGCGGCTTGCCTCGACGACGTGAAACAAGGAGGCCATTCCATGGAAGAGAAAAAAATGATACAGGTCACCGTGGACGGCGTACCTCGCGCCTACCCCCAGGGGACGCCCTACCGGGCCGTCGCGGCGGACTTTCAGGACCGGTATCCCTGCGACATCCTGCTGGTCAACCGGGACGGCAAGCTCTGCGAGCTCCACAAGACGCTGGACCGGGACTGCTCCCTGCGCCTGGTCACCGCCCAGGACGTGCCCGGCATCCAGACCTATGAGCGCAGCGCCCTGTTCTTAATGCTCAAGGCCTTCTACGACGTGGCCGGCCAGGACAACGTGGAGCGCATCGCCGTGGAATACTCCCTCAGCCGTTCCCTCTTTATCCGGGCCAAGGGCAATTTCATCCTGAACGCCGCCCTGCTGGAGCGGGTGGAGGCCCGTATGCGGGAGCTGTCCGCCCAGGCCCTGCCCATCGAGAAGCGCTCCATCAGCACCGACGACGCCATGGAGCTGTTCCAGCGGGAGGGGCTGTACAATAAGGCCAAGCTGCTCAGCTTCCGCGTCAATTCCCACGTCAACGTCTACTCTCTGGACGGCTTTGTGGACTACTTCTACGGCTACATGGTGCCGGACACCGGCTATATCCGCATATTCAGCCTGGAGCTGTTCGAGGACGGCTTTGTGCTCCGCCTGCCCACCCTCAAAAACCCGAACCGGATGGGGGACTTCAAGCCCTCCATGAAGGTGTTCCGGGCGCTGTCCGAGTCCACTGTGCGTGCGGAGGCCCTCAACGCCTCCAACGTGGCGGACTTGAACACCACCATTGCCCAGGGGGGCGCCACCCAGCTGGTGCTGACCTACGAGGCCATGATGGAGAAAAAGATCGGCGACATCGCCGCCGACATCGCCGGGCGCAAGGACGTCCGCTTCGTCATGATTGCCGGGCCCTCCTCCTCCGGCAAGACCACCTTCTCCCACCGGCTGTCCACCCAGCTGAGGGCCTGCGGCCTGCGGCCCCACGCCATCGCCACCGACAACTACTTCGTCAACCGGGACAAGACCCCCCTGGACGAGCAGGGCAACCCCGACTTCGAGGGCCTGGGCGCCATGGACGTGGAGCAGTTCAACACCGACATGGTCCGGCTGCTCCAGGGGGAGACGGTGGAGCTGCCCACCTACAACTTCAAAAAGGGCGCCCGGGAGTACAACGGCAACTTCCTCACCTTGAAGGAGGGGGACGTGCTGGTCATCGAGGGCATCCACTGCCTCAACGACCAGTTCACCTACGCCCTGCCCCGCCAGAGCAAGTACCGCGTCTACATCAGCTGCCTCACCACCCTGAACGTGGACGACCACAACCGCATCCCCACCACCGACGCCCGCCTGCTGCGCCGCATCGAGCGAGACGCCCGGACCCGGGGCTACAGCGCCCAGGCCACCATCAAAATGTGGCCCTCCGTCCGCCGGGGGGAGGAGAACAACATCTTCCCCTTCCAGGACAGCGCCGACATGGTGTTCAACTCCTCGCTTATCTATGAGACGTCCCTGCTCAAGCCCTACGTCCAGCCCCTGCTCTTCGGCGTCCCACGGGACAGCGAGGAGTACATCGAGGCCAAGCGGCTGCTGAAGTTCCTGAACTACTTTCTGCCCATCCCGGCGGACAGCATCCCCAAAACCTCCCTCATGCGGGAGTTCATCGGCGGGGGCTGCTACCACGCCTGAGCCCTCACGCGGCACGACACACCAAACCAGACGAAAAGGCCCCCGGACGGCTGTCCGGGGGCCTTTTTGCGGCGTGTTCGCGGTTGTCACGCCTCTCAATACATCCCCATGTCGGGGTTGGGAGCGGGAGCCGGAGCGGGAGGCTCGGGCGCGGCGTCGCGTGCTGCGCATCCCGCGCCTCCGCCTTCGGCGAAGGCTTGCTCACTCCGCCGCTCCGCCTTTCCCCATCGGACCCGCTTCGCTGGGCTCCGATGGGGCCCCTTGGCCGACAAGCCCGAGCACAAAGGACCCCGAGCCAATGGCCCGGGGTCCTCGGAGGGTATTTGCTTAATACATCCCCATGTCGGGGTTGGGAGCGGGAGCCGGAGCGGGAGGCTCGGGCTTGTCGGCCACCAGGGACTCGGTGGTCAGCAGCACGGCGGCCACGGAGGCGGCGTTCTCCAGGGCGGAGCGGGTCACCTTGGTGGGGTCCACGATGCCGGAGGCGATCATGTCGCAGTACTCCTCCTTGTAGGCGTCGAAGCCGTAGCCGGTCTTGCCGGCGGACTTCACCCGCTCCAGCACCACGGAGCCGTCGATGCCCGCGTTGGCGGCGATCTGCTTCATGGGCTCGGCCAGGGCCTTGGCCACAATATTGGCACCGGTCTTTTCGTCGCCCTCCAGGGTACCCACCAGCTTCTCCACGGCGGGGATGGCGTCCACGTAGGCGGCGCCGCCGCCGGCCACGATGCCCTCTTCCACAGCGGCGCGGGTGGCGTTCAGGGCGTCCTCGATGCGCAGCTTCTTCTCCTTCATCTCGGCCTCGGTAGCGGCGCCCACGCGGATGATAGCCACGCCGCCGGCCAGCTTGGCCAGGCGCTCCTGGAGCTTCTCCTTGTCATAGTCGGAGGTGGTGGTCTCAATGGCCTTGCGGATCTGGCCCACCCGGGCGGAGATGGCGTCGGACGCGCCCGCGCCATCCACGATGATGGTGTTCTCCTTCTGGACCTTCACCTGGCGGGCGGTGCCCAGCATATCCATGGTGGCCTCCTTGACCTCCATGCCCAGGTCGGAGGAGATCACGGTGCCGCCGGTGAGGATGGCGATATCCTCCAGCATCTCCTTGCGGCGGTCGCCGAAGCCGGGGGCCTTGATGCAGCACACGTTCAGGGTGCCCCGCAGCTTGTTCACCAGCAGGGTGGACAGCGCGTCGCCCTCCACGTCCTCAGCCACGATAAGCAGCTTCTTGCCGCTCTGGGCGATGGGCTCCAGGATGGGCAGCAGGTCCTGGATGGAGGAGATCTTCTTGTCGGTGAGCAGGATGAGGGGATCGTCCAGCACGGCCTCCATCTTCTCGGTGTCGGTGACCATATAGGGGGTGATATAGCCCCGGTCCAGCTGCATGCCCTCCACGACCTCGGAGTAGGTCTCGGCGGTCTTGGACTCCTCCACGGTGATGACGCCGTCGTGGCTAACCTTCTCCATGGCCTCGGCGATCAGGGTGCCGATGGTGTCGTCGGAGGAGGAGATCGCGCCCACCCGGGCGATGTCGGAGGTGCCGGACACCGGCTTGGAGTGGCCCTTGATGGCCTCGATGGCGGCGTCGGTGGCCTTGGAGATGCCCTTCTTCATGACCATGGGGTTGGCACCGGCGGCCAGATTCTTGAGGCCCTCCCGGATGATGGCCTGGGCCAGCAGGGTGGCGGTGGTGGTGCCGTCGCCGGCCACGTCGTTGGTCTTGGTGGAGACCTCCTTGACGATCTGGGCGCCCATGTTCTCGAACGGGTCGGCCAGCTCAATCTCCTTGGCGATGGTCACGCCGTCGTTGGTGATGAGGGGGGTGCCGAACTTCTTATCCAGCACCACGTTGCGGCCCTTGGGGCCCATGGTGATCTTGACGGTGTCGGCCAGCTGGTTGACGCCCCGCTCCAGAGCGTGGCGGGCCTCCTCGCCGTAGCAGATAATCTTAGACATATCGCATTACCTCCAAATTTTGAGATGATTCAACGGTTTTGATTATTCGACAACAGCCAAAATGTCGTTCTGGCGGACGATGGTGTATTCTTCCCCATCAACTTTGACCTCGGTGCCGGAATACTTGCTGGTGAGCACCTTGTCGCCCACCTTCACGGTCATCACGACCTCCTTGCCGTCCACCGTGCCGCCGGGGCCCACGGCCACCACCTCGGCCATCTCGGGCTTCTCCTTGGCGTTGGCGGTGAGGATGATGCCGCCCTTGGTCTTTTCCTCGGCCTCCAGAGCCTTGAGGATCACACGGTCGGACAGGGGTTTGAGATTCATAACAGGTTCCTCCTTATATATTAGATATACGTATCAACGATTTATTGTGGGTTAGCACTCTTTTTACTTGAGTGCTAACTTCGAGTATGATCATAACTCCTTTGCCAGGAAAAATCAACCCCCAATTTCAAAAATTTTGAGATAACGGCGAAAAATTCATCTCTCGTTCACAATCACTGGGTGAGACTGCTAATTTTTGACCTCTTACGACGGCCCCAACTGTGAAAGCATACAAAAGGCCCGCCGGGTTTCCGGCGGGCCTTGGTTTATTTTTCCTCCAGGAGCTTGGTCAGCTCCGCCATAAATGTATTCAGGTCCTTGAACTGCCGGTAGACCGAGGCGAAGCGGACGTAGGACACCTCGTCCACGTCCTTCAGCTTCTCCATCACCAGCTCGCCGATCTCGGTGCTGGGCACCTCCCGCTCCATCTCGTTTTGCAGGGACTGCTCGATCTCCCCCGCCAGCCGCTCCAGCGTGGACATGGACACCGAGCGCTTCTCACAGGCCTTGAGCATACTACCCAGCAGCTTGTTGCGGTCGAAGGCCTGACGGCTACCGTCCCGCTTGATGACCATTAGCGGCAGGCTCTCCATAATCTCATAGGTGGTGAAGCGCTTGCGGCAGGCCAGGCACTCCCGGCGGCGGCGGATGCTGCTCCCCTCGTCCGCGGGGCGGGAGTCCACCACCTTGCTCTCTAAATGGGCGCAGTATGGGCATTTCACAGCGGCATCCATCCTTTCAGCTGAAATCGGCGCTCTGGAGCCATTATATCATAGAGTATCATAAATGGGTACTATTTTTTAAAAATTTTTTCCAACGCGCATAACTGCCGGCAAGCCGTGGCATACTGTCCTGCGTGAGGTGATAATCATGGATAACCGCAATTTCAACAATCCTGAAAACAAGAACCAGCCCAGCGGCCAGAACAAGAACCAGCCCAGCGGCCAAAACAAGAAGGACCAGCACCCCGAGAACAAGAAAAACTCCAGCAACCCCGAGAACAAGAGCGGGAGCCGGGGCTACTAAGCCGAAGGCTGGCGGAGGGCGGCTGCGCCCTCCGCCTTCCTTTTAAGGAGGCAGCGCCATGAAGCACGAAACACCCGGAGATCGGGAGCGGGCGGCCCGGGACCCCCGATACCGCACGCCCCCCTATGAGGACCTGTCCAGCCTGGTGGCCGGGCGGATGCAGGCCGGGCCCCAGTCCACGCCCCCCAGGGCGGGCTTTGAGCTGGACGACTGGCAGGACCCGGAGCTGTTCCACTCCCCTGAACTTTAACAAAGCGGCGCCCCCGCAAACGCGGGGGCGCTCGCTTTTTGCGCCGTGATATGGGAGGGAATTTTCAAGAGATTTTTGTGCGGCGGAAGGGAGGGGGAAGGGGCCCTGCGCCGTCCTTCCCCCTCCTTTGTCCGCCCTTATCCGCCCAGCTTCTCCCCCACAAGGGCCATCTGGGCCGGGGTGACCTCCCACTCGGGGTCAAATTCAATCTCCACAAAGCGGTCCGGATAGCACAGCAGGTAGGTGTTCCTTGGCCCGTACTCCCGGCTGATCCAGCGGTAGGCCGCCTCAGCGCCCCAGGGGGCGGGATCCGCCGGCTCGTAGGAATACCACGCGTCCTCCGGCATATCCCGGTTCCACCGCTCCGCCCGGTCCAGGAGCAGATGATCCCTGCACATGTCATAGAGGAAGGGCGCCTTCACCACCGTGACGGTGTACTCCAGTGTGGGCATCTCCTTATAATGCGTCGCATCGAACCGGGGGCGCTGATAGCCGTGGTATTGGGCCAGGAACAGGGACTCCGTCTCTCGGTGCTCCCGGCTGTAGCCCTCGTAGTCCACGTCCATCAGGTCCGCCACCGTCAGGGGGAGCTGGTCCCGGTGGGCGGTGAAGGTGATCCCGTTGTACTGGTAGGTCTCCTCGTCCTGTTCGGCGAACCAGCCGTGACTGCTCCCAAACAGGACGCCGAAGGTGATGGCCCCCACAATGAGGTAGGCGGCCACCACGGCGGCCACGATGGTCACCGCCCGGTTCACCTTGGCGGACACCTTCTTCCGCTTGAGCCACCCCATGACGCCCCGGACCAGCAGGAACAACCCCGGCACATACACGCAGAACATGAGCACGGCCACCGCCATCATCATCCTGTTGCCGGAGAGGGCCACCGACAGCAGGAAATACACCACCCCCACCGCCAGCAGGACCAGCGCCCCGATCTGGAGCTTCCGGTGGCTTTTGGATTCCAAAAACTCCCCCCGCTCCGCCGCCTGCATGGCCTTGCGGTGCCACCAGAAGTAGCTGGGCAGCTCCACCCCGATCAGCACAAACAGGATCACCCAGCTCAGCCCGGTGAGCGTGCTGGACGGGCTGGCCAGCAGTGCGATGGGGTCACTGTAAAACTGCCACACCAGCAGGGCCACGTCCACCACCGCCACCAGCAGCAGCATGAGCTGAGAGGGCAGGAAGCTGCGCTTCATGGTGCGGTGGATGGACTCCACCTCCAGCACCGGGTCGGTCTCGATGGGCACCGGGTCTTCCCGCTCGTTGTAGAACACCTGGAGCTGTGCCGACGAGGCCGCCAGCACCCAGCCGGAGTGGGCGCAGAAATCGTAGAAGGTCTCCTGCTCCTCCGAGGGCTCCGGGTCGAACTGAGAGGCCTTGGGGAAATAGCACACGGAAAAGGTGAGCTTTTTCGGCTCTATTCTACGGTAATGCCATAGAAACTGGCCGATCTTGTCCAGCTGCCAGCCCTTTTCCGCCATCCGGGCCAGGTGTGCCTCCAGCCCGGTGCGGTCGTAGAAGGAGAAGGTCTCCAATCTGCGCTTTGTCTCTCCCATGGGTGTCACTCCTCTCCCAGATAGCGGCGGTAGTCCTCCGCCTGGGCCCGGATGCGCTCATACTCCTTCTCCAGCGCCTCCCGGCCCTTGTCCGTCAGCAGGTAGCTGCGCTTTCGCCCCTCCACCCGGGTCTCCCGGATCATCCCCGCCTGACAGAACCGCTCCAGCAGGTCGTACAGCGTCCCCGAGCCCACATTCACCCGCCCCCCGGTCATGGCGGGCACCTTGTCCAGGATGTCCATGCCGCAGCACTCCTCCCGCAGGCACAGGAGGACGTAGAACATCTGCTCGGTGAGGGTCTGGAATTTTGCCCTGGGCATCCGCTATGCCTCCTTTCTCGAATATCGAGATTGCCCTTCAAAAAGTAAACTCGAATATCGAGTTTCTGACCATAGTATACTCTCGATATTCGAGATTGTCAAGAGGGACATAAAAAATTTCCGGGGCCTCTCGCGGCTCCGGAAATTTTCATATCATAAATGAATCCTCGATCAAGATCCACTTTCGTCACCGGGCAAAAACTTTAAACCAATCATTCGCTTTCGTAGCGGTTTAAATGTTCTTTTTCGGTTCCTTTGTCACGCTTCGCCTGTTCGCGACGCACGGCTTCCCGCCGACTCGGACAAAACCCATCCGGGCCCTTGGCCCTCCTTGGGCTTTTGTCCTCGCTCTGGTCCATCTGCGCTGCTCACGACGGCTCAGCGCTTCTGTTTTTCTTTCAAGAAAAAGTATCACAGAGCTTCGTTTCCCACCGCCCCCAGCAGCTGGCGGGCGTAGGGCAGCTTCAAGATCTCATCGCACAGCACGCGCCACTCGTCCAGCTTGTGATTTCGCCGGGCGTAATAGATGTTGGCCAGCACCTCATAATTCAGGGTCACCGTGCGCATCTGGTTGTAGCTGGAGGGGAGCAGCTGAATGAGGTCGTACCAGTCCGCCCTATCCCGCTTTTCCCCAAACCGCTGCCGGACCGTCTCCAGATAAGCCGCATACCGCTGGAACTCCTCCAGGGAGGCGGGGGTCAGGTGGTCGGTGGAAAAATCCGCCAGCTCCAGGGGCTTGGCGTGGAGCTTGTGCATGGTGGAGGTGGAGTTGGCCACGGTGCCCACCTTATAGGTGTCAAACTCCTTCCACCAGTACAGGGGGGCGGTGATGTCCATGGACGCCATGATCTGCCGCAGGAACTTCCGGTGGTCGCTGCCCGCGGCGCACAGCCGCAAGGCCAGGTCCAGGTCGTTCTCCCCCAGCACATACTGCCCGTCCGGGCCGTAGGCGCTGTCCGACCTGGCCCAGCTGTTCATAGGGTTCCGGGCCCCCCGCATGGCGTTTTCCAGGTTCATGACGCTGACGCGTTCCACCTTGAGCATAAAAAGACCTCCTCATAAGAAGAGCGCCGCCCGCCCGGGCGGCGCTCCGTTGTGATCTAGTTGGTGGAGATGTACTCCCCCATGATGTAGCCGGGCGTGGCGGCGCCGCCCACGCCGGAGAAGGTGATCTGATACCAGCCGCCGCCCGCGTCGGCCACCACCTGGACGGTGTTGCCGTTGAACAGGGTGGCGATGGGGGGATTGGACGTGCTGGGATCAGGGCGTACCCGCAGTCCGCCGTCGGCGCCCACGATGGTGCCCGCCCGGCCCACGGTGGGATTGCCGCCGGTGCTGGGGGCCGGAGTGCTGGGCGCGGGGGTGGAGGGCGCGGGGGTGGAGGGCGCCTGCGTGGAGGGAGGCGTGGTGGTCGTGGTCCCGCCTCCGGCGATGGTGGAGATATAGTCCCCCATGATGTAGCCGGTCTGGGTCACCCCGCCGCTTCTGGTGTAGCTGATGTTATACCAGCCGTTGTCCGCCGGGGCCAGCACAGTGATGCGGTTGCCATTGTACAGGCTGTCCAAAACCTCGTAGCTGGTGCCCGGTCCGGAGCGCACCCGCAGCCCGCTGCTGGCGTTGACGACCACCGCCTGGGTGCCCGAGGGGGTGGGTGTGGTGACGGGGGCGCTGGGGGGCGGGGTCACCGGGTCAACAGGCTGGGAGACCTGGCTGGGGTCCTCGCTGTAGACGGGGTCGGGCGAAATAACGGCCGGGGCGCTGGGCTGGGCGGACACCGCCGAGGACTCGCCAGGCTTGGGGTCCGGGTTCTTGTGGAGCTGGGGATAGATGAAGGTGAACACGATGACCAGCGCCGCCACGATGATGACCAGGGAACACAGGAAGGTGATGAGCCGGGGCCAGTTGACGGGGGGCAGCTCGAAGCCGCCGCTCTCCTTGGGGGCCAGGCGCTTTCCGCCCTTGGGCCTGGGGGCGTAGTACTCCTCCTCCGGCTCCTCGTCAAAGGCGTCCTGTCCGTCGAACACATAGGTGTCGTCCAGCTCATCCCGGCGGTCCCGGTGGTCGGCGGGCTGGGCCGGGGGAGGGGTGGGGATGTACCGGGCGCTGGACTTGGGGTCGTCCCGGCCCGAGGTCCGCCGGGGGTCGTTGCGCGCCCCGCAGAAGGGACAGCGGCGGTAGGTGGAGCTGTAATCCTCGCCGCAGGCCTCGCAGTGGATCAGCGTATCATGGGAAGGCTTGGCAGCCATAGTGAGATTCCTCCTTGACAGAAAGGCTCGAAACTTGTCACACACCTTTTATCTTACACGGTTTATCGCCGTTCGTCAATCCTTTTTATGTCACCCTTCCATAGCTTGAAAATTCCCGCGAAAAAACTGTTGACAACAGCCCCTCGGTGTGGTATTATCATTCTCGTGCTGAACGACAGCTCAACAACCTAAGATGCGCGAGTGGTGGAATTGGTAGACTCGCTGGCTTCAGGTGCCAGTGCTCGCAAGGGCGTGCGGGTTCGACTCCCGCCTCGCGCACCAAACCCCTATAATCCGAACCTTTTTCCGATAGGAGATGGGTTCGGATTATTGGTTTTCTTTGAGAGATTTGAAAGTACCCATTTCCGAAATGGGGTAGAACGCAAGCCCACCTCGAAGCCGAGAGGGCCAAGGAAGAAAAAACAGACCCCATAAACGCAAAAAGGGCGGGCGCAGCCGTTTTCACGGTGCGCCCGCCCTTTTTCATCTATATGCTACACAGGTATTGAAAAAATCTATTGTTTCATATATACTACTTCCATATAGATTTTTATTTGGGTTGGTGACTGACTATGAATGAACCCACTTTGCGAATGTATGTAGATGAAAATGGAAACTACAATTTGCGAGAGGATTTATCAAATGATAGTAACCGCTATTTATGCTTGACCGGAGTAGTCATGCGTACCAAAGCGCACGATTTGCTTACTCAACAGTTGGACGATTTGAAGACAAAATATTTTGGGTCAAAAGACGTAATTCTTCACCGCCGGGAGATTATTTCGGCAAAACCACCGTTTGAAGCCCTAAAAGATAATAACACCCGTTCAAGTTACAATACAGATATACTCCGCATCATATCTGAATTGCGGTATGGCGTAATATCCATAGTAATAGACAAAAAGGCTCTCGTTGATAAATATACATTACTGCGGGCACAAGATCCTTATGCGTTAGCATTGGAGTATCTTATGCAACGTTATCAATACTGGATGCAGGATTATAGTCAACGGCATGGGACAATAATGGGTGACATTGTTGCTGAATCCAGAGGCGGTAGAGAAGATCGGATAACAAAAGATACGTATAGGCTTATTTATGACGGAAAAGGCTATAATAGACTGAATGATGCCGCTCAATATTATTCCTCTAAAGAAATCAAGTTGCGAAAAAAGAAAGCAAATATAGCTGGGCTACAATTTGTTGACTTGATTTCTCACCCGGCTCGTCGTTATATCCTATCGCAAAACCATTTAGCACATAACCTAAAGCCCACTTCATTTGAGCAGACGGTTGTAGACATTCTTGTGAAGGAAAAATTCCGGCGACATAACGGGATCATTGATGGATATGGAGCAGTCTTTTTCCCAAAATGATAATAGCGATCACAAAAGAAAAAGCGGCTCGCAAAGCGAGCCGCTCCGAGTGCAAGCACTCCACCTCCAAGTAACCTTGGATTAATTATAGTATACTCTATTTTTGCAAGTTTGTAAAGAGAAAAAATTGACAAAGAAACAAAGGGGCAGACGCAGCCGTTTTCACGGTGCGCCCGCCCTTTTCATCTTTATTCCGTTCTTGCCTCCCGCTTTTCCGCTTCCCGCCGTTCCTTCCATTCGGCAAACTCCCGCTGGCCTTCCTCGCTTTCGTAGAAAGCGAGAATATCAGGCATGATACAGCGGGCGATAGCCTCAATCTGATACTGGGGAATGTCGGTGCGATTGATTAGCTTCTTCCGTCTGCTCAAGTGTTGCCTCCATTTCCACATTCAATTTTCAAGGTACAAATGCTATTTACCGCTGGCAGTCCTTTGGATTGGCGCTGCCCCCTTTGCTGTTCCCTCAACGCCTGTCGTATCTCCGGCGGTATGCTGTTCACAAACCGCCGAAGCCGCTCATTTTCCTTTTTGAGCGTCAAAATCTCCATCTGCTTCTGTATGCTCTTTTCGTCCCTGACCTTCTCTTTCAGCCCGGCGTTCTCCTGGGTCAGATAGTCGATGGTGGCCTGATACTTCTGCATCTGCCCCAAGTGCTGTTCCAGCCGGGAGAAGTACGGCCCCACCAGTTCCAAAACCTCGTCCCGCTTCTTCCCTGCGTTCAGCACGCCGATTTCAGAAATGGCCTTTTCGATGGCCCGTTGCTGGCGGGTGAGGTCGATAGACTGCTTGAACAGCCAGGTGGGGATATGCTTCCGCTTGGTGACAAGGGCGCTCTCGCCCCGCTGGAGGGCGGGGAACGCCTTGCTCATGTGGGCGTGAAACTCGTCCTGCCACTTGGAAAGCTGCGCCCGGTTGCCCAAAATCTTCTTAGCGGACAGCCGCCCGTCCTTGGTGATGGGCGTAAAGCACAGGTGAAGATGGGGCGTTTTCTCGTCCATGTGAACCACGGCGGAGAAGATATTGCCCCGGCCCACCTTCCGCTCCATGAACGCCGCCGCCTCGGTGAAATAGGCTTGTATCTCCCGCCCGCTCCTGCCCGTGAAGAACTCCGGGCTGGCGGTGATGAGCGTGTCCACGAACATGGTGCTGTCCTTCCGGGTGCGGCACCCCGCCGCCTTGATCCGGCTGTCGATCTCCCGCCGATACTTCTGCGTGGGCCGGATGATGTGAAAATTATCCCTGCTCCTGCGGGTGTCAATGTCCGGGTTGCTGGCGTACTGCTCCTTGGTGCGCTCGTGGTGGGCTTCCAGCGCCCCGGCTGGCCCCGCCTTGCGTTTTTCAAATCTCAAAATTGCGTGCTGCGCCATTCTACCTCCTTATTTTTCATTTTTGGGCGCAGAAAAGCCACGCCCGCCGCTTCCGGCTTGCGTGGCTTTACCGCCCTGTTTCTTCCTCGTACTGGATGAACCGCCTTTTGATGGCCTCCATCCGCTTCACAACCGCGCTGTGGGTTTTGTACCCCAGCTTGTCCGCTATCTCCTGGTAGCCGTACCCCTCCACCCGAAGCTCCAGAATCGCCATATCCTTTGGGGGCAGGGTGGCCTTGAACCGCCGGCAGAAGTCCTTCCCCGCCGCCTGCTCGGTGAAGTCCTCCACCGCCGGGTCTGCGACAGCGTGTATGCCGCTGTCCTCATCCTCCATGCACTCCTCCAGCGAAACGGTTTTGACTTTTTTGGAGCGGGTGTGATACCATTTGCGGAGAAAATCTTTCCGCACGTTGGTGTCCCATGGCTCAAAGTCCTCGGCGCAGGGCATTTCCCGCACCACGTCCAGCATCGGCCCTCAGCCCCGTTCCCGCTCTATCCCTTTGACCCACAGGGACAGGGTGTAGACCAGGGGCAGATAGCGGAACGGGGTGTCGTAGGGCAATCAGTAGGTAACGGACACGATAAAACCTCCTTTCTGAGTATGATTTATCTCTACCTACTATAAATGAGCAAATCTGAAAAATGACGAAAAAGAAGGCATAGTCTCAAGTGTTATAATGGGAGTGCGAACAACCACAAAACACGAGAGGGAATGCCTTGTGGAGATTATAACACCGAGAGAGCGGATGCGCAAATTCTTTTTTGAGAAGCACTTGGACTTTTGACAAGCGTACCGCAGCAGCGGCTTCAAGAAATGATCCTGTCCAGTTGTGTGAAGGGACATAGCGGGAAAATGTCGGACTATGGCGAGAGTGGAACAGCGCACCGGACAACCTATGGTCACTTTCTGGCAAAGGGCAAGTGGGATGACAAGCGGCTGGAAGAAACGCAAAAACGCGAAAGCTTCCAGACGGTTTCGGAACTTTCTCGTCGAGATGGAACACCTCTTTTTATCAATATTAAAGTATGGTTTACCACACAGAACAAGTATTTGTCAACACTTCTTTTTCGCATATCGACATCTATTTGTTGGCGTGAAAATATTGCATATTTGAATCGTAAGCCAGCATTCTGTTGCTTATAAACCATTGTTTTATAAGCAACCAATTTGTAAAATACCATTAGTGGAGGTGGTCTGATGATTACCGAGGTACTGGGTAAACGAATAAAGGAATTGCGTGGTAAAACTGGGCTCAGTCAAGAGAAATTTGCTTTAAGCATCGGCATGGATAGAACATATTTTTCTTCTGTTGAAGCCGGACGTAGAAATATATCCATATGCAATATCAAGAAAATAGCTGATGGACTCGGCGTTTCTTTAAGCGAATTGTTTTCTGGCTTATAAATGCTTATATGGGCGACCCATGAGATGTATCCAAATTACCCCATATGGAAGAGCGGTATATAAATCGCTGCAAAATATATGACATTACTGTTTGAATACTATGCAAATGCAACTCAGACAACTTTTTATCCACTAATTGCAACTCTCTTCAAAATTATGGGTTTCAGATGTTCTTTCTCGCGCCCGGGTGATAATGGCGCACGTTGGGATGCGATTATTGATGACCCTGTTCGGAGCATTCCAATTGAGATAAAATCGCCGACAGAAGAACCGCACCTGTCAATTAAAGCTATCCGACAGGCATTGGAGAACAAGATTATACTGCTTTCCCGCAGGACGCACTCTACTACTCCTGAAGTATCTACGCTGGCAGTCGGATACTATATGCCCAATGAACGTGCCGAAGTAAGCAGATTGATTTCTGATATCAAAGCGACCTACGGATACAAAATAGGTGTGATTGATTTGAATTCTTTGTTGTCATTGGCCATAAGTATTCTGATAGATCAAAGAGGCTTTGAAAAAGAAAACCTATACGAATTGGAGGGGTTGATGAATGCGCGTATTCTCAGAAACTGTGAATAGAAAGAATATTTCTGTCCTCACCGAAATTCCATCACATATTGAGTATCGCTCTGGATTTCCTGCGACTGCTCATTTTTCTGCTGGAGAGAGTTGTTCGTTGGGGTGTATTGGGTGTATAAATCCTAAGTGCATGCGATTTGATCTTTCAGACATCATGTGTGACGAGGTTAAGAATTTCCCCAGCGATCAATCGCTGAATGTCTGCCCTGTAGATGCATTGCAGTGGGATTATGAAACTGATACACCCACCGTTAGCACGGATAAATGTATTACTTGCGGTATTTGTGTTAGCCGGTGCCCGGTAGGTGCTATTTATTTTGGCAATGCTATCAAAGTAAAAAAATTATCCTCAGACAAGGAAATTCGTAGTTTTGTCGATAATACTATAATGTTGATGACGTGCGTATCCCTTATAAAAGTGCAGAGCGGTTAAAGAATCCTGTGTATTATAAAAACTCCAGAGGAGAACGAATCAAATGGGAACCCAACCCGTTAGGAGCAATGCGTGGTGATGTTTGGGCATTTCCAACTCTTGCAGGAAAATTATATAAAGAAGAAAAATATACATTCAATATATTTGGCTTAAACGGCGCTTTTTTTACTCAAGCGGCAGAGTTTGGAAAATTGAAGCATATTGTCTCTTATATGAACATGTGGTATCATGGATTCATTAAATTTGTATTTGGAGAAAATCTATGAAAATCGCTGTGATAGACGATGAACAGATGGAATTAAGCTATCTGTCCGAGACAATCAGAGGGTATCTGTCCGAAGCAGGGTATTTGGCAAATCGGGTCGATACCTTTCAATGCGCGGAGGAATTTCTTGAAGTGTGGGAGGCCCATGGATACGACCTGATTCTTATGGATATCTATATGGAGGGGCTGTCTGGCATTGACGCCGCCCGAAGGATTCGCTGTATGGATGAGGAGGTCCGGTTGGTTTTCTGTACGGTCAGTAACGGGTTTGCCAGCGAAAGCTATGAAGTGGGCGCACACTATTATCTGCAAAAGCCTGTTTCAAAACAGAGTATTTCGGAGATGTTTAAGAGGCTTAAGCTGGAGGAATATGAATCCGGACGATTTGTAGTCCTGCCGGACGGACAGCATATGGTTCTGCGCAATATTATTTACACAGAATACAGTAATCATATTGTAACGGCCTACAATAAGAAGGGGGAAGATATCCGGACAAGGATTACTCAGACTGAGTTTGAGAGGCTTATCTGTGGATACCCTTATTTTTGGCGCTGTGCTAAGGGGATTGTAGTGAATTTCTATGAGGTGGTGGAGTTTGGCGGCCATTTCTTTGGAATGAGCAATGGGAAAAAGCTGTATATGAGCCGCAGGAGGGAAAAGGAGGTGCAAAACGCTTATAAGGAGCTTTGTTTTGAGCAGATGCGCAGGGAGATTGGGGGATAGTTTTACAGATCCTCCAGATTAATCTCCCGTGCCGTCTCCATATGCGTAAGCGTAATCTCATATACATGCGCCACATCCCCCTTCTCCATAGCCTCCAAAATA